>Ga0070734_10004219_pt1 | contig 13920 bp, 9 predicted proteins | sample Coa_R1_8_FD_66444 | JGI IMG/M metagenome (GOLD analysis project Ga0070734, IMG submission 66444) | Surface soil microbial communities from Centralia Pennsylvania, which are recovering from an underground coalmine fire - Coalmine... | ecosystem: Environmental > Terrestrial > Soil > Unclassified ...
CAAAGAACCCGCCCGAAACAAAGTTCATCAACGGTTCCGGCGTCGAGCTCAACACGGTTCACGCAAATGATTTCAGCTACTTTGAAGAGCTGAACGAGGTCGTGCAAGAAGAGCCTAGCGAGGCGCTGGATCCTGAAAGGTTGGGGCTGTTTGCCTCCATCGGCATCGAGAAGGGCAAGCCCTTCTCGCCCGATGCGCGCATGAAGAAAATTCTGACCGAGTCGGCGGCAGTCGGAAACGCCACCTCTCGGGCCATCCTCTTTCGCACCCGAATGAAGGAAGCAAGCTACTATCCGGGCAGCGCGTGGATCACCACCTTCGTCGGCGGAAACTATGAGTTCTTATCCCAGCCTGGTGTGCGGAATCTCGATGCACGGACTCTGTTTCATTACTACGCCACGGGCATCACGCCGGCCATGGCCATGAAGATGGTGGGTATCGGCTCTCAGTATGCTGCGGCGTTCGTGGACTCCGCAGGCAAGCCGCTGGACGGCGGCAAGACCTACAAGATTCACTTGCCGCCTAATATCCCGGCGAAGGATTTCTGGTCGTTCGTTGTGTATGACAATCAAACCCGCTCGATGCTGCAGACCGATGAACAATTCCCCAGCATCGGCAGCCAGACAAAGGGTATCGTCGTGAACCCTGACACCTCGGTAGATGTCTGGTTCGGTCCCACTGCGCCCCAGGGACATGAGGCTAACTGGGTACAGACTGTTCCCGACAAGGGTTGGAATGTCCTCCTACGGCTGTACGGGCCGTTGCAGCCGTGGTTTGACAAGACTTGGAAGCCGGGAGAGTTTGAATTGGTTCAGTGACACGTCCACTACCACCCAAGTTGTGAGCAATTCTGGTGAACCCGTCGCGAGGTTTGGGTTCTTTGACGTAACCTTTGGGGTTTACGATAACAGGGCATTGCACTCATCGAACGGTTTAAATCACTCTTTGCGCAGCTCTGAAGCGATGCTCTTGGGCATTAAGTTTTCTGATTTCTATGTCTCGAAACAAGACTCTGTAAACCCCTGGCGTGAGCAACTCAGACGCTACGATTGACCGCTCATCGTAAATCTACTTCCGTCAGACGTGCTAGGGAAGACAACGGCGCTAAGAAGCTGCGACGACCGATGGAGGCTGCCAGGTCCCTGAACCGGCAGGCAGAATAGAGGGTGGTGTCTCCTTCGGCCAGTAAAGGCGCATTACAAGGTAGATGGCGTCATTTGGCGCAGGCAGCCAGTTGGACTCCTTTGCCTTACCGGGAGAGTCTTTCTGTATGTATATCGTGAGCGAGCCGTCGGGATTTTTCTTCATCTGCGACAACATAGGAGAGTTAATGAGATAGCGGTTGATCGGGTTTTTAATTAAAAACTGGCTCTTGCCGTCGTACATCGTCACCGACCAGAAGGCATTGACGGGAGGAAGCTGCCCGGCGGGGAAGGTAAGGGTGTAGTTGTGCTTGCTGCCGTCGAGAGTTTCACCCTTCGAATCGACTCGGGTCATGGGATAGGTGGCTTCAATCGCGTCGTTTCCGTAGATACCAGCCTTGGCAGCGACGGCGCGCAACAGCCAATCGCCCTTATAGAAAGAGCGGTCGCCAAACAGTGAGCCGATCTTCCAGCCATTGATATCCTTCCTTCCGGTGCTCAAGTAAGTATCGATTTTGTCATCACCCTCTTTCATGCCAAGCAACGCCGCTGCTCTATGTTCTGGCGAGAGGTCCTTAAACTCGAAGGCCTTGCCCGGACCGACACCGATACTGGCGAGTTTGGCGCGGATGTCTTTGCTCTCCGAGTCCAGCGGGACGAACTGGAGGGCAGCGTCCAGATACTCGAAGAAGTTCGAGTTAATCCCCGCGGTGGTTGCTGGGAGAAAGTCGATTTTCGGCGCTGCTGGCGGCGCGGGCTGCTTGAGGTATGCGGAAAGCGGCTCCGCCTTGTATCCCGACTGCACCTTCTCGACGTTTGGCATATCTCCGGCATTGAAGAGCTGGGTTCGATAACCCGAGAGCGTGAAGGGTGTGGACGAGTAAAAGACCTTCTTGATGCCTGCGGGCGTTTCACCTTTCCAATCAGGGCCGACCACGAGATAGTTGCCCGGTTCATTGCCTGTCGCACGGCTGCCTATGTAGCCATAGTTGTAGGCATTGCCATCGCAAAGCATGACCGCGTAGTAACGCCTCTTGTCCACCGCCGGGACCGAGAGCACCATTGGCTCTGCACGCAGATCTAGCCACAGAAACGAGTATGGTGTATCGCTGTTCGGCGTGACAATTGCCGTATCCTCATAGGTAAAGACGCGCGCTTCGTTCTTGAATTGGTTGAATGGTGCCTTGAATTGCGGGCTGCTCCTATCCACGGCATAGTCATACATCACCGCGTAGTTCATCACAATGGGAAGACCATAGATGAAGCCTTCCTCGGCAATCGCTTTGGTTTCTTCGACGCTTGGGGCTGCAACGCCACCGGCGTTTTTCTTTTCACAGCCTGTAACGAACGTTGCTGCAAGGGTGCAGAGTAACGTTGATACAATCGCGTTCGAAGTCTTGATCTTCATAAGATTCTTTCTCCATCGGGCTCCAAGCATCGGCAACCTAGTCAGTCTATTCAGACGCACGGAAAGAGTGTACTAGCACTATTGTCAGCGGGGAGCAATTCCGGGCCACCCGATGCAAAGGGGGCAATCGAGTCACGCCTCGCCCGCGGGGAGGTGGAGTATCTAGTTCCTCCTCCAAAGTCAGGTTTCCGGTGACTTCAAATCTCAGTTGCGAGAATGGGCCAATGCACTCACGACAAGCTCAGAGCACTCTTCGCGCTGCTCTGAAGCGCATCTCTTCAGAGCTGAATTCTCCGATTTCCATGTCTCGAAAGAAAACCCTGTAGAGCCCCGGTGTGATCAACTCAACGCCCAACTCTTCGAAGCGGAATACTTCGCTTATGAAGACTCTGTTCTTGTGCCAGCTGATGTCGCCGCTATTGTTGACTCGTCGCAGCAGGAGGCCCGTTGGGTACCTAAACTCTGGCAACTTGCGGGGCAGTCGGATCGAACTGGGGATATAAAGACTTGCGGGAACTTGATTGTTCAGGCCCTCGTGCGGACGCTCGTTATTGAACATGTGCCGAAAGTTATCGAATCGGCTTTGCTGTGCGCGAAGGGAGGCCGCAGGCGGTTTTGCCGTGTCCTCCTTCAGTGTGCGATGCATCCGCTCATGGCGGCCGTTTTGCTGAGGTCGACCTGCTTGAATACGCTCATGGACGATCCCGAGCTTCATCCAGCCGAGTGAGAGCTTCGATAGCCCCAGTAGCCCTGTGCCTGCAAACGGTGCTCCGTTATCCGTCCTGATCCGTGCTGGAACCCCGTGCTCCCGCATGGCGGCTTCGCAGATCGCTCGGACCTGGCTTAGGTCCATCCGCGAGACAATCTGGCAGCGAATCAAGTATCGGCTATACGCATCGGTGATGGTGAATGGATCGCAGCGCTTGCCATCACCGGTGACAAAGTAACCTTTGAAATCCATGCACCACAGCTGATTCGGACCCGTGACCAGAGAGAACGGCTCTGAGCATGGTGTGGTGCGTTTTCTCTTTTTCTGCGGACTAGTCAAACCCGCACGGCTCAAGATGTTGCCGAACGTACTAGCGGCAGGCCAGATTACGTCTGGTTGTAACATCTCCAGTCGCGCCTTGAGCTTCCGTGCACCCCAGGAAGGATGTTTGGCCCGAAGCGCAAAGATCGCGTTCTCGATCGGCTCTAGCGTCGCGTGGGAACAACTATGCGGGCGGCGGCTGAGATCGACGAGTCCTTCAGGCCCGGTTTCGTTGTAGCGATTGATCCACCGATAGCCCGTAGGGCGCGAGATTCCATACTCACGGCACAGGTCCGCTACCGACATCTCTTCCTTCTGATAACTCGACAAAAACTGCAGACGTTGATCCAAGATTCGACTCTCTTTCCAGGGCATACAACATCGTCGTGCCTGCCCAAAGACAGAGCATCCATAGCCATCGCGCTTCGCTGTAAACCATGTCTCCGGTCTGTTTTGTAACGCAAGTGCTAAGTACGCTCAGGGGCGCTGCCCCGATCGCGCGGCGCAAGGGGTCTCCCCAATCTTCCGCGCTGCGCTTGTGCAGACCTCCGCTGCGCTTCGCCCTTTCCGTTCCGCCTGTGGCTCCCTCTCCAAGGGTGGGAGATACCCCTCCCCGTTGCGCCTTGCTACCCCCGCCTTCGCCAGGAGGCGTTCGGCATGTAGGTACATGCCACGCATGGCATGAAAAACAACGGCCAAGGCCAAGGAGGAAACACCATGAAGACCACCGCCAGCACCGTCACCCCCATCAGCAAAAACCCCAAACAGCCGCAGCCACGGCAGACCGCCAAAGAGGTCATTGCCGCCAACGTGAAGAGCCTCATCGAGCAGCTTGAGGCAGGACACAGCGATGCGCTCACTGCCTATCTCGACGCAATGAGCCGCTTCCATAACTACTCGTTCGGAAACATCTTGGAGATTGCCCGGCAGAGGCCCGATGCGACCCGTGTCGCCGGAATGTACGCATGGAACCAGCTTGGCCGCAAGGTCAGGAAGGGTGAACGTGGTATCCGCATCCTCGCTCCCATCGTCGGCGTCAAGCGCAAGAAGGACGAGGAGGCCGAGAAGGACATCACCAAGCAGAACACCCGCGTTCTCGTCGGCTTTCGCAATGCCTACGTCTTTGATGTGTCACAGACCGAGGGCGCAGAGCTTCCTGCCATGCGGGAGATGAGTGGCGAAGTGGGCGAGAATCGCGCCCGTCTCATTTCGTTCATCAACAAGCAAAATATCGAACTTGTCTTTACCGAGAACATCGCTCCCGCCCTTGGCATGAGTTACGGCGGCAGGATCGCCATTCTTCCCGGACAGTCCGAAGCGGAGGAGTTCTCTACCCTTGTGCATGAACTGGCGCACGAGATGTTGGAACATGCCAAACGCCGCACCACCACAACCAAGGTAGTGCGGGAGACGGAAGCCGAATCCATTGCGTTTGTTGTGGGCAAGGCAGTTGGCCTGAACACCGGAACTGCTTCCGCTGATTACATCCACCTGTACCACGGCAATGCTTCCTTGCTGGCCGAGAGCTTGGAAGTCATTCAACAGACCTCAGCCGTCATCCTAGCCGCATTGCAGCCATCCGGAAGCGAGACGATGCCCGATGCAGAACTGGCGCAGGTGGCGTAATGCAAACCCTCCTTCACATCGTAGAGAAGGCCGGAGGATTCCGGCCTAGTCTCTATCTCTCTATCGAAAACCCACCCTTTCTGGCACTCGTAGTGGAAGCGTTGGACGAGTCAGGCCCCCTCGGCCTTCCGGCGATCTCGGTCGCACACTACGGCACACAGAACGGCGACCCCATGCGCGACCCCGAGATGTGCTTCGAGCTATCGCAGCCCATCGACGGCACACACTCTCTCGACCCGTTCTATTGGCGCAACGACTACGTGGCCGTGGAGCAGTTCTCCCGCTCCATCGTGCGCGGCCACTATGTCGCCTTGCTTGAACTTCACCGCCAACACCAACAATTCGCCCTGCAATGGGACAGCAATCTCCGCTTGCAGGGCTTTCTTGAAGCGTTCTCGGACAAGTCCATTCGTGGCTAGTCCGCTCCCGTGGGGGCGGATACCGCCAGCCTGTGTCCGCTCTCTTTGTCTTCCACCCCAACCGCTCGAAAGGAGCTAACATCATGGAAACGACCATCCTCAACGCCACCGAATACCGCAACGTCTCGCTCTCGCTTCTCAATGAGTCGAAGACGAACCCCCGCCGTATCTTCGAAGATGCCGCTCTCAAGGAACTGGCCGACAGCATCCGCAGTCAGGGCGTACTGTCTCCGCTTCTCGTGCGGCCTCTCAGCGAGAAGCGTTTCGAGATCGTCGCCGGGGCGAGACGTTTTCGCGCCGCGCAAATCGCCGAGGTTCCGACCGTTCCCGTTCGCATCGTCAATCTCTCCGACGCCGAGGCACTCGAAGCGCAGTTGATCGAAAACCTGCAACGGAGGGACGTACATCCTCTCGAAGAGGCACGGGGCTTTCGCGCTCTTCTTAATCTTGAAGAACCGAAGTACAGCGTCGAGCAAATCGCTGCAAAGACAGGCAAGACCCCTGCCTATGTCACCACCCGTCTTAAGCTCACCGAACTTTCGGCACCTGTGGTCGACGCCTTCTATGCCGAGGAGATCGGTGTCGGACACGCGCTCTTGCTGGCAAAGCTCCAGCCGGACCAGCAGCAATCCGCCCTTGCCGCTTGCTTTCGAGAAGACTGGCAGGGCGGCAGCGGCAAACAGAAACGCATCCTGCTGCCCGTCCGCAATCTTCAGTTATGGATTGACAGCAATATCCTTCTCATCCTCAAAGACGCGCCCTTTGACAAGAAGGACGGCCAATTAGTGCCAGCCGCAGGAAGCTGCGTCGATTGCCCCAAACGCACAGGCCACAACAAGCTCCTGTTTTTCGAACTCGGCAAGCAGGATGCCTGCACCGACCCTACCTGCTATCAGGCCAAGTTGTCCGCACACCTTGCCAAGACCATCGCCGCGAAACCTTCGTTGGTGCAAATCAGCACTACCTACGGAGCGCAACAGGAAGGAAGCCCTGTGCTGCCACGCAACAAATACACTACCATTCGAGACGACAGGCCGAAGTCGAAGGAAGAGGCCAAGCGTCCCGAGTTCAAGGAATGCAAGTTCACGACCGAAGCCATCATCACCGAAGGCGAGGATGTGGGCACCATTCACAAGGTATGCGCGAACCCGACCTGCCCGGTTCATCATCCTAAGCAGTCCATGAGCCGGGACGATGCGAAGTGGAAGGCCGAACAGGATAAGCAGCGCAAGGAACAGGCGATTGCCAATACGGTTGGCCTTCGTGTTCTAAGCGCCATAGGCTCCGCCGTCCCTGTGCGTCTGATGAAACGCGACTTGTTGTCAGTGACCGAGCGGCTCTTGTTCCTGATAGATGAGAACCGCGTAGAGATGCTGGCACGGCAGCACGGTATCCGGCAGAAGCGCGACGATGGCGGCGTCAAGAAGACCTTCACTGCCTTCGTTCGCCGGGCGGATGAGGGGACACTCTCGCGGTTGGTGGTCGAAGCCAGCATCTTGCTGGCAGCCTCGCGCGGCAACCCGACCGTCATCCTCAAGGAAGCCGCTGCCTCCTACAAGGTGGACACAGACGCCATCACCACCAAAGTCCGGCAGGAGTTTGCCGCCAAGGACAAGGCCAAGAAGGCGACACAACCAGCCGTCAAGAGCGCAACGAAAGCGGCTTAGAGCTAACCATCCGAGGGGCGGTGAACAGCCGCCCCTCGTTTTTTCTGCCTTGAAAAATCGAGCAGGCAGACACCGCTTTGGTTTCTCCCTGCACCCTCATCCCGCCAAACCGGCCCCCGCTCGCCGGTTTCGCGCGACGGGAGTCGAGTTCCGAGCGTGTTACGAAACTCGCCGATCGCCATTCTGCCGGGCCGGATGCTGACGAGATGCCGACTTGTCGTTATCTACCTTTCCTCGATGAGTGCATTGGCGATTTAGCACTCATTGAGAATTGGCAAGGGGGCAATCGACCGCAATCACATGCCCGAGATGCCGGTTATACGGCAACCTGCTGAAGATGGAGATCCATTCGCATGGCTCGATGAGCGCTAAGCCCTGTTGTCACCGGTTGAGCAATCGACTTCTGGTTGACCGTCAGTACACAGCGGACAATCGCCAAAAGAGGTTCTTGGGTATCACGAACATGAATTTTATCCCTCCCTGACCTTGGTACAAATAGAGGCTAACCGTCAACTATGTCCCCAATAAACTTGTCGGTTCACAGCGACGCAATTTGCTATTGGGCTTTGGTCCAATGACACTTCTCTCGATCATCTGCTACCTTTGCGGACGAGTTCTCCGCCCTTCGGTTTTAGACCCTTGCAATCTAGGGATTCGCCCGGTCTTCGTCCTAATAAAGGCCCTTGGTTCAGAAACAATATGGGAGCTACTTATGTTCCGTTTCCTATCGAGAATTACAGCCGTCTCGTTTGCAGCCATATGAGGGGACGCAATGAATGCACCCGATAAAACTTGTTTTACGGCGTTCGCAGGTTTGCTCGCGCTCGTCCTCCTATGCGTGCCCGCGGTTGCTCAACAAACGGCTGATCTTGTCTTGAATGACCAGACAGGGAGCGCTCCCGCTCCGCAAAACGCACCAACCGCGAACGACGATAGCTGGCACATCGACATCACTCCCTATCTGTGGTTTGCGGGCGTGCACGGCACGGTCGGTGTATTGGACCGAACGGTCGGCTTCCATGCCAGCATCGGCGACGTTCTGTCGAAGTTCAACATCGGATTAATGGGAGCGGTCGAAGTTCGCAAGAAGCGCTTCCTGTTGCCTGTCGATTTCATGTGGATTAAGCTTTCCGACGACAGGGGCCTTCCGCTAAGCCCATTTCCCGGCATTACCTCGATCAAAGTGAAGGTCACGCAGACGGTCCTGGCCCCCAAGGCCGGTTACCGGGTTGTAGATCATGAAAAGCTAAAGGCGGATGCTGTCGTCGGCATCCGTTACTGGCATTTGTCGCAAAACCTCAGCTTGCAACCGTCCGGTCTGTTAAGCAATTCTTCGCAGTCGGCAAACTGGGTGGACGTGGTTGGGGGAGCTAGGTTCATCATGCCGCTTTCACCCAGGGCCGTGTTCACCGTTATAGGCGACGCCGGTGGCGGTGGCGCGAATGTGGATTACCAGGTGGTCGGCGTGTTGGGCTACAAGATCAAGCCGACCATTATTCTGCAGGCGGGCTGGCGCTATCTGGATGTGAATTATCGCGCCACTGGGCCTTTTAGGTTAATCTACGACGCTGCCCAAAGCGGTCCCCTGCTGGGCGTTACTTTCAACGTTAAGTAAATCTTTGCGGGCCCATGGATTCCATTGTGGTTGTTCCAGGAGGCAACAATGTCGACGAGACGAGAGTTTGTCCAGCATCTTCCGGTTGCTGGAGCGGGTTTCGCAGTTGCAGGAAATTTCATCTTTGATGAACCCCAGGCACAAGCCAGGCAAGCAGCTCCGCTGGACGGTCACTTCCATCCCAAGGGGAAAGCTCCTTCGAAATATACGCAAGAAGTACTCCGGCAGGCGCGGACTACTCTACCGTTCTCTGACACGAGAGATATCGAGGAGCAGAAGAAGGGGCTGATTGCTCCCATGAAGAAGCTGCAGATCATGGCCGATGCCGGCAATGTTGCCTGGGATGTGGAGCGGTTCCAATTCCTTCAAACTCAGGATGACTTCGACAGCATTCATCCCTCCCTGCTGCGCCAGGCGAAATTGACTACGAACTACGGACTCTATGAGGTGATACCGGGAATTTATCAGGTGCGAGGTTTTGATCTTTCCGATATTTCGTTCGTTCGCGGCAAAACCGGCTGGATCGTCTTTGACCCGCTGATCAGCGCTGAAACCGCGCGGGCGGCTTGGCAGTTATTCCAGGAGCATGTCGGCGAAGGCCTTCCCATCTCGGCCGTGATCTACTCGCACACCCATGGCGACCACTGGGGTGGCGTGCGTGGCATCGTCAACGAAGCAGATGTGCGGTCTGGGAAGATCCCAATCATCGCTCCCTACGATTTCCTGCAGTTCACGGTTTCGGAGAACGTCTTCGCAGGGAACGCGATGAACCGACGCCTGTTCTACCAGTACGGCCTGCTCCTTCCCGCCAGTCCCCATGGTTTCGTCACTCAGGGGTTGGGCTTGTCCACCTCGGCCGGCGCTGTTGGCTTGATTGCTCCAACCGTCACCATCTCAAAAAACATTGAAGAGCTCGATGTTGACGGCGTCAGGATGATCTTTCAGAATACGCCGAACACCGAAGCGCCTCGGGAGATGAACACCTACATTCCTGAGATGAAGGCGCTGTGGATGGCCGAAAACGTCATCTCATCGCTGCACAATATTTACACCTTACGAGGCGCCCCGGTGCGCGATCCGTTGAACTGGTCGAAGTACATTAACCAGGCGCTGTACCGTTTCGGTGGGGAGGCCGAAGTGATGTTCGCCTCGCATCACTGGCCGCGCTGGGGCAACGCGCGGATTCAGGAAGTGCTCCGTGGCCAAAGGGATCTCTACGCCAACATGAACAACCAGGTGCTGCACTATGTAAATCAGGGCGTGACGATCAACGAAATCCACAATGTGTATGAGGTCCCCAAGAGCTTACAGGCCATGTGGAACTGCCGGGGCTACCACGGCTCTCCCCAGCACAACAGCCGCGGCGTCGTGCAACGCTATATCGGCTTCTGGGATTGCAACCCGGCCACCCTCATTCCGCTATCGCCGTCTGACTCGGCGCCTCTGTATGTCGAGATGATGGGCGGCTCCGAGAAAATCCTCGCTCGCGGCCGGCAGCTGCATGACGAAGGAAAATATTTCTACGCGGTGGAGATCGTGAACAAGCTGGTGCAGGCCCAACCGCAGAATCAGGCTGCCAAGGATCTACTCGCGGACATCTTCGAGCAGATCGGATATCAGCAGGAAAATCCCGGCCTGCGGAACAGTTATCTGGCCGCGGCCTACGAGCTCAGGACAGGAATTCCGCAAGGTGAGACGGCCAGCTCCAGCAGCCCCGACGTCATCCGCGCGATGAGCACGGAACTGTTCCTGGACTTCCTGGGAATCCGCATGGACAGCCGCAAGGCCGAGAGCATGCGCTTCACTATCAACCTGATCACGCCGGACAATGGAGAGAAATTCCTGATCGAGATGGACAACGCGACGCTGACGAACATTGAAGGCTTTCAGGCCACGAATCCCGACCTGACCCTGACGATCAACCGCTCTGATCTGGAGCACGCGATGATGGGCACGAAAACGCTTGAGGCGCAGATTGCGGACGGAACTGCAAAGACAGAGGGAAATATAGCGATACTGAAACAATTAGCTGCGCTCATGGTCGATTTCGACCCGCGATTTGAAATCATGCCGGGCACCAAGGCCGGCGGAGTTAAAGTGGCGCATGCCGTCGCTTACCAGACCTCTGATGCGGTGCATGCCGATCCTTACGCGGCGGTGCCGCGCCAGACCATCGCAGAATAGCCACCAAGTCTGGTAAACGCGGGGCACGAAGCTGCGCCCTCGTTGGCAGGGACGGGCTACTTCGATTGGTGCGAAATCGCCAAGTCACTTACCGACAAGTGCGATTCACTTGTCTGTATTGTTTGAATGTTAAGTCATTGAGGAGCATGTGGTGTTACATAGGCTGAACTCAGCGGCGACGCTGATTCAGAGAACAACCACGGAGGCTCCTCGATGACGAGTATGAACTACATCGGACTGGATGTGCACAAGAAGACGATCAGCTACTGCGTGAAGGACGTGAGTGGCCAGATCCAGCAGGAAGGCAAGGTTGGATCGACCCGACGCGAGCTGGACAACTGGATGAAGACGCTGCCTCAGCCCTGGATGGTGGCGATGGAAGCGACGATCTTCAGCGGCTGGATCTACGATCATCTGCTTCCCCATGCTGCCCAGATCAAGGTGGCTCATCCGTTGATGCTGCGTGCGATTGCAGCGGCCAAGAAGAAGAACGACCAGATCGATGCCAGCAAGATCGCCGATTGCCTGAGATGTGACTTCTTGCCGGAGTGCCACATGATGCCTGCCGAGATCAGAGACCGACGCCGCACCTTGAGGTACCGGCACCTCTTGGTGCGGCAGATGGTGCAGATGAAGAACCGGGTCTCCGGCCTGCTGATGGAGACAGGCGTGGAGTACAACAAGCAACGGCTACACAAGGTGAGTTATTTCCGAGAGTTGCTCTCCACCAACGCGGAGGTTCATCCGAGCCTGCGGCCGTTGCTGAAGCTGAGCCGTGAGACGATCGAGCGGTGTCAGAAGACCGAGTACGCTCTGGTCAGTTCTCTCCAGCGCGACCCCGTGCTGGCCGACAGGATCAAACGGCTCAGAACGGTTCCTGGCGTGGGGCCAATCACGGCACTGACCTGGGCTTTGGAGATCGGGGATGTCTCACGCTTCCGCACGAACAAGCAGGCCATCAGCTACTGCGGTCTGTGCGGAGGTGAACGGAGCTCAGCGGACAAGGCGATGCGTACGCCGCTCTCGAAACAGCGCAACAAACATATCCAGCGAACGCTGGTAGAAGCTGCCAAACTGGCACCAAGACAGAGCCATGAGCTCGCTGTGATCTACGACCGGGAAAAGCAGAAAGGAAATGGCAATCGAGCGACACTCGCCGTAGCTCGAAAGATGGTTGCGTATCTGCTTGCCGTGGATCGGCGACAGGGAGACTTCGTGCCTGCGGAGCAGCGCAGCACGGCAGCGGCCTAACGCCGCCGACAACGAATAGGATGACAAAGCGCAGACTGCCAGGTCCTGCCGATAGCCGACTGAGCGAGGAGATCACACTCCCGAGGCTCTCTTCGAATTGTTTCGGGACTGGCAGAGAACACAAACTCAATCTTCTGTGACGGCTCTTCGGAGTCTGAGACAGCAAATGGATGTCTGGTTCTGCCGTGCAGGAATCGATGCCGAGAGGCATAGCTTGCGCGCTGTGCATCCTGAACCTGTACACCTGCGCGCTCTCCCGAGCGCGCCCCGAATACCCGTGCCTCCGCTTGACAGGTGACTTACATGGAAGTCGGCTTTCCGGACAAGTGACTGACCATTCAACTATTGCTAACAGGCCAATGCACTCATAGACTTCGGCTTACGCGTCCGCAACGGGATAATTAGCGAGAACCGCGCCTCTCGTCATCGAAGCGCCGCAGGCAGTAAAGGGGAAAGGTGCTCCTCCTGCACTTTCCCTAATCACAAGCTCAAAACACTAAAAGGCTTTTCGAGCCTTTCTCGGTTGATACCGGGACGTTTCGCGGGTCTTGGGGAAGGTCATCGCCCAATCGACGAGCGTCTTCATCGCCGGACAGAGCGTTTTCCCAAACTCGGTGAGTTCATATTCCACCTTTGGTGGAAATTGAGGATGAACGGTTCGCTTCACCAACTCGCACTTCTCAAGGAGACGCAGCTGTTGCGACAGCATACGTTGTGAAATGCCGGGGACGGCGCGTTCAAGCTCAGAGAATCGCCAGATAGGGCGCGCGAAGAGCCGGTTCAGAATAACGATCTTCCATTTGCCTTCGAGAATTGAGAGCGCCGCCTCAACCCTCTTGGCTCTCTCGAACTCGAAGGGAGTCGCCCTGAGATCTGAAGATTCGGCGATTTCCTCCGTAACTAACAAGTCCGTTCGTATACCCATCGCGCATCCAATCCTGAGTTTGAGAAGCTTCTCCAGAATATCCGGGTGGTTGGCTTCGATACAGGAGGATGAATGGCGCAGGTATGGTTAGTCACCGGTAGCTCTCGTGGTCTGGGTCGCGCAATTGTTGAAGGGGGCCTTGCTGCGGGCAATAAGGTGTTGGCGACAGCTCGGAACATTGAATCACTGACTGATCTGTCGGGGAGATATGGAGATCAGGTCAAGCTCTTCGCGTTGGATGTCACCGACGAAGCAGCAGCAGCTAACGCGCTAAAGACTGCGATCGATGTGTTTGGCTCGCTGGATGTGGTCATCAACAATGCGGGATATGGCAATCTTTCGTCCGTCGAAGACACGCCTCTATCGGAATTCCGCGCACAGATCGAAACGAATCTCTTCGGAACGATTATTGTGACCAAGGCAGCTCTTACGTATTTTCGCGAGAAGAAATCAGGCCACTTCATTCAGTTTTCTTCGGTGGGCGGAAGGATCGGCCCTCCAGGACGTGGGCCCTATTCGGCGGCGAAATGGGGTGTCGAAGGCTTCTCTGAAGTGCTGTCACGCGAAGTAGCACCCCTCGGCATCAAGGTCACGATTGTTGAACCCGGGGGATTCCGCACGGACTTCGCAGGGAGTTCCACCGAACTGAGCGA
>Ga0070734_10004222_pt1 | contig 13904 bp, 7 predicted proteins | sample Coa_R1_8_FD_66444 | JGI IMG/M metagenome (GOLD analysis project Ga0070734, IMG submission 66444) | Surface soil microbial communities from Centralia Pennsylvania, which are recovering from an underground coalmine fire - Coalmine... | ecosystem: Environmental > Terrestrial > Soil > Unclassified ...
GATTCCAGTTCCGCGTCGGCTGCCAGCAACCGGCGCACCACATCTTCCGCGTTCGATGCCGTAATCTGCATTCGCTGTGGATCGCTCACCACGTTTTCCACTCCCGGCCAGCTTTTCACTTCGTGGACGGCCACCGTGGTCCGGCAACTGACATGCTTCCGTACTACATGCGCGCGGATTTCACTCACAGTACCCGACGCGATCACTCGGCCGCGCGCCAACACCGCCACGCGATCCGCCAGCGCTTCGGCTTCTTCCAGATAGTGCGTGGTCAGCACGATAGAGCAACCTTGCGACACAAGACGACGCAGCACGTTCCACATCGTCTCGCGCGCTTGAATATCCAGCCCGACCGTCGGTTCGTCCAGAAACAGCAGCTTCGGACGCCCGCACACCGCCACCGCGAATTGCGTCTGGCGTTTCTGCCCGGCGGAAAGCTTTCCGTAAGGACGATCGCGCAGCGGAGCAGTGCGCGTCAGTTCCAGAACTTCATTCACCGTCAGAGGATCCGGATAGTAGCTCGATGCTAGATCGATTTGCTCATGGACGCGCAATTCCTGCGCCAGCGCTACTTCTTGCATCATCACGCCGACGTTGCGCCGCGCCGACAGGTTCTGCGGCGATTCACCGAACATGGAAACAGTACCGGAATCGGGCCGCCGCAGCCCCAGCATGATGGAAATCGCAGTGGACTTTCCCGCTCCATTAGGACCCAGCACCGCAAACAGCTCTCCGCGCCGGACTTCCAAATCCAACCCATCCAGCGCGACGAGTTTTCCAAATTTCTTACTAACGCCAGTCAAACCGGCCACGCAATCCGGGTTCATGCAGTCTCCTTATTCGTTTCTCAGGGCGCTGGAAGCATCCGCCCGCATCGCCCGCCGCGCCGGAATGTAACAAGCAACCAACGTCACCGACGACAGCAACACAATCAGCATCGAGAGCATCCACGGATCCGTGGCTCTGACGCCCGGCAAAAGAGAGCGCAAAATTGGAGCTGTGGCAAAAGCCAGCAGGAGGCCGGCAGGCAGACCGATGCAGATGATCAGCAATCCCCTGCCAAGAACCAGCTTCCGGATATCGTGCGCCGATGCGCCCAGCGTCAACCGAACGCCGATCTCGTGCGTTCGCTGCGCCGCCGTGTAAGAGACCACGCCGTAGATCCCAAGCAGCGCGAGCGCCAGCCCCAGCAAGCCCAGCACGGTCGCGAAACCCGTTTCCAGCCGCAACCCCACGAATCCCGCCGAGCTTTCGATCTGCTGTCGCATCGTCTCCATGCCGGCGACCGGCAGTCCCGGCGCGAGATTTGCGATTTCCTTGCGGACTTCCGCCATTGCGGTGTCCGTGGCGCCGCGATAGCGCACGCGCAGCGTCTGGATCGGCACGTAGCTCTGCTCAAACGGAAAAAACACGTAGGGCTGCCGCAGTTCGGGGACTGCCAGGTACCGAACGTCCTTCAACACACCCACCACTTCCAGCCAATGCGTTGGGTCCGGCGTGCGCAGAATCTTCTTTCCGATCGGATTCTGTCCCGGCCAATAGCGGTCCGCCAGCGCCTGGTTGACCATTGCCACCAGCGGTGCATTCTGGTTATCGGATGAGCGGAACTGACGGCCGCGTACCAAGGGAATGCGAAGTGTTTGAAAGAATCCGGGGGACACGATGTCGTAGAATACCGTGGGCGCGGATTGGCCTTTTGGAAACTCATACCCTTCCGGCTGCACCTGCATCGGAAGAATAATCGGGCTGAGCGGGCCGCTAATCGCGATGCCCGCGGATTCCACTTCGGGCAACCCGCGCACACGCCGCAGAAGTTCCTGGTAAAACTGCCGCCCTTGCGTTTCGTTGTATCCGACATGATGCGGATCCATGCTGAAGTTGGCGATGTTGTGGGGATCGAAGCCGAGGTCCGTCCGCCGCGTGATTTCAAGACTGTTGATTAGCAACGCGGCAACCAGCAGCAGCACGAAGGATGCCGCTACTTGTCCCATCACCAACACGCTGCGCATCCGTTGGCGGCTTCCCGAAAGGCGTTGCCCGCCGTCACGCGCCAGGACCGCGAGATTCGTTCGCGATCCGCGTAGCGCCGGTATCAGACCCAGCATCAGACCTGCAAAAATGGACGCTCCGGCCGTGAATGCCAACACCCGGCCATCGAAGCTCAAGTCCAAGTAAAGCGGAACCCCTTGCGCCTTGAGTGTTCCCAGCGCGCTGCACGTCCAGACACTCAAGAACACGCCGGTAACCGCGCCGAAAATCGTGAGCAAAAAACTTTCTGTGAGAAACTGCCGGACCAGACGAATGCGCGATCCACCCAGCGCAGCGCGCATCGCGGTCTCTTTTTGGCGCGCGCCGGCCCGCACCATAAGGAGATTTGCCAGGTTGATGCAGGCGAGCACCAACACCAGCGCAGCCATCGCTAGAAAAAACGCGGCCGCCGCCGGCAATCCTTCGCCGTTCGGAATCTTGCCGGATATTTGTGGCTGCGCGGTAATCGTAACTCCGGCCAAATCGTTTGGATGATCCGCCGCAAGGTGCTGCGAAACAATTTTCAGTTTGCTTTGCGCCTGATCTAAGCTGACGCCGGGCGCGAGGCGCCCCATTACATAAAGGTTTCGGATGCTGCGGATGTCCGAGAGGCTGGGAAATCCCGCCGAACTCGATGCCAAACTCAACGGAAGAAAAGCTTGAATATCCACCAGCGCCTGCACGCCGTGAAAATTGCGAGGACCAACACCGACCACCGTTACCGGATGTCCGTTGATCAGCACTTTCTTTCCAATCACATTCGGATCGCTCGCAAACCGCGCCTTCCAAAATGAGTAGCCCAGCACCAGCACCGGATCCGCACCCTCCACCTTTCCTTCCGAGGGCAGGATCACGCGGCCAAGGGCCGGTTGCAATCCGAGCAGCGTGAAGTAATTGCCCGTCACGTAATGCGTCATGATGCGATCCGCGTGGCCCTCTGCACTCAGGCCGTCCAGGCCGGCGTAATACGCCAGTAGCCCGGAAAACGTGGCCGCCGTTTGCTCACGGATATCGCGATAATCGGCGTAAGCGAAAGCCGGCATCGGAAAGCCGCCCTTTTGCTGCGAGCCTAAAACCACCAAACGGCTTGCATCCGGCACCGGGAGCGGCCGCAACAGTAGCATGTTGATCATGCTGAAAATTGCAACGTTGACACCGATACCCAGTCCGAGCGAGAGAATGGCCACGGCGGTGAACCCGGGCGCTCGTGCAAAACCGCGCAACGCGAACCTGACGTCTTCCCCGAGCGCTTCCAGCCAAGCGATGGTCCGGCCTTCGCGATAAAGTTCGGCTGTCTGCGAGATGCCCCCAAATTCGAGCAACGCTTGCCGCCGCGCCTGCGCCGGAGACATGCCGCGCCCGATGTTCGCCTCGGTTTCCATCTCGATGTGCGAACGCAGCTCTTCTTCCAGTTCGCGATCCAAACGGCGCGCGTTTAACATCGCTCGGATGCGGGCGCTGAACACTCGGAGCCAGGTCATGTCGTTTCCTCTAGTGCCGCTGTCTATTCCGTCGCGTTCAACATGCGGGCCATCACACCTGCGAATCGTTCCCACTCGAGCTTTTCCGCTTCCAGTTGCTTTTTGCCGTCCGGAGTCAGCGCATAATATTTCGCGCGGCGATTATTCTCGGTGACTTTCCACTCGGAGGCGATCCAGCCCTTTTGCTCCACACGGAGCAGCGCCGGATAAAGCGTACCCTGATTTAACTGAAGAAGATCTTCCGAGACTTGGCGGATGCGTTGCGCGATGCCCCAGCCGTGCATGGCGCCCAGGGTATCGAGCGTTTTGAGGATCATGAGATCCAGCGTGCCTTGCAGCACGTCGGATTTGGACTGGCCCATGGAAGCTCCTTTTGTATGTCTACAGAAGGAGTTTAAGCCAGGTCCTGTTGGATGTCAACAGTAATATGCGGGTGGGGATGTATGTCTCTGAAACTAGATCAGATCACCGATCTCTTTCGCGACGTTCCGCGCTTCCAGATGGATCAAACCAGCGTTGGATCCCATCGGACCCATCACCGCCAGGACCGCTTTGGTGCCGGCCGCATAGACGAACAGGACGCCTTCGTCACCGCGGACGCTCACTTCCGACAGTCCGCCGGTCGCCATGCTCTCGCTAATACGGCGTCCCAGGCTGGAAGCAGCCGCCGCCATCGCAGCCACGCGATTGGGATCTGTGCCGTTGGAAAGCGAATGCGCCACCGGTAAACCTTCATTGGAGGCGAGTAACACGCCGCGCAGCTCCGGTATCGAGTTGCGGAGCGTTTCCAATTGATTCTTCAATGCTTCTTGTTTCACCATGATCCTCTCTCCTTAAACGGCTACAAACCTTCAGCCGATGCGAGGCAGAAAGACTTGGCCATCAAAACAGTACGATTTGATGGGCACTCCGGTCTGACTGGCTTTCTACTTCCGGCTTCCCAACATGCTCTGTTTGGTAGATCGTCCGATAAGGCGGCAACTTTAGATATCCTTTGCGGCAAACACACTAATTTCAGAAAAATTGTGCGGGACTATGGTCCGCGCTTCTCACTTTTCCCGGAGTGAGTTGCGTGGCCTAACCGTAGCCGAAAGCCGGGACCGATTGCTGCGGATTCGCCTGAAGTTGTAGTGCAGTCGCCTTAGAACCTGTGGATAAGAGCTTTACCGTATACGAACACCTGTTGTTGGCCTTAAGGATTTCCCGCCCAAGAGCCGATTACAAAAATATGCGTTGCCTGTACTGCGGAAAGCAACTGGCGCTGCTGAAAAGGCTCACGGGCGGCGGCGAGTTCTGTTCCGACGCCCACAAACAAAGCTACCAGGAGGAATACAACCGCCTTGCGCTCAGCCGCTTACTGCAGGCCCAGTCAAAACCGGGGGAGATAAAAACAACGCATCCCAAGGCGCCCGCGCCTTTGCCGAGCGAAGGTTTGGGACAACCGCTCCCGCCCGGCGCTTCGCGACGCCGCGCATTGAGTGCCAGCGAACCAACGCCCCCGCCGCAAGCAGCGCCTCAGCCCGCTCGAGGGGCGGTCCGCGGTGGCCGCGTGATCTATGCTCCGGCAGTCGAAGAACCGGCTCGCCCCGTGGCTGCGGAGGCAGCGTCCGCCGAAGAAGAGATCGAAACCTTCAAGCCGCAATGGGCTCAGAGACCTCCCGAAGTAGCGCCCGAATTACCTGTTGCAGAAGCATCTGTCGAAGAATCGCCTGTTGAAGAAGCATTTGTAGAAGAAGCGCCCGCAGAAGAAGCCCCGCCGGAAGTTACCGTCTTTTCGATGGAAATTCCCGCATCGTGCGCCATCGACGACCAACCGCCTTACGTGGAACCCTGGTCCGAGGTCGTGCCATTTCCGGCAACGCCCGCGTGGCTGGCTCCAAGTCAGTCTTTTGGATTGTCATTCGGAAGTCTGGTTTCGATAGCCGGCCCATCGGCCGGATCGCTGGAAATTCCTGCCGGGGCCGCGGACGCCGTCCCGCTTGAATTCGCACAGGGCGCCGTAAATTTCGGCGCGCTTTCCGGGCATGCGTTCGCAAGCTCTTCGCCGGCGCATACAGCAAGCGAAATCGACCCGCTGTCTACACTGCCCGCGGCTGAATTGGTGCCGCTCGCGATTGGTGCGGCTACACAAGGGCCCGCGCTGCGGGCGATGGATGTTCTCTCTGCCCCTGCGGATTTTCCTGCCGCGCAAGCTCTCCGCGATGTGCCCTTCGCCGCCGCGGTAGCCCCCGCTCGAAAATTTCCTTCCGCGACGCCGATTCATTTGGATATTCGCGTCACTGCGTCGGATGGCAATCATCAGAACACCTCAAACGGAGCTCTGCGCTTTCCGGTGCGCATCGCATTTCAGAACTCTTCCCTTCTGAACCTATATCCGTCCGGAATCGATTTTCCTTCCGCGGATTCCGACATCGTTCTCATCGCACCCTGGGCCGACGAAATGCTGGCGCCTTCCAACGGACATCATTCCGTGGACGAGAGCGCGCTGGCCGAATCGGAGGACCCCAGTTCGCCGCGCGAAGTGCTGGAAGCGCTGTCCAAGCTCCATCAGGACCTCGCCGAACAGCAGCAAGCCGAGTTCGCAGAGGAGTCAGAGAAACCTGAAGCGGAAAGCGCGGGCGCCGACCTGGAAGTGGTCGAGACTCCCGGGCAAAATGCGATCGCCCCGCCTGTCGCGGAACCTTCCACCGAGACCATCGATGTTTCTGCTGAGCCTAGTCAAAGCAGGGTCCCGCGTTCGGCTCACGAGTTGTATGAGCTGCCCTGGAAGACATTCGCTCCGCCGAAACCGTCTCTGGCCGTAGACGCGAAGCCGCTGATCAATATCACGCTTGAAATGCCCAAGCTGAAGGCGCTTCCGATGCGGCCCAAAGTCGCCAAGACGCCGCCGGGATTTTCTCCGCAATCCAGCACAGTACAGGCGTCAGCTCCGGCAACGGCGAATCCGCCTGCCGCGGAACCGAAACCGAAAGCTCCGGCGGCTCCAGCCGCGCCTGCAAAACCGGAAAGCCGTGCATCGCAGATTCCGGCGCCGAAGCAGTCTGCCGGGCCCGTTAAATCGCCGCCCACTGTGCAGACCGTAAAACCGGGCCAGACCAAACCGGCGCAACCCGCCAAACCAGCGCAGCCGGCTAAACCCGTGCAAACAGCGAAGCCTCAGCAGCCGCCGGTAAAGGGCAAGGCGAGCGGGACGGTGACACCGGCGCCTGCGAAACAATCGAACGCGCCGCGGGACCCCAAAGAGACCGCAAAAACAACTCCGCCGCCTGCCGCGAAAGAAAAGGAAAAAGATCAGGCGGAAAAACCCGTCGAAGAAAACATGCCCAGTTTTGCTTCGATCCAAACGGGCAAAAACGTTTCCTTTATCGGATCGCTCAAAGGCAAGTTAATCCTCGCGATCCTGTTGGTTGTAACAGCAGGCGGTGTGTTCTACAGCGTGAGCAACAAAACGCGTGTGCCGGCTTCGGCTCCCGTGTCTACCGGCGAAGATACCGCGGGGCCCAGCATCATGATGGGCGAAGGCGGGTGGGTGCAGGGTTGGGGCGGCGATACCAACGGCTCCAACGCCGGACGCCAAATTACGATTTACCGGCCGTCGCTGAAGCTGTCCGACTATCGCATCGAATTCCAGGGCGAAATCGACAGCAAGAGCCTCGGTTGGGTGTTCCGCGCTCTCGACCCTTATAACTACTACGCGATGAAGCTGGCCATCGTGACGCCCGGCCTGTCGCCTAAGTTCGCGCTCATCAAATATGTCGTGATCCAGGGACACGAGCGCGAAATCGGCCGCGTTCCTTTGGATCTGGCCGCAAGAAATGACACCGTATTCACTGTCCGGCAGGATGTCCGGGGCTCCAGGTTCAGCACCTACATTCAAGGCCAGCAGGTGGATGTATGGACGGATGAACAACTCAAGTCGGGTGGCGTCGGCTTCTTGAACGAGCGGGCGGAACGCGCGCGCATCAAGTCGACGGGTATTTTTTATCTGACCGGAGGCAAGAATTGAAAAGGTTGCAGGCAGAGAAAACTTCCATGGAACAAACCAACGATCAATGGCTGTGGTTCGTAGATGACGAATTGGTGGAGGCTCTGGCGCGCCACGACGTCGTCGATCCACAGAGCAAGAAACGCGCCGTTCAATCCGCCGCTTTGGTAAAGGCGTTGACGCTGAACATGGAAGGCAAGACCGAACAGGCCTTACGCGAGATCAAAACCGCCATCGAGAACGGGGAAGCGCTGCCCGAGTTGGATTGGACACAGGCACATCTCGAATTTCAGCTGGGCCAGTATGAAGCGGCGCTGGATAGCTACGCCAAAGTACTGGCGGCGTATCCGAACCATCGGGCCGGCCTCTACAACACCGCACTGTGCCTGGAAAAACTGCGGCGCTATGAACCCGCGCTCGATGCGTTCCGAAAAGCCAAAGAAACTTCGCCGAATCTGGCGGAAGCGACCTTGGGATTGGGCATCTGCCAGCTCCATCTCCAGCGCGCGGAAGAAGCGCTGCAATCTTTCGAAGAGTGCCTGGTCATTAAGCCGGAATACGATAACGCGCTCTATGGAAAGGCGGTTGCCCTGCAGATGCTGGGCCGCACCGACGAAGCCATGGAGCTGTACTCGAAGCTGCTTCCCTCCAATAATGGCAACGTAGAGCTGTTGACCAATCTGGTGGGCATTGCACTAGCCAAATCCGACGATGGAAAAGTCCGCGAATACTGCGAAAAACTGCTGAAAGCCCGTCCGGGCGCCAAAGCCGGCCTGGAGGGACTAACGGCCGCCGCGATCGCCCGAGGCGATTTTAAGGCTGCGGCAACGCATGGCGCCCAACTGGCGAAAGTAGCTCCGAAATCCTACGAAGCGTGGTTCAACCTGGGCGTGGCGTACCAAAAAACCAACCGGATGGAACAGGCCGGCCAAGCGTATTCCGAGGCCATCAAGCTGCAGCCGGAAAGCGATGTTGCCTACGCCAATCTCGGCACGACGCTGCAAGAACGCGGGGACATTCCCGGCGCCCGCAAGGCCTATGAGCGGGCGCTTCAGATTCAGCCTGCTCACACCGGAGCGCTATGGAATCTAAGCCATCTCTACGAAAAACAGGGCAGTCCCGAACAAGCGGAGAAGTGCATCGAAAAGGTGGTGGAGAACGAACCGGAACGCGTGGATGCCTGGTTCCGTTTGGGTTATTTCCGCCTGCTGCGTGGCGACTATGCCGGAAGCATTGAGCCATTCCGCAACTGCGTGAGCCAGCGCCCCGATTGGCTGGAAGCGCTGGTGAACCTGGGCCAAGCTCAATGGCGAACGGGCGATTTGGAAGCCGCCAAGAATTCGCTTACGCAAGCGATATCTTGTCATCCAAAATCCACCGACGCGCTGCGTGCGCTCGCCGCTCTAAGTGTGGACATGGGCGATTACATCCAGGCGCTGGACGCTGAATCCAAACTCCAGGAACTGGGCGAGCCGATGCCTGAATTGGCGTTTAATATCGGAGTGCTGCTGGAAAAATCGAACCTCTACGAAGACGCCGCCCGTACCTACCGCCGCGCGGCGGACGAAAAACCGGGATTCGCCGAGGCCCTGTTGAATCTGGGCCACGCTCTCAAAGCATTGGGCCAGGAAGAAGAAGCCAAGAGCTGCTGGCAGCAGGCCGTAGAAGCGAAACCGGAGTTGGCAGAAAAATACTTCTAAAAGAAGTATTCCTCAAACCAAGAGTCCTTCTTATTTACCTACTTCCAACCATTTCACACTGGTGGGAGTAGCATGCTCGCACTGCATCGTGTCGGTCACGCCCGATGCAATCAGCCCACACGCGTTGTTTTGCGCGCTGCGCAGTGCATGCTCCTGGTCATCGGCGCGCGCCGTCCGGCAGGAAGTTCTTCCCTGAAACGCCACGCAAACTTCCACGCGGTAGCGCACGTTGTTGGTGCTCGAGTAGAACATGTATCCGACCAGCAGCACTCCCACCACGATTACGATCGCGAGCGCCAGTTTCTTATTCATGCGCCCTGGCTGTCGGCGAAGAAATTCCCCATGCGGCGGAATTTAGCATAACGATCGTCGATCAGCTCCCCGGACGTCCGGGAAGTTAAGTCGTGCAGCGCGCTGCGAATGGCGTCGCGGACGAACTCAGCGGCCTTGTCGGCATCCGTGTGCGCGCCTTCCGCAGGCTCGGAAATAATTCCGTCAATTAATCCCAGCGCCAGCAAATCCGCCGACGCGAGACGCAGTGCTTCGGCTGCTTCGGGAGCTTTGCCCGAATCGCGGTAAATAATGGCCGCGCAGCTTTCGGGCGAAATCACACTGTAGTAGGCGTTTTCCAGCATATAAACGCGATTGGCGATGCCCAGCCCCAACGCTCCCCCGCTGCCGCCTTCTCCGATGACGATCGTGATGATGGGAACCCCCAGCCGCGACATCTCGCGCAAATTCACCGCGATCGCTTCCGCCTGTCCGCGCTCCTCGGCATCGATCCCCGGATAAGCGCCGGGAGTATCCAGAAACGTCACGATGGGGCGCTGGAATTTGTCCGCCATCCGCATCAGGCGCAGCGCTTTCCGATAGCCCTCCGGTTTCGGCATCCCGAAGTTGCGATGCAGCTTCTGTTTGGTATCCCGGCCCTTCTGCTGACCGATCACCATGATGGGCCGCCCGTCGAAGGATGCCATTCCCCCTACAATAGCCGCATCGTCGGCGAAAGCCCGGTCGCCATGCAATTCCGAGAATCCGGTGAAGATCCGGCTGATGTAATCGAGCGTGTGCGGCCGTTTGGGATGACGCGCCAACTGCACCCGCGCCCAGGTTTCATTCACTGCCGTGTTCGCAGTGGTGGGAGCGGATGGCGCGGCGCTGGTCTCGCTTAGCTGTGAGGCTGGGTTGTCTTCCATTCGGGTTGTGACGCTCGACCCCAAACCTGGGCCGCGCGGGTTAGTTCGCCAGCACTTCCAGCGATTCCGGCCCGCAAATCCGTTCCACTTCCGCCCAAAATTCCTTGTCCGGGCGCACTTTACGCGTCACATCCAGGATAACGGAAAAGTCGCGCGGTTTCTCAAGCCGCAGCCGCACCTCGGTATTGCCGCTCTTCTTGGCGAACAGTTGATTCAGCTCCTCGGCCTTATCCACGGCTCCATTCACTCCCACCGCCACGCGGATAGAAATTAAAGATGGAAGGTTCACACGCGCCACATCCAGCGGAATGATGTCCTGTGCCGAGATCTTGGGCGGTGCATTGTCTTCGGGCAGAATCAAACCGCGCACCAGCACCGCTTTGCCTTCTATCAGCGACGCCTGCAACCGGTCGAACTGCGTGCTGAAGACCATCGTTTCCGCGCGCCCGGTGCGATCCGCCAGATTCATGGACGCCCACAATTTGCCGTCTTTATTGCGCTTGCGCTGGATGTTGGTCAGAACGCCGCAAATTGCCACTTCGGCGCCGCGCTCCAGGCCTTCCAGATTGTCGGTGGAATGCGTGGCGAGCTCGGACACTTTGGCGGCGTGCTCATCCAATGGATGGCCGGTCACGTAAACGCCGAGCACTTCCTTTTCGCTCGCCAGCTTCTGCTGCGCGCTCCAATCGGGAAGTGGGGGCAATCCATGATCGCTGGGGCCCGCCTCTTCCGCCATGCCGAACAACCCCACCTGTCCGTATTCCCGATCCTGCGATGCCCGCTGGCCGCTCTCGAGCGCGCTGTCGATGATTGCGGTCAACTGCGCGCGATTTCCGCCCAGACTCGACAGAGCGCCACATTTGATCAGATTTTCGAGAATCCGGCGGTTCTGCGACCCCAGATCCAGGCGCTCGCAGAAGTCGAAAATCGATTGGAAGGCGCCCGCTTTCCGCGCTTCGATAATCGAATCCGCGATGTCTTGGGTAATCCCGCGCACCGCGCAAAGGCCCATCCGAATGCCCGAACCGTCGGGCTTGAAATCCTTGCCGCTGAAGTTGACATCCGGCGGAAGTACCGCAATCCCCATCTCGCGGCATTCGTCGATGTGTTTCGCGATCCTGCTGGCCGCTCCCATCTCCGACGTCAGCAGCGCCGACATGAATTCCAGCGGATAGCGCGCCTTCAGATAGGCTGTGACGTAAGCCAGAAATCCGTATGCCGCCGACTGCGACTTGGGAAAAACGTAGGGAGCGCTCCTGGCAAGAAGATCCAGAACTTTGCCGCCGTGTTCGGGAGCGGCGTCCAGAAAACGCGCGCGCTGCTCCTGATCAACATTTCCTTTCGCAAGCAATCCGCGCAGCGTGTGCGCCTCGGCTAGCGTATATCTGGCCACGCGATGGGCGATCTCCATCGCCTGCTCCTGATACACGATCACTCCATGCGTTTCCTTCAGGATTTCATCCACGGCGGTCACGCCATGCAAAATGGGCTTGCGGCCATGCCGGCTGTCGATGAGCTGATCGAGCAGTCCGGCTTGCGCATCGGCCGGCCGATAGAGCGCGTTCAGCGCGCACAAATCTTCCAAGCTGCACGGCTGGTATTTCCGGAGAACTTCCCGCAAACCGTGCGCTTCGAATTGAAAAATACCTCCGGTGTGCCCGTTGCAAAAAACCCGATAGGCCGCGCGATCGTTTAACGGCAGCTCGTCCACTTTCAGCTTCACGCCGTGATTTTGCTCTATCAGCGCCGTCGCGTCTTGGATGATGTCGAGCGTAGTCAACCCTAAGAAGTCGAGCTTGAACAGCCCGAGCTTCTCCAAAGACGCCATGTCGAACTGCGTGACAATTTCGTCATCGCTCGTTTTGTAAAGCGGAACTTGATCCTGGAGCGGCGCGGCCGAAATCACCACTCCCGCGGCATGCTGCGCTGCGTCGCGAACCATGCCCTCCAGTTGCTGCGCGACTTCCAGCACTTCTTGCAACCTGTCTTGCAGCCTGGGATCTTTGCGCGCGGCCTCCGCGATCGCAGGAACCTGCACAACGGCGTCCTTCAACTTGCCTGGTTGCGAGGGCAGAAGCTTCGCGATGCGATCCACGTCCGCGTAGCTCACGTCCAGCGCCCGGCCGGCTTCTTTCAGCGCAATGCGAGCGCTGAGCGTTCCAAAACTGGCTACTGGCGCGACATTCTCGCGGCCGTATTTTTGAACGGCGTATTGAATTACTTCCGCGCGGCCGCGGGTTTGCAGATCGATGCCGAAATCCGGCAAGCCGCCGCCCGGATTCACGAATCGCTCGAAAAGCAAGCCGTTTTGCAACGGATCGATGTCGGTGATCTGCAGCGCGTAGCAGACCAGACTCCCGGTTGCGGCGCCGCGTCCCGGACCCACCGGAATCCCGCTCGATTTCGCGAAGCGGACGAAATCCCAGGCAATCAGAAAATATCCAGCCAACTTGCGTTGCTGAATCGCACGGATCTCGGCGTCCAGGCGCTCGGCGTAATCCGCCAGCGGATGCTTGAGCGCACCCAAATCGAGCAATGCTTCCAGCCGCATCCGCCGCTGCTCGAATCCCTCGCGCACTTGCAGCTCGAAATACGTATCGAGCGTCTCCGTCGGTGGAACTTTGAAGCGCGGAACCGACTCCGCGGCTTTCTCCAAACTTACTCGGCAGCGTTCCGCGATTTCGCTGGTGCGGTCTACAGCGTCTTCGAAACCGCCGAGCATTGCCAGCATTTCCTCGCGCGTTTTGAGATAGAACTCCGGCTGCGCGAAACGCATGCGGTGCGGATCGCTCATCGTTTTTCCGGTCTGGATTTGCAGCAAGACTTCGTGTGCGCGCGCGTCTTCCTTCCGCAAATAGTGTGCGTCGTTGGTTGCAACCAGCGGAATGCCTGTTTCTTTTGCAAGCTTGGCCAGTTGCGGGATCAGAGTCTCGTCCTGATCCAACCCATGATTCTGAAGTTCGAGAAAGAAGTTCTTCTTGCCGAAGATCTCCACATATTCGAGCGCCAGCTTTTTCGCATCGGAGTAGCGTTCGTCGAGCAGGGCTTGGTTGATGTCGCCGCTCAAACATCCCGAAAGCGCGATCAGGCCTTTGGAATGGCGCGCCAGCAGCTCTTTATCAATGCGCGGCTTGTAGAAAAAACCTTCCAGGTACCCGGCGGAAACCAGCCGCGCCAGATTGCGATAGCCTTCCTGGTTTTCGCACAACAGCACCAGATGATTGCTGCGTCCGGCAGCGCTGCGAGACGCGTGTCCTTGGGGCGCGACATAAACTTCGCACCCGATCACCGGATGCACGCCGCGCGCTTTCGCCTGATGATAGAACTCGACGGCGCCGAACAGATTTCCGTGATCGGTAATCGCCACGGCGGGCATTTTTTGACGGACCACCAGATCCATCAACCGCCCGATTTCACAAGCTCCATCCAGCAGCGAATAATCGGTATGGCAATGCAGGTGTACGAATGACATCGAGAAACCAGCGGGGGAGGAACAATTCGATTGTAGCTTAGC
>Ga0070734_10004223_pt1 | contig 13903 bp, 11 predicted proteins | sample Coa_R1_8_FD_66444 | JGI IMG/M metagenome (GOLD analysis project Ga0070734, IMG submission 66444) | Surface soil microbial communities from Centralia Pennsylvania, which are recovering from an underground coalmine fire - Coalmine... | ecosystem: Environmental > Terrestrial > Soil > Unclassified ...
CGCCTCATCCGGTCCTACGCCGTCCTCGGCGACGAACCGGCGCGGGCGGGCGCCGAGGCGGCGGCGCGGGCGGAGTTCAAGGACCGTCCCGCCAAGTGGACCGCGGTCGAACAGGCGGAGGCCGCCCCGCAATGAGTCTGGCGCCGAAGTCCCGCAAAGCGCGTCGGAGGCTGATGGCGGTGGCGATCGCCGCGCCGGTTCTCGCTGGCGCCGCAGCGCTGGCGCTCTTCGCGCTCGGCGACTCCGTCTCGTTCTTCTACTCCCCGACGCAGGCGAAGGCGGCGCACGTGCCGGCCGGGCGCACGATCGAGCTCGGCGGCCTGGTGCAGACCGGCAGCCTGCGCAAGACCCCGGGCGGCGGCGTCGCCTTCGACGTCACCGACCTTAGGGGCCAGGATCCCGTCGTCTACCAGGGCGAGGTCCCCGATCTTTTCCGCGAGGGGCAGGGCGTGGTCGCCAAGGGCGCCTTCCGCGCCGACGGGGTGTTCCAAGCGAGCCAGATTCTGGCCAAGCACGACGAGCGTTACATGCCGCGCGAGCTGGTCCGGGCGCTGAAGGCGTCGGGCGAATGGCGCGGACAATCCGACCTGGCGAAGACCCCATGACGGCCGAGTTCGGCTCCTACGCCCTTGTGCTCGCCTTCGCGCTCTCGCTCGCCCAGGTCGCGCTCTCGACCGGCGGGCGTCTGAACGGTTCGCGCGCACTGGCCGGCGCCGGCGAAGGCGCCGCGGCCGGCGCCTTCATCTGCGTGGCCTGCGCCTTCGCGGCGCTGATGTTCGCCTTCGTCACGTCCGACTTCTCGGTCGCCAACGTCGCCGCGAACTCGCACACGGCAAAGCCGCTGCTCTACAAGATCACCGGAGTCTGGGGCAGCCACGAAGGCTCGATGCTGCTCTGGTGCCTGGCGCTGACGGGATACGGCGCGGTCATGGCGCTCTTCGCCGGCGCGCTGCCGCCGCGGCTCAAGGCCGACGCGGTCGCGATCCAGGGCGCGCTCGGCGTGCTCTTCGTCGGCTACACGGTGTTTGCGTCGAATCCGCTCGTCCGCCTCGCCAATCCGCCGGTCGAGGGCGCGTCGCTCAATCCGCTGCTGCAGGACCCGTTCCTCGCCATCCACCCGCCGTTCCTCTACGCGGGCTACGTCGGCATGTCCGTGGTGTTCTCGCTGTCGCTGGCGGCGCTGATCGAAGGGCGGGTCGAGGCCGCCTGGGCGCGCTGGATCCGGCCGTGGGCGCTGGCGGCCTGGAGCCTGCTCACCGTCGGCATCATGCTCGGCTCGTTCTGGTCCTACTACGTGCTCGGGTGGGGCGGCTGGTGGTCCTGGGATCCGGTCGAAAACGCCAGCTTCATGCCGTGGCTGGCGGCAACGGCGCTGCTGCATTCAGCGACGGTGACCGAAAAGCGCGGCGCGCTCGCCGGCTGGACCGTGTTCCTCGGCCTCCTCGCCTTCAGCTTCTCGATGCTCGGCGCCTTTCTGGTGCGCTCGGGCGTCCTGACCTCGGTGCACGCGTTTGCGATCGATCCCAAGCGCGGGGTTCTTCTGCTCTCGATCCTCGCGCTGGCCTCCGGCGCCGGATTTCTGGTCTTCGCCTGGCGCGCGCCGAAGCTGCCGCCGGGCGGCCTCTTCGCGCCGGTCAGCCGCGAGGCGATGCTGGTCCTGAACAACCTCTTCATCGCGGCGGCCACGGCGGCGGTGCTGTTCGGGACGCTCTATCCGCTTATCCGCCAGGCGCTGAGCGGCGACGCGGTCTCGGTCGGCGCCCCCTACTTCAGCCGCACCTTCGGGCCCATCATGGCGTCGGTCCTGGTGCTGCTGCCGCTGGCCATCCTGATGCCATGGAAGCGCGCCGACCTCGTGGGCGCCGCGCAACGCCTCTGGCTCGCCGCGGTCCTGGCCCTGGCCGGCGCCGCCTTCGCCCTGCTGATCGCAAGGCCCGGGGACGCCGTCACGGCGGCCGGAATCGCCCTCGGCGTCTGGATCGTCGCGGGGACGCTCACCGAGCTGTTCGAGCGCGTGCGGGGCGGCGGGGCCGGCGCGGCGTGGCGGCGGCTCGTCGGCCTGCCGCGCGGCAGCTGGGGCATGAGTCTCGCGCATCTGGGGCTTGGCGTCTTCATCCTCGGCGCCGCGCTCGAGACCAGCGGGCGGATCGAGGCGGCCAAGGTGCTTTCCGCCGGCCAGTCGATCCAGGTCGGCGCCTATCAGCTCTCGCTCGGCAAGGTCGGCGACGTGCAGGGGCCGAACTACACCGCCCAGCGCGCCATTCTCGCCGTCACCCGCTCCGGCCGCGCCATCTGCCAGGCGGCGCCCGAGCGGCGGTTCTATCCGGCCAACCGGCAGAGCCTTTCGCGCGTCGCGATCTGCCTGCAGGGGCCGAGCGACCTCTACCTCGTGCTCGGCGAGCCCAGGACGGCCGATGACGGGCGCGCGGGCTGGCTCGTCCGCGGCTACTGGAACCCGTTCGTGCGGCTGCTGTTCTTGGGCCCGCTGCTCATGGCCTTCGGAGGCGCGCTCTCGCTCTCCGATCGGAGGCTGAGGCTGGGCGTGCCCCGCCGCGCCGCCGCGCCGCAGGCGGCGGCGGAGCCGGCGCGGTGAGCCGCTGGGCCCGCGCGGGGGCGATCGCCGCAGCGCTCGCCTCGCTGGCCGGCGCCGCGGCCGATCCCGCCGACCAGCTTAAGGACGCGGGGAAGGAAGCGCATGCCCGGGCGCTCTTCCGCGAGATCCGGTGCGTGGTTTGCCAGAGCGAGTCGATCGACGAGTCGGAGGCCGACATCGCCCGCGACCTGCGCCAGTTCGTCAGGGCGCGGGTCGCGGCCGGCGACAGCGATCGCGCCATCAAGGCCGCCCTCGTCGCTCGCTATGGCGAATTCGTCCTGCTCGAGCCGCGCTTCTCGCTCGGCAACGCCGCCCTCTGGCTGGCGCCCTTCGTCGTGGTCCTCGCCGGCGCAACCGTCGTCCTCGTCCGCCGCCGGGCGCAGCAGCCGGCCCCCGACGACCTCAGCGACGATGAACAACGCCGCCTTTCAGCCCTGACAGACAACTGAACAATACGGCGCCGTTCAGCCACGTTTCAGTCCACGAATGCAGGTAACATGCGGCCGATTGAGACGCCGACCATTGGCGCCGAACGGTCTGATCCCTAGGTTTGGGCCGATCGGGCCGCATGCGTTGCGACGATGGCCCGACAGCTAAGGATCGTAGAGACGATGGCCTCCCTGAAATCAGGCATCATCATCGGCGTCGCCGCCGTTGGCGTCGCATTCGCGGCCTTGGCCGCCGGCGGGCTGCGCGTGACGCCGAACGCGATGAGCGCCGGTCCTTTGCAGACGCGGCTGGCCTCGACCGCGACCATCTTCTCGCCCCCGCCCGGGGCCCCGCTGTCGTTCGCCGACATCTTCGATCGCGTCTCGCCGGCGGTGGTCTCGATCGACGTGGTCTCGCACGTCAGCCTGCGCGATCTGCAGGGGATCCCCGGCTTCCCAGGCTTGCAGGGCGCGCCGGACAACGGGGACGACGGCGGTCAGCCGCCGACGCAGAAGGCGGAGAGCCAGGGCTCCGGATTCTTCATCTCGTCGGACGGCTACATCGTCACCAACAACCACGTCATCTCGCACGCGGAAGACATCAAGGTGACGCTGAAGGATGGCCGCATCCTGCCGGCGCGGGTGATCGGGCACGACTCCGCCACCGACCTCGCGGTCCTGAAGGTCGAGGGTCACAACTATCCATTCGTCGACTTCGAGAACTCGGCCAAGCCGCGGGTAGGCGACTGGGTGATCGCCATCGGCAACCCGCTCGGCCTGGGCGATACCGCAACCGCCGGCATCGTCTCGGCCTACGGCCGCGACATCGGCGACAGCTTCGTCGACTTCATCCAGATCGACGCTCCGATCAACCTCGGCAACTCGGGCGGCCCGACGTTCGACACCTACGGCCGCGTCATCGGGGTGAACTCGCAGATCGCATCGCCGTCCGGCGGCTCGATCGGGATCGGTTTCGCGATCCCCGCCGATCTGGCCCAGAACGTCACCCAGCAACTCATCTCCAGCGGCAAGATCGTGCGCGGCTACATGGGCGCCTCGATCGAGAACGTTACCCCGGCCATCGCCGAGAGCCTCGGGATGGGCTCGCGCAAGGGGGCGCTGGTCGCCGACCTGACGCCGGGCGGTCCGGCCGAGAAGGCTGGGGTCAAGTCAGGCGACGTGGTCGTCGGTCTCGACGGCCAACCGGTGAACAGCGCCACCGAGCTCACGCGCCTGGTCGCGCAGAGCCACGCCGGCCAGGTCCTGCACCTCGCCATCCTGCGCGACGGCAAGCCGGTAACGGTCGACATCCGCTCGGGCGTTCGCCCGCCCGAGGAACAGCTGGCGCTCAACCAGAATGGCGGCGACGACAACGCGCCGGTCGCCCCGGACTCCGCGCCGGCCGACCATCCGCACGTGCTTGGCATGACGCTGGGCGCGATCGACGAGAGCACGCGCCGCCGCTTCTCGATGAGCCCAGATGCGCACGGCGCGCTGGTGCTGGGCGTGAACGGCTCGTCGGACGCGGGCGAGCAAGGGCTGCAGGCCGGCGACCTGATCGTTCGCGCCGGGGATCTCAGCGTGGCCCAGCCGCGCGACGTCGAGCTCGCCGTGGCCACCGCCAAGAAGGAGGGGCGCACCAGCATCCTGCTCGGCATCCGGCGCGCCGGCCGCACCATCTTCGTGCCGATCAAGATGGACGGCTAGGACGCCCGCGCGAAAGGGGGGGGCTATGCGGATCCTGATCATCGAGGACGACGCCGAGGCCGGCGCGGCCATGGTGAGGGGTCTGACGGAAGCGGGCCACGAAGCCGATCTCGCGGGCGATGGAGCGCTCGGGCTCGAGGCGGCGCGCAAAGGCGGCTTCGAAGTGCTCGTCGTCGACCGCATGATGCCCAAGCTCGACGGTCTCGCCGTCGTCGAGACGCTGCGCCGCGAAGGCGACCAGACGCCGGTGCTGTTCCTGACCGCGCTTGGCGAGATCGAGGATCGGGTGGCCGGCCTGCGGGCCGGCGGCGACGACTACCTCGTCAAGCCCTACGCCTTCGCGGAGCTCATCGCCCGCGTCGAGGCGCTCTCGCGCCGGCGCGAGACGGGCGCTGTGGCCACGACGCTGCGCGTCGGCGATCTCGAGATGGACCTCATCGGGCGAAGCGTCCGGCGAGAAGGCAAGCCGATCGACCTGCAGCCACGCGAGTTCCAGCTCCTGGAGTTCATGATGCGCCACGCCGGGCAGTCGGTGACGCGCACGATGCTGCTCGAGAAGGTCTGGAATTATCACTTCGACCCGCAGACCAACGTGATCGACGTGCACGTTTCCCGCCTGCGCTCGAAGCTCGACAAAGGCTTCGATCGCCCCATGCTGACCACCGTGCGGGGGGCGGGCTACCGGCTGGATGGCTGAGCGATGCGGCTGCCCGCGCTCTTCCGCACGACGCCGTTCCTTCTGACGCTGCTGTTCCTGGCGCTGTTCGCCGCCTCGGCCGCGGCGTTCCTCGGCTATGTGTACTTGAGCACCGCCGGCGAGGTGACGCGGATCGTCGACCGCGACCTTTCGCAGGAGACGCGGACTCTGCAGCGTCTATACGCCAAGGGCGGCGACCCGGCGCTGCTCCAGCGGTTCGCCGCTTCGAGCGCCGCCGATGGGCCCTTCCTCTATCGGCTGCAAGACCGCGCCGGACGCATCCTGGGGGGGACCCTGAAAGGGTCCGCGGTGCGCCAGGCCGGCACGACCGGACCGGTGTGGATGCGACTGGACTCGTGGCCGGCCGCCGGGGGCGAGGGCCGCAGGCGCCCGCTCGCGCGCGCCGACGTGGCGCGCTTGGCCGGCGGCGAGACCCTGGTGGTGGCGGCCGACGTGAGCTTCGCCGAGAGCTTCGTCCAGCGGGTGACGCGCGCGATGTGGGGGGCTGGCGCGCTTGTCATACTCCTGGGCCTCGCCGGCGGCCTCCTGGTCAGCCGCAACGTCAACCGGTCCCTCGCGCGCCTCAACAGCGTCATATCGGCCGTGCGCGGCGGCAACCTCTCGGCTCGTGTCGTGCTGGCCGAAACCCGCGACGAGTTCGGGGAGCTGGCCGGCGGCCTGAACGACATGCTGGCCAGGCTGGAAACCTCCATCGCCGGCCTGCGCCACGCCGGCGACGCCATCGCCCACGACCTGCGCTCGCCGCTCACGCGCCTGCGCGCCCGCCTGGAGCTGGCGCTGCTCGACGTCGAGGCCGGCCGCGGCGACCCGAAGGCGGCGCTGGCCCAGGCGCTCGACGACGCTGACGCCCTGCTCGCGACCTTCTCCACGGTGCTAGCCATCGCCCGCCTGCAGGCCGCCGGCGCCACGCCCAAACAGGCCTCGTTCGATCCGAGCCAGCTCGCCGGCGAGATCGCCGAACTCTACGAGCCGGCGTGCGAGGAGCACGGGCTCGACTTCAAGGCCGAGCTCTCTCCGGGCCTGTCGGTTCGCGGCGATCGCGAGTTCATCGCCCAGGCGCTCGCCAACCTGCTCGACAACGCCGTCAAGTACACGCCGCGCGGCGGCGCGGTGATGCTGCGCTCGCGGCGGCGGTCGTCCGGCGAGGTCGAGTTCTCCATCACCGACACCGGCCCCGGCGTCAGCGACGCCGACCGCCACCGCATCGTCGAGCGGTTCGTGCGGCTGGAGAACAGCCGCAACAAGCCGGGCGCCGGGCTTGGCCTTTCGCTGGTGGCGGCGGTGGCGGAGGCGCACGGCGGGCGGCTGGAGCTGGACGAGGGCCCGGGCGCGGTCGCCGGCTCCGGGCCGGGTTTGCGCGTGGCGCTGGTGCTGCCGAGAGCGGCATAAGGCCGCCCGCGTGGCGCTCGCCGATACGCTTCGACCCTGCGGACCGGTCACCGACAAGCCGCGCGCCGCCGGCGTCCTGGCGCGGCTGGCCGCGGAGGCGAGCGAAGGCGGATGGGACGCAAGTCTCGCCGCCGCCGCGCCCGCGCTGGCGCCGGTGTTCGCCGCCTCGCCCTACCTCGCCGGCCTTGCGTTGCGCAGGCCGCAGGCGCTTGGCCGCATCCTCACCGCAGAGCCGGATGAAACGCTCGAGCGCATTCTCGCCGAAGCCGGCGGCGAGCCGGTGGAGGACGCGCTGCGCATCGCCAAGCGCGACCTGCACCTCTTGACCGCGCTCTGCGACCTCGGCGGGGTATGGGACCTCGAGGCGATCACGCGAGCCATGACGCGCTTCGCCGACCGGGCGGTGACGCTGGCGCTCGAGGCGGTCGCGGCGCGCGAGCGCGCGGCCGGCCGGCTGCTGGCCGGCGACGCCGCGGCAGGGCCGGTCCCTGGCCTTTTCCTGATCGCGATGGGCAAATACGGCGCCTTCGAGCTCAACTACTCGAGCGACATCGACATTTCGGTGTTCTACGCGCGGGACGCTTTGCCGCTTGCGCCGGCGGTCGAGCCGGAAGCGTTCGCCGACCGCGCGACGCGGGCGCTGGCCGAGCTGCTGCAGGCGCGCACCGCCGAGGGCTACGTCTTCCGCGTCGACCTGCGGCTTCGCCCGGACCCGGCGGTGACGCCGCCGGCCGCGCCGGTCGCCGGCGCCATCGCCTACTACCAGAGCCTTGGCCAGAACTGGGAGCGCATGGCCTTCATCAAGGCCCGGCCCGCGGCCGGCGACCTCGGCTGCGCGCGCGCGTTCCTGGCCGAGCTTTCGCCGTTCGTGTGGCGGCGCAGCCTGGACTTTGCCGCCATCGCCGACGTCCAGTCGATCAAGCGGCAGATCCATGCCGAGAAGGTGGACGACCGCCTCTCGGCCCGCGGCGCCGACGTCAAGCTCGGCCGCGGCGGCATCCGCGAGATCGAGTTCTTCGCCCAGACCCAGCAACTCATCCTGGGCGGGCGCGACCCGAGCCTGCGCGCCAGCCGCACGCTGGATGCGCTGAGCGCGCTGGCGGCCGCCGGGCACGTCGCGCCACGCGTGGCCGCGGAGCTCAGCGAGGCCTATGTGCGCCTGCGCGCGCTCGAGCACCGCGCGCAGATGATCGCCGACGAGCAGACGCATCGGCTGCCCGAGGACGCGCAGGCGCGGAGCCGCATCGCGGCGCTCGCGGGCGCGCCAAGCCTGAAGAGTTTCGATGCCGACACCGGACGCCTGCTGGCGCGGGTGAACGCCCGCTACGCCGAGCTGTTCGCCGACACCGAGGATCTGTCGTCGCGGTTCGGGAGCCTTGTCTTCACCGGCGTCGAGGACGATCCGGAGACGCTGCGCACGCTTGCGCGCATGGGTTTCTCCGACCCGCATCGGGTCGCGGCCACGATCCGCAGCTGGCATCACGGCCATACCGCCGCGACGCGCAGCGAGCAGGGGCGCGAGCTGTTCACCCGCCTTGCGCCCCGCCTGCTGGAGGCGGCGCACGCGACGGGCGCCCCGGACGCGGCCTTCACGCGCTTCGCCGCCTTCTTCGAGGGCCTCGCCGCCGGCGTGCAGGTCCAGTCGCTGTTTCTCGCCCAGCCGAAGCTGTTCCAGCTGATCGTCGAGGTGATGGCGTTCGCGCCGGCGCTGGCCGCGGTGCTGGCCCGGCGCCCGGCGGCGCTCGACGCGCTGCTCGACCGCGACTTCTTCGCCCCGCTCGAGCCCGCCGAAGCGGCCGAGCTGTTCGCGGCCGCGATCGCCGAGACGGATGGCGGCTTCGAAGCGGCGATGGACGCTGTCCGCCGCGCCCACCGCGACCAGAGCTTCCGCGTGGGGGTGCAGGTGATGAGCGGCGCCGCCAGCGCGGCGGAGGCCGGGCGCGCCTTCGCCGACCTGGCCGACGCTTCGATCCGGGCGCTCGCGCCGGCGGCGCTCAGGGAGATCGACCGGATCGCGGGCGCCTTTCCGGGCGCGGTCGCGGTCGTGGCGCTCGGCAAGTGCGGCTCTCGCGAGATGACGGCCGGCTCCGATCTCGACCTGATGACCCTCTACCGCGCAGCCAGCCCCGACGCCGCCTCGGCCGAACGGGGTTGGGCCGCGGAGACCGTCTATGGGCGGTTCACCCAGCGGCTGATCGCGGCGCTCTCGGCGCCGACCAAGGAGGGCGGACTCTACGAAGTGGACATGCGGCTCAGGCCATCGGGCTCGAAGGGCCCCGTTGCGGTCTCGCTGCGCGCGTTCCAGGACTACTACGCCGCCAGCGCCGAGACCTGGGAGCTCCTCGCCCTTACCCGCGCCCGCATCGTGTGGGCGAGCGACGAGGTGTTGTTCGCCGGCCAGGCCAGGGCGGCGATCGAAGCGGCCCTCCGCCGTCCACGCGATGCGCGCGCGACCGCCGCCGACGTCCGCGAGATGCGCACGCTGATGGCGTCGGAGCGGCCGCCGGCGGGCTTCTGGGACCTGAAGCTCTCCCCAGGCGGGCTCGTCGACGTCGAGTTCGCCGCCCAGTACCTCCAGCTCGTGCACGCCGCCAACGGCGGGCCGCTCGTGACCGAGACCGCCGAGGCGCTCGCCGCCATGGCGAGGGAGGGCTTCGCGCCGCAGGCAGCCATCGATGCGCTGATCGCCGCCTGGCGGCTGCAGCAGGATCTCGCCCAGCCGCTTCGCCTGGCGGTCGGCGAGGCGGCCGATCCCGAGCTGGAGCCGAAAGCGTTCCAGGCGATCCTGGCGCGGGCCGCTGGCGTGCGCACCTTCCACGCGCTGCGCGGTCGGCTGGAGCGCGTGCGAGCCGCCGCGCTACGTGCGTTCGACGACCTCGTGCCCAACCAAGCCGAGCCTCGGGCGTGAGCCGCGACCCCGATGAGGAGCTCATCGCGCGCATCGCCGGCGGCGAGCCGGGCGCGGCGGAGGCGTTCGTATCGCTCAAGCTCGGCCGCATCCTGGCGCTCGCCCGCCGCATGCTGGGGGACGCCGCCGAGGCCGAGGACGTGGCGCAGGAGGTGTTCCTGCGCGTCTGGCGTCACGCGGCGGAATGGCGGCCGGGCGCAGCGCGGTTCGACACCTGGATGCACCGGGTGGCGCTCAACCTCTGCTATGACCGCCTGCGCCGGCGCCGCGAGCAACCCTACGCCGACCCGCCCGACAGTCCCGACCCTGGGCCGGGCCCCGACCGCGGCCTGGAGGCAAGCGACGTTGCTGATGCGGTCGCCGCCGCCATGGCGAAGCTTCCCCATCGCCAAAGGGAGGCGATTGTGCTCTGTCACTATCAGGAGTTGGGGAATATCGAAGCGGCGGAACTGATGGGCGTGAGCGTTGAAGCGCTTGAGAGCCTGCTCGCGCGCGCCCGGCGCAACCTCCGGACGATGCTGAAACCTCTAGCGGATGGGCTCTAGAAGGAGTGGCCCTGTGAGCGCCGACGAGGCGATGGACGAAGCGCGGTTCGAGGGGTTGCTGGCCGCCTATGGCGCCGATGCGCGGCGTTGGCCGGACGCCGAGCGCGCCCAGGCGCTGCGCCTTTTGGCGATGAGCCCGGCGGCGCACGCGCGGCGCGCCGAGGCGATGCGGCTGGACGCCGCCCTCGACGCCTGGCGGCTCGGGCCGCCGCCCGCCGATCTGCAGGCGCGGATTGCAGCGGCCGCCCCCCTGGCGCGCCTGTTTCGCCCGCGCGTCCTTTGGGCCTCCGCCGCCGGGCTGGCCGCCGCTTGCTTGCTCGGCGTCATGCTCGGCGCCGGCGTCGGGCCCACGCTGACCGCCGCGCAGCCGGCGGCCGACTCCGCGGTGACGGCGGCGCTCGACGGCGCGTCGGAGTACACGCCCAGCCTCGACGCCGAAGGCGCCGGCTGATGCGCCCCCGCACGCTCGCCATCCTGCTCGGGCTGTCGCTGGTGCTGAACGTCTTCGTGATCGGCGCCTTCGTCGGCGTCTTCTTCGGACAGAACCTTGGGCCGCGGGCCGCGGCGCGCGCCAACCCGTTGATGGCCGCCGCCGACCGGCTGAACCCGGTGGAGCGCGACACCTTCCGCGCGCTCATGCAGGACGAGGTCCAGCGCGAGGGACCGACCGCGCTCGATGCGCGCATGCAGCGCCGCCGCGCCGGCGAACTCATGCGGGCGCCGGTGTTCGACCGGGCGGGGGCGCAAGCGGCCCTCGACCGCGCGCGAGCCGACGACATGGCCGTCCGCGCGGCCATCGAGGGCGCCCTTCTCGACTTCGCCGCCAAGCTAGATCAGCAGGACCGGACCACGCTCGCCCAGGGGCTGGGTCGCTCGCCGCGCTGGTTCGCCGGCCGCGGCGGCGCTCCGGGGCCGGGCCAGCCTCCCGCCGCGCCACCGCCCAGCCGCCAACCGTAGCGTTACGCCGCGAAGGCGTCGGCGTCGCTGTCGTGGCGCACCGGCAAGGTCACGCTGACGGTGGTGCCGGCGCCGGGCTCGCTGCTCAGCTCGAGCACCCCGTGGTGCAGCTCGACCAGTGACTTGGTGAGCGCCAAGCCGAGCCCGGTGCCCTGCTGGGTCTTCGAGTGCTGGCTCTCGATCTGCTCGAACGGCCGCGCCAGGCGATCGAGGTCGCTGGCCGAGATGCCGATGCCGGTGTCGCGGACGAAGAGGCGCACGCGGTCGCCCGAGCCGTCACCGCGCAGGAGCTCCGCCCCGACGCGAACCAGCCCGCCGTTCGGCGTGAACTTCAGGGCGTTGGACAACAGGTTCAACACCACCTGCTTGATCGCCCGGTAGTCCGCCTCGATGTCGGGCAGCGGCGGCAGGTTGACCTCCAGCTCGAGCCCGCCGGTCTCGGCGCGGTTGCGCATCAGGCGCCCGGCGTCCTCGACCACGTCGCACAGCGCCATCGGCTCGAAGCGCAGGTTCATCTTGCCGGCCTCGATCTTCGACATGTCGAGGATGTCGTTGATGAGCGCCAGGAGGTGCTGGCCGGACGAGAGGATGTCCTGCGCGTACTCCTTGTAGCGGGCGTCGCCCATGGGGCCGAACATCTCGCCGACCATGATCTCGGAGAAGCCGTTGATGGCGTTCAGGGGCGTCCTGAGCTCGTGGCTCATGTTGGCCAAGAATTCGCTCTTGGCCTTGTTGGCGCTTTCGGCGCGGATCTTCTCCGCCTCGTACTTGGCTGCCAGGTCGGCGGCCCGCTCCTTGGCGCGCTCGAGGTTGTCGACGACCTGCCGGAGCTGCGCCTCGTTCAGCCGCCGCGCTTCGTCCTGCCGCTTGATCGCGGTGATGTCGGCCGCCGTCACGACGAGGCCGCCCTCCGCGGTCTTGCGCTCGGAGATCTGCAGCCAGCGGCCGTCCTGCAGCTCGATCTCGCGCGCGCCGTCCGCCGGGGGCGGCGGTTGCTGTTTGATGGCCAGGTCGGCGTAGCGGCGCACCTCCTCGCGGGTGACGCCGGGCTTGAGCAGCTTTGGCTCGAGGTTGAAGAACTCGCGGAAGCTGTTGTTGCAGGCGACCAGCCTTCCCAGGCGATCCCACAGCACGAACCCTTCCGAGGCGGCGTCGATCGCGCCGCGCAGCCGCAGTTCGGCGGCCTGCGCGCGCGCCTGGCTCAGCCGCTCGTCGGTCACGTCCAGCATGACGCCGATGATGCGGTGGTAGCCCTTCTCGTCCGCCATGCCGATCGCCTGGCCGCGCGCGTCGATCCAGGCCGAACGGCCGCCGCGGTCGGGCACCCGGAACGAGACGTCGAACGCGCCGTGGGTCTGCGCCGCCGCGCGGGTCTGCAGCAGCCGGTCGCGATGCTCCGGCGCGACCCGGGCGATGAGCTCGGCGGCGGTGACCGCGCCGGCCCCGCCCCAGCCGAGGATGGCGCCGGCGATGTCCGAGATCGCCAGCCGATCGGCGTCCAGGTCCCACTCCCATATGCCACAGCGCGCCGCCTCCACCGCGAGCCGGAAACGCCGCTCGGATTCCAGCAGCGCGCGCTCGGCGGCCTGGGCCTTGCGGCTCTGCAAGAGGAACAGCAGCGCCAGCGCCACGCCGACCAGCAGCGGCGCCACCAGCGAGAAAAGGTCGTCGTTCAGGCTCTGGCGGGCGGCTGCCGCTGCGTCGGCCGGCTGCGCCGCGATCGCGTAGAGCGCACCGCCGGCGACCTTGTGCGCCACGACCAGAACACTGGCGCCGTCCGGCAGCTCGCCGCGGGTCGGCGCCCCGGACAGCACGGTGGCGCCGCTGAGCGCGAACGCTTCGTTCAGCGTCCCGGCCTGCGGCACGCCCCCCTTGCCATCGGCGGCCAGCAGGCGCCCGTCCGGGGTCGCCAGCGCCAACGCTTCCACGCCGCGATCGGCGTCCGCGAGCAGCGCCGGCGAGAGGTCGGCGAGCGCGATGACGAGGATGCCGCTGCCGCCGGCGGCCGAGCTCGGCGCGGCGTTGGCGACATAGAAGGCGTGCGTTGGGCCCGACCCGGCGCGGCCGATCCAAAAGGTCTCGGACGAGGCGCGCGCCTGCTTGGCTGCGCTCACCCAATCGGCGTCGGCTGCGACGCCGGCGATCGCGCGTACGCCGTCGTCGCCCACCACCGCGACGGCGCGCGCCGTGGGTTGCGCTGCCTTCAGCGCGGCCTCGGCGGCGTCCATCGGCTCGCCGCTGTTCTGCGCCGCGACCGCGCCGGCGGCGCCAAGCGCCGCTTCCAGCTTCGCGATCTGGCCCTCCGCGCGGCCGGCCAGCGCCGCCGACGCCGCGGCGGACGCGCCGCCCAGGGCCGGCGCACGCGCAGCCTCGCGTTGCAGCTTGATGATGGCGAAACCGGTGTAGACGGCCAGCGTCAGCAGCGCGAGCGCGACGATGATGAGGATGTAGGCGGCGCCGGCGGGGCGCGTGCGCTCGGCCCCGAGCCCGGCGGCGCCTCTCGGTGTCCGGCCGAACGCAAGCCGCGTTTCGCCTCTAGCCCCGCCAGCCAAACGCCGCGCTCCGCACCCCGGGCAGTCTGAATCACCCCGGCGGAGCTTACGCGCGGCGGCGGATTCGTGTCACGCGACGAGGCGGCCCAGGGCGCGGCGTTCGCGG
>Ga0070734_10004224_pt1 | contig 13897 bp, 12 predicted proteins | sample Coa_R1_8_FD_66444 | JGI IMG/M metagenome (GOLD analysis project Ga0070734, IMG submission 66444) | Surface soil microbial communities from Centralia Pennsylvania, which are recovering from an underground coalmine fire - Coalmine... | ecosystem: Environmental > Terrestrial > Soil > Unclassified ...
AAAAAGCCGCGCGGCCGGGAGTTAACGGCGGCGGAGAAGTGGAGCAATCGGCAGTTGGGCCGCATCCGGGTGCGTGTGGAGCATGCCTTGGCCGGCATCAAGCGCTGCCGGATCGTCAAAGACGTCTTGCGGAACATGGCTGAGGATACATCCAATGCGGTCATAGAGGCGGCCTGTGGCTTGCACAACCTTCGCATTGACAAGCGTAAGCGACCATTGAAAACCTCACGAAATCCTTAATTCTGATAAAGTCTATTGCGATGGATCGACATTCTACCACTGATCACGGGAATAAGAGAAAGCCATTCTTAAGGTGTCTCCTTTCTTCCCCAGAATTTCTTGGCGCTATAATGGGCGGTTGGGTAATATCTCTGCCGATAGTGGCTGTGTTTGTGGCGGGGCATGGCCAATGGTTCTTACTGCCGTACCTGGCGATATATGGAGCCTTCGGAGGCGCGATCGGCCTGTCCATAGGACACGCGATTAGGCTTACTTTTGTGATATGGCGTTTTTTCTTCCGGAGGTAGAAGAGCCCGAAAGGGAACATCGTTCCAGTGCTCTTTTCGGAAGTAATGGTCATTAACAAACTTGCGACGGACAGCTATCAGATCTGATAATAGAATATGGGCGCACTGCGTTGCGCAGTGTAGAGAGCATGCCACGATCCATGCCAGAGAGCGTTCATCGAGGTCCACTCCCGCGCCTTCTGTTTTGCTCTAACCATTGCTACTGGGATCCCTCCAGCGGTGCCGCCCTCTGCACACGCGAGTTGCTGGAGACGCTATCCCAGCGGCGTTGGGCATGCCGAGTCTTCTGTGGCCCGCATCTTGACTTCGAGGATGCTAGCTCGCTAGGCCAACTTCTGGGTGCTGAGCAAATCCGCTTCGAGAAGCGCCAGACAACTGCCGGAGCCATGCCGGTGTCGGTCGTCCATTTCCAGAATGGCGGCGTGCCGGTTATGGTCTACGATAGTCCCGTGGCCCGCCGCGGTGAGAACCTCACGCGAGAAGAGGGCGCCTGTTTCCTGGCCCTCTTCGATCGCGTGCTGCAACGCTTCCAGCTAGACCTGCTGCTGACCTACGGCGGCCATTGGTTGGCCGAAGAGATCATCGCCCACGCCAAGCGGCGGCGCATCCCCGTGGTCTTTGCGCTGCACAACTTCGAATACCATGGAGCCGAGCTGTTCCGGCCTGTCGATGCGGTGCTCGTGCCGTCGCGGTTCTCCCAGGAGCACTACCGCCGCACGCTGGGGCTGACCTCCACCGCCATTCCCGGTCCCTGGGATTGGAGACGGGTGTGCTGCAAGGAGGTACGGGGCCAGTACGTCACGTTTGTCAACCCGCAGCCGCAAAAGGGCGTCTTCCTGTTCTCACGCATCGCTGCCGAGCTTGCTCGACGACGGCCCGACATCCCGCTCCTGGTCGTCGAGGGGCGGGGCAAAGCCGGTTGGCTCGACCGCACCGGCATCGACATCGAGCGGCTCGGCAACGTGTTCGTCATGCCCAATACCCCCGACCCGCGCGATTTCTATCAAGTCAGCCGGATGGTGCTGATGCCGTCGCTGTGGCGTGAATCGTTTGCCCGTGTGGCGGCCGAGGCGATGATGAACGGCATCCCGATCTTGGCCAGCTCGCGCGGCGGCTTACCGGAGACCCTGGAACACGCCGGCTTCCTCTTCGACGTGCCAGAGAAATACACGCCCGACTCCCGACTGGTGCCCAGCGCCGAAGAAATGGCTCCATGGATCGATACCATTATCCGCCTTTGGGACGATGCGACGCTCTATGAGCAGGAACGCCGCCGCTGTCTCGCTGCCGCCGAAGCCTGGCGACCCGAGCGCCTGCTGCCGCGCTTCGAAGAATTCTTTGCCGAGGTCCTGCGGCGCCGTGGCCTCGCAAGCCAGTCCGAAATGCTTAACCGCACGGGACCGGGGACGTAGTCGTTTTCCCAGCCCCACAAGAATGGTTTCCGTACGATAAAGCACTGTGACATGGTCGCCCGATGCCCCGTCGCTAAGCAGTGACGTTCGCGCTGACTCTATCCGCTTACGCCGCGGCTGAACGTACTTCCTGATCAGCCCACAGCCGATGTGCTTGAGCTTCCATGAGCCGGCCGGATCAGTTTCGCTTTTCCAGGCTCACAAATGGGGCACGGCCCCTTTCTTCTCAGACGGACCGTCCCCTTTTTGAACCAGTTCCTTAAAATCAATTGCAGCGGCACTCGTGTCCGATACACGACCCGCCGTGCCGTGGCAATTCCTACGACAGCGCTGTCAGACGGGTTCGCCGGCAGAAGGAGATTGCATCATGGTGAACGCTTCCGTCCCGTCTGCGCCGCCGCAGGTGGCCACGGGTAATTCCGGTCTGGATGATATCCTCGGAGGGGGCCTCACTCCCGATCGTCTGTACCTGGTGGAAGGGGATCCAGGCTCGGGCAAGACCACGCTGGCCCTACAGTTCCTCCTCCAAGAGGTCCGCACCGGCGAGCCGGTGTTGTATGTGACGCTCTCGGAAACCACCGAGGAATTGCGCGGCGTCGCGTGCTCCCACGGATGGTCGCTGGAAGCCGTCATCGGGTTCTGGTAGTGGACGATAACGTAGATGCGGCGGATAGCATGGCCATGCTTTTGCGAATGGTCGGGCAGGAGGTTCGTGTGGCCTACGATGGACCCACCGCCTTGCTTATCGTCCAAGCGTTTCATCCACAGGTGGTGCTCCTGGACATCGGCATGCCGGGAATGGACGGCTATGCCGTGGCCCGCCGGCTCAACGAAAGCCCCGAGCTGAAGCCCGAGGTATTGGTAGCCATGACGGGTTGGGGCCAACAAGAAGATCGGCGCCGTTCTCTGCAAGCAGGCTTCGACCACCACCTGGTTAAGCCCGCAAAGCCAGAGGAGCTGGAACAGCTGTTTCGTCGGAACAAAGAATAATGCCATCCGTGGCTAAGACAAGTTCATCCGCCATCCGGGGAAGTGAACGATCGAAATTGCCGCGGTGGAAATGCGCTCGCCAAGATTGATTGTCCTGGCCGACGCAATGAAGCCTGCTGAGCAATGGCTTGTCCACTTCTTGAGAAGGATTTTGCACCTTCTGGCCAGGCTTGGGCGTTAGACTCTTCGGCGGGGGGCCACGGCGCGAATGAGAGCGACCAGGATACACGCGCCCACAAACGCGATGACGATGCTACCCCAGAAGCCGGCTTCCCCCTGGACCAGCAGGCTGAACACTAACCCGCCGATGAATGCGCCGATCAGGCCGACGATGATGTCGCCAATGATCCCGTAACCGCCGCCACGCATGAACAGGCCGGCCAGCCAACCGCCAATGAGCCCGACGATGAGCCAAGCGATAATGCCGCCCGGACGAAGCTCCATTGCTGCAAACATGGCGATCCTCCACTTGTTGCTGAAGTTACTTGGTTAACGCCTCATGGACCTTTCGGAATGGTCGCCTTCGGAATCAGGATCCGGATCGTTTTTCACGGTGAAGGTCCACGCCGGGACAATGCGATCCACTTCCTCGACGGTCTCCCAGCCGCTCCAGCCGTGGACGACCTTCCCGCGGTCCGGGTGGATCCCTCGCCACCAGCGGCGGACGCGCTGGAATCGTCCATGTTGAAAGAGCACGTGTTCATCGAGAAGCTCGTGTTTTGGCATGGGAGACTTCCTGTTCGCTGATGAGCAGACAGGCGCCCGTTTTGCTACCTTCGGGCAAAGCTTCCCGCACGCTCCAGCTCCCGTGCACAGTCAATACAATGACGAGCATACGGCAGAGCTTGAAGACGCGCCTTGGGAATCTCTGTCTGGCACTCCTCGCATCGGCCAAAGGTTTGTTCGTCAATCCGGTCCAAGGCAGCGGCCGTTTCTGCCAAGGTTTGCTCCTCGCTTTCGAGGAGGCTTAGCGCGACCTGCTGATCAAAACTGTCCGTGCCTAAATCCGCCGGGTGAAGCGGCAAGTTGGAAAGATTGCCATCCCCGCTGCGGCGAAAGGCTTCCTCTCCCAGGTCGCTAACATTCTCGCGCAAGCGCTCCCTTAAGCGAAGGAGCTGATCCCGAAAGGAATGCAATTCAGTCGTCGTCATGGCACACTCACTCAAATCTCTGGAAGACTGGGTAACGACTCGGCGCCGAGCCAACTCCTACCACACCAGGGCCCGCTGGGTGCCCTAATAGTGGGGAGAAACATGCAAGTCGTGTGCCGATTGCAGAATGCCTTGGCAACCACGTTGGCGGTGGCCACGCTGGATCTCAAGGACCGGAACTGCTCGGAGGGGGGAGCGGTTGCGGTGGAGAAGGCAAGGCGGACGTGGAGCCTTCAGATGCGCTGGCCGAGGGACACCCCCCGCCTTCGCCGGCGATTCCCTGGGCGGGATGGCCAAGGGCTCGGTAAAGACGAAACTGGGCCCGGTCATAATCGGCGATTGCAGCGTAGTAGTCGAAATATGCCTGGGCAAGCGCTTGCACGGCCGCCACGGCTTCCTGGGGTCGGACCAGCGTCTGCACCACGCCCCCGGCTTGCTTCGTCTGCCCCAAGGCGGCCAGGTTCTTGTCCGCAGAAGCGACCGCTGATCGGAGCCCTCGGTCAGCTGCGCTCGTCCGGCGGCCAGCGGATTGGGCCTGGGCGTAAGCCTGGGCCACCTCGGCGGCCACCCGATCCTGGATGCGGAACAGCTCAAGGACCGCAAGATGGTTCTCGGCCGTGCGCTGATGGATACGCGCCCGGTTGCCGAAACCGAGGTTATCCAACTGCCACAATACCTGGAGGTCGAGGTCACCCCGCAGACCGGTGTTGTCGATCTTGCCATTGGGGCCGCCCGCAAAGATGCCCCCAGCGAGAGTCCCGGTCACCGGCGTTGAGAAACCACGCAAGAGGACACTGGGGATCAAGGGCCGCAGCTTCTCCTGCTTTAGCAGGGCCAGGGTTGCTTGCACCTGCGCCTGCTGGGCAGCCAATTCGGGCCGGGAAGTAAGCGCAATCGGAATCAGATCATCCACGTGCTGGTTGAGGTCGATGAGGTCCACGCGGAGGTAGGGAGGCTCCGCCGGCTCCACCTGAGCGGAGGGATCTAACCGCAAGATGCGCAGCAAATCCGCACTGGCCACCCGCCAGCGCTCACGGGCCAGGAATTCGGCTTGCTGACGCCGCGCAAGCTCTGTGTCGGCCCGATCCAATTCCAGCGCAGGGACCAAGCCCCCGGACACCAGCTTCTGAGTGCGGCCGAGGATTTCCTCGGTACGGTGCGTGGCTTCGATCGCCCCGGCCAGCTCACCCCGGGCCTGCTGCACCGTGAAGTAGGCGTCGGTCACTGCCAGCAGTGTATCATTGGCGGCCGTCTGGAGGTCTGCTTGCCGGGCCCGCAGCTGCTGCCGGGCGACCAGCCGCGCAAAGATCGCATCATCAAGGGAAAGGATGGCGGCCGCCCCGATCCCGGTGCCGACACCGAACATGAGACTACTGCGACTATTGTCGAGGATGTTGCCGGAGGTGTCCTGAACCTTGCCATCATGACGGTTGTAGTCACCACCCACGGTAAGCGTCGGCAGCCAGAGGGCTCTCGCTTGGTCGAGCACAGCCATCGCCACCCGGATTCGTTCGGCGGCAGCGGCGATGTCGACCGCTTGAACATGGGCCAGCTGCAAGGCGCTCGGCAAGCTGATCGGAAGCGACTTGTCGCCGTCGGGGGGAGCAAGAGAAGGATAAGGGGCCGCCGGAGCAGACTGAGAAGTCTCTGTAGGCGTGAGAGACGGTAACTGCTCCTGGGCGAACGCGCTAGCAGGCACTGCGTCCAGACGAATGGCCAGGACGACGAACAGCGTCAGCGCACACGATCCCGGTGAGCTGGCTCTTAGCATCGCCTTGCCCTCGCTGCCCCTTACCTCGGTTGACTCCGCGCGGCGGCCTTGTGCAGCCTCTGCTCTTTATGTCGGTTAGAGGAATTCGCGTGGTTGAATGAATCGCGCGGACGAATCGGCTTCTACGGAGAATGCGCGGTTAGGCTTGCCTAGTTCGCTCTCCTTACCTAGCTACTCCGTGCGGTCGTGATGGGCTGACCATCAGTCAAGGATCCGATATGGTCCTGAACGATCTCTTCCGTCCCGGTGAAGGCTTGCCATGATCCCTGTTCGCCGTCCTTGGCTGGCCTCATCTGCTTTTTCAAGACCTCGACCCTTCGGCTGTCGCGGGCGCCCATCTCCACCGGTACGCGCCATGCTTTGCCATTCTCCACGAGAAAGCAGAAAGTACGGTAGCCTTGATTGACGTCCCCTTCGGTGATCAGGGCCGAGGCAGGAAGCGTCAGGACGTTAGGGCGTTCGACAGTGATGCTCGCATTGACATACATACCGGCGCGCAGCTTCCCATTCGGATCGGACACGTCGATTTCGGCCAGAAGGGTGTGCGCGGTCCGGTCGACGGACCACGAAGTTCGCATCACTTTGCCGCTGTAGGCGTAGGAGGGAAGGACCGGGATGCGGAACGTGGCCGGGCTGCCTTGCTCAACCCAGGCGGCGTCGACCTCCGGCACTTCGACCCGGATGCGCAGCAGATCGGTGCGCACCACGACGAACAGGGGCTGGCTGTTGGGCCCCGTGGCCGGCTGCACGAAGTGTCCCGTATCGACGGGACGCTGGGTCACCACGCCATCAAAGGGAGCCCGGATCGTGCGGTAGCCAAGCATCGTTTGCACTTGGGCGCGGTTTTGCTGGGCAACTTCAAGGTGTGCGGCCGCGACCGTCACATCGACCTTGCTCTTGGCCCACTTGGCCTTGCTGGCGTTGCGATCCGCCTCGGCAGAACGCACCTGCGCCTCGACTTCCGCCAATGCCGCCCTGGATGTCTCCGCCGTCAGCCGGTTTTCTTCGACATCTTCTTTGCCAATCGTCCCACTGCGTCCGGCCTGGGCCAAACGTTCATAGCGTGACTGGTCGCGTTGGAGTTGCGCTTCGGCACGCTGGCGGATGGCTTGTGCCGCTTGCACCTTGGCTTCGGCGCTGTGGAAATCCGATTCCGCGACCAGGACCATTTCCTTGGCTTGCCGGACCTCTGCTTCTGCCTGAGAAACGAGCGCGTTTTTCTGGGCAAGGTCCACTTCCATCTCCGGAACATAGAGCTCGGCAAGGACCATTTCCTTGGAGACGCGGTCGCCGATATCCACGTTCAACTTCTGGACATAGCCAGCGATCTTGCTGAACAGAGGCGTTTGTTCGTACCCCTGGATGTAGCCAGGCTGGGTAACGGTGCGGCGTAGCGTGCTGCGCTCGGGGTTCATTGTTTGGACCGTGAGGACCGTCGGCTCGGTGGTGGAGGCTGCGGGCGGCTCGGGAGCCCCGACGGTTGGCCGATTGCAGCTGCCCATTCCCAAAGCCAAGAAGCTGGCAGTGAGTTTCCAAAATGCCTGCGCCCGGCAGAAGGATGGCGACTTCATGCTTGGTCTCACGATGGAACGGACCTCCTCTCGGTTTGCCGGTCAAAATACGTGCTTTGTGGATCATCCGGATCCAGCGACACGGAACGGGTGCTGCTGCGGCCCTGCACGATGGCGAACGCCGATGGGAGGACGATGAGCGTGGCCAAGGTCGCCGCCGCCAATCCGCCGATGACGGCTCGACCCAACGGCGCGGTCTGCTCGCCGCCCTCACCCAGGCCGAGGGCCATCGGCACCATGCCGGCAATCATGGCGCAGGCCGTCATCAAAATGGGCCGCAGCCGGCTCTGCGCACCTTCGACCGCGGCCAAGGGCGAAGCCATCCCACTCAACCGGCTCCGCTCGGCAACGGTCACCAGGAGAATGGCATTGGCCACGGCCACACCGATGGCCATGATCGCCCCCATGAACGACTGGATATTCAGCGTCGTGCCGGTCAGGAGCAGGGCCAGCGCCACACCGGCGATGGCCGCGGGCACCGCCAATACCGAGACCAGTGCCAACCGCACGGACTGGAAGTAGGCGGCCAACAACAGAAAGACCGCAATGACGGCCAGGCTCAGGCCGAGCGTCAACCCTTCCGAGAGCTTCCCCCCCGCCAGCCAGCCGAACATCTGCTGCATGGGTACAATTTGGCCGCGGACATCTACCTGCACGCCGCGTGGTGGCTCGCCGGCTGCAGCCAGCGCACGGCGGACCTGCGTCGCTACCCGACCGAGGTCTTCGCCTTCCACATTGGCCGTCAGGCTCAGAAGACGCCGCATATTGTAGCGGTCATATTCTCCCGGCACTTTGCCTTCGCGGACTTGTGCGACATCGCGGAGCAGCAGTTGGCTGTTGCCGTTGCCCTTGACCGGGACCATGCCGATTTCCTCCGCCGAGCTCATTTGGTAGGGCGGAATCTCGACCTGCACTTGATAGCCGATCCCGGTGTCCGGAGCGGCCCAGAAATTGGGCACCACAAATCGGCTCGATGATGTCGCTGAGACCAGAGAGTTCGCAAGTTCGCGCGTAGTTACGCCGCTCAACCCCGCACGCTGGCGGTCTACCTCCACAGTGACGGCGGGGTAATCGAGGGACTGAGCGAACTGCAAATCCCGAAGTGACGCGATCTTCACCAACTCCGCGCGGATCTTATCCACGTAGGCCCGGTGCTCGGCGGCCTTGGGACCGGTGAAGGCCAGTCCGCTGACGGCCACTTCGACCGGCGTCGGCGAACCGAAACTCATGACTTCGTTCACGATGTCCGCCGGCTCGAAGGAGAGCTTCAACCCATGCACACGCTCGGCAATCTGCTCCGGGGAGAGATGCTCCGAGCGGAGCTTCGCCGTGAGCCACTCCTGAAGGCGGCGCGGCAGCTCATCCCGTAACCGATGTTCGAGTTCCTCCACCCGGACGCTGCTCCCCTCCTTTAAGCCGATGCGCCATACGGCCTCTTCGGGTCCGCGGGTCCAGAGATAGATATTGTTGATGGGGTAGCTGGACCCGATCAGGCCCACATAGCCCAGGGAGAGCGCCAGGTTATCTTCGCCACGTCGGTTCTTGCCCGCCGCTTCCTTGATGATGCGCAGCGCCTCGTTTGCGATCTCCTCGGTCCGCTCGATGCGCGTGCCGTCCGGAGCGCGGAGCCGCAGCTGAAATTGTCCCGTGTCCACCGTGGGGAAGATCTCGATCCCCAGTTTTCCGCCGGCCAGCCAGAGTACAAGCCCCGCCCCGACCACGTACCCGCCGACAACCAGCCAACGGAAGGGCATAGCTGCCTGCAAGGCGCGGGTAAAGTGGGGCCGCAGCCGGGTGAACGAAAAGCGTCCCGCGGGCCGGTGCGAGTCCGCCTGGAAGTGGCGCAGGACCCAGACGGACATCACGGGGACAAACATGCTGGACAGGAGATACGACGCGACCATGGCGAAGCCGACGGCCAAGGACAGCGGCACGAACAAGGCCTGGGCTGCCCCTTGCATGAAGAAAGCGGGAAGGAGGACCGCCAGGACACAGAGCATGGCCAGGAGTCGGGGCACGGCGGTCTCGGCGTTGCCGAGCCGGGTCGCTCGGGCAATGTTGTCGGATTTATCCATCTGCGTATGGATGTTCTCGACTTCGACCGTGGATTCGTCCACCAACATACCGACCGCCAACGCCAACCCGCCCAGCGTCATCAGATTGATGGACTGTCCCGTCAGCCACAAGGCCATCACGGAGCCCAGCAAGGCGAAAGGGATGTTCAAGACGACCACGATCGCGCTCCGCCAGTCGCGCAGGAACAAAAGCACCATGAGTCCTGTCAGCAACGCGCCCAACACCCCCTCGGTGCAGACGCCCCAGATGGCCCGGGTGACGAACGGCGATTGATCGAATTGGAGCTGAACGTCGATGTCCTCAGGAATGGCTTTGCGCATGGCGCCCAAGTTCGCCTTCACGGCGTCGATGACCGCCAGCGTCGAGGCATCGGCCCGTTTGTTGACCAGGAGGTAGACCGCCCTACGGCCGTCTGCAAGGGCGTAGCCCGTGGGGATGTCGGTACTGTCCTCGATTTGCGCAAGATCACGCAGATAGACGTTTTCACCTGGTCGAAGCGGGATATTGCCCAGTTCTTTGGGATCTTTCACCATGGCATTGGTCGGCACGATCGGCATCTGATCCTTGATGCGGGCGTTGCCCGACGGACTGATGAGGTTGCCCGAGGTCAGGGCCATCACCACATCCTCGGGTGAAGCATGGTAAGCGCGCAAACGGTTCGGATCGACCTGGACGACGATCGTACGCTGGTTGCCCCCGAACGGCGGCGGCGCCGATACGCCGGGCAGGCTGGAAAACATGGGACGTACATTGAAGAGGGCCAGGTTTTGGATTTCGCCGATGCTTCGGGATTTGCTGGATAAGACCAGGTAGCCGACCGGCACGCTGCCGGTGTCGAAGCGCATCACGAAAGGACCGACCGTCCCGGGCGGCATAAAGGCACGGGAGCGGTTGACATACTGAACCGTCTCGGCCATGGCTTGCGCCATGTTGGTGTCCGCGTGAAAAAAAAGCTTCATCAAGGCGACACCCTGGACGTTCTTTGATTCGACGTGGTGGATCCCCGAGATGTACAGGAAGTGGTACTCGTAGTAATTGGTGATGAGCCCTTCCATCTGGGCCGGATCCAGGCCCCCGTAAGGCTGGGCCACGTAAATGACCGGCAGATTCAAGCTTGGGAAGATATCGATCTTCATCCGTGTCACGGCCAGGACGCTTCCCAGCACGAGGGCGAGGATGGCCACGATCACGGTGATCGGGTGCCGGAGCGCGAAGACAATCGGGTTCAGGTTCATCCGAAGAAACCCTCAGTGCTTTTGCCGGATGTTCTGAAAAGGCTGGTCCTGATCCTCGATGACTTCGGCCACCAGTTCGGCGAGTTTGTGCCGCGCTTCGCGGAGTACTTTTTTCCCGGCCGGCGTAGCCCGGTAGTAGTTCCGTCGCCGCCCGTTGACCCATTTGGTTTGGCTCCGGAGGTAGCCGAGTTCTTCCAGCAAGTGGAGGGTTGGGTAGAGCGTACCGGAGCCGATCCGGTAACCGTGCCGGACGATCTCTTCGCTAATCTCCGCACCGTAGGTAGGCGCTTTCGCCGCGTGGTAGAGGATATGCAAGCGAATGAAGCCGTTAAAAAAGTGCCGGGTGATGGGGTCGTCCGCCATGATCTTCGATTCCGATGTTGGATTTCGATATCGTATCGCGATGAAGCGGAGAGGACAATCAGATTTTCCCAGAGCGACCTGGAGCATTTTGTGACCGGATGTAGCGGGCATCTGACACGAGCCCGGAGCGCGACAGCTTTTTGCATCGACGGGCGAAAGGCCCCAAATTGCTTGGGGTTACGGCAAATGCCCGGGAGCAACGCCACTGAGCATCACCCCCCCAGCGCCATCAACCAGCTCCACGCCGATACCGGCGCGCACACTGGCGATAACATCGCGGACACGCCAGGTGGCAAGATTTGACGTAACTCCAACGGAGGGGGAGGGATTCGAACCCTCGGTGACTTACGCCACGCCGGTTTTCAAGACCGGTGCAATCGGCCACTCTGCCACCCCTCCTGGATCCCCGCCACGCAGTTGGGTCGGCAGTGCGTCCTCGCTGCGGACCACCGGGGAACATCCTATTTTTCCAGGATACTGCAGCCAGAGATTCCGGACAACGTCGCCGTGGCTGGTAACCCGCGGTTACAGCGTATGGGCATCACGGAGCCTGTTGGGCATCGCCGTTGAGAGACCGGAAGATACTCGGGCCTTCATTGCGGAACAAGAGGGCTGTAGGGCCCAACTGACGCAGCAACTCCTGTCCCACGCTACTGGCCCAGAAGCTGGAAGAACGTGTCCGCGCTCCCTGCGCGAATTGTCCCAGGCTGGTGACGGTCACCACGCCGTTACCAGTCACGGTAGACATTATCCGTTCCTGGCTGATGAGAACCGCCGGCGTGAAGGAACCCTGGCGGTATGCGTATGGTTGGCGGTGACGGTGAAGGCAACGTTTTTGGAACCGGGACTGCCATTGTAACTGAGCGTGCCGGTCAGGGGATCGAGCAGTGTGCCATCGCCCCAGTTAATGCTCACGACCTTGTAAGGGGTGTTGATCGCGCCGGACGACTCGGCAGGAGTGGGCTCTGGCCCGCCCGGATCGGTGAAGGCCGCCACCGCCAGGCTAAAGACTGGCCTGGCCGCTGGTCAAGCCATGCAACCCCCATTGGCAATCGGCTTGATCATCATGTTCATCATGTCGCCATGAAAATTGGCCATATCCGTGGCGGGGCTTGCTTGCTCAAATGCCGTGTGGCAATTCGGCTGGTTGGAAGTCCGAATTCGATCGACACGAGAGGAACACAACGTGAATTCCCGCTATCCGTGTCTTACTGCCCATACGCAGGATCTGGAGATGCAGCTTTCGTTTCGCGCCAAAGCAATGGGACCTTGCCATAGGTCAGGCAACGCCACAGCCACTCCGCTGGTCCCAAGCGGAAGAGGTGCAACCAGAGCAGGCTGGCGAGGATCTGAAAAATCCAAATCCCGAAGACGATCCCGATCTGCCCGACACGGTCGACCCGGCCAAAGAGCCCGAAGCCGTAACCGTAAAAGATTGTCGTGCAGATCACTGTCTGCATCAGGTAGTTCGTAAACGCCATCCGCCCGACCGCCGCCAACGGCCGGATGAGTTTTCGCAACCACGGCTGCTGGTACACAAGCATGGCCAGGCCGACCCAGCCCAGACTTACCAGAATGCTCCCCCAATAGTTGAATTGGGTGCCGATGAAAATGGCGTAAAGGGCATCCCACTCCTCGGCGAAGTTCCATTGGACGCCGTAGAGGATTACTGGAACCCCCAGACACAGAGCCGCGGCAACAAGCCCCCAATACGTCGCCGATGAGCGTGCGGCACTGAAAAAACCCAGTCGAAAAAGGGCCATCCCAACTAACATCAGTCCACCGGCACGCCAAAAGACCAGGAACAGAAAACCGGCGGTCTGGACTGCTAGCGTCGAGGGCCAGCGTTCTTCAAATTCTTGAAGCCAACTGCCGCGATAGGCAGCTAGCTCGGCCTCGATCACTTCCGCCGACGGTTGCCAGGAGCGCTGGAGCCCTTCCTTGATCTGCTCACGCACGGCCTCGGAGACATGCGGCGAAGCGGAGATCCAGGCGAGGAGCCCGCCCAGCAACAACAGCAGGACAGACGGGGCGGCAATGCACACGATACCGAGCACGAGCTGTATCCCGGAATGGAGACGGCGAAGGGGATACACCAGCATGCCGCACAGCGCGTAAGAAAACAGGATATCTCCATACCACAGCAAATAAGCGTGGAGCAAACCGAACAGAGCCAGGGCACCCATCCGCCGATAGTGCACTCCCGCCGAAGTCAACCCTGCTTTTTCCCGGCGGCTCGTCATCAGCACGATACCGGCGCCGAACAGCATGGCAAAGATTGTCATGAACTTCTGGTCAGCCAAGACATGGCTGAGCAGCCAGACTGCGTAATTCGCACCCTCCAGGTCTCCATAGGCCGTCGGATTGGAATAGGCCGCCTCGATCATCGCAAACGATTGGATGTTCATCACCAGGATGCCGAGCATCGCCAGGCCGCGCAGCACATCCAGCGAACCAATCCGCTCCGCTTCGGGGATCGCATCCAGCGCGGGGGGTTCGGCCGGCAATACAGTGATCGGTTCGTTTCGGTCGTGCTCTGGTCCCGGAGCGGCAGCGCGAGTTGGTGGCAGAATCGGTGAGGCGTCCAATGGGTTTTGTGCGCCATCCATCGCAACGTTTCTCCTTGATGCCGGACGGTCCTTTCCGTGAAGACCGACCCAGCCAGCTGATGGGAGATGTTCCGGCGAACCGTGCAAACGGCCACGAAACATTGTAACGGAGAGCCGGGCCGATCTTTAGCCCATTTCGGGGCCCGAGCTGGCCCACAAAACGGCGACCTGCTCATCGAGGCGTGGGCCGCG
>Ga0070734_10004225_pt1 | contig 13897 bp, 7 predicted proteins | sample Coa_R1_8_FD_66444 | JGI IMG/M metagenome (GOLD analysis project Ga0070734, IMG submission 66444) | Surface soil microbial communities from Centralia Pennsylvania, which are recovering from an underground coalmine fire - Coalmine... | ecosystem: Environmental > Terrestrial > Soil > Unclassified ...
AGACGAGTGTCGAAGTATTGCCGTTACCCTTTTCTCGTTTCCTGCGCCAGGCGGCTACAAAGTCGTGGACGTCTTCAACTACCCAGACGCTTACATCGGGAAGGTGTATCAAGCGAACGCGCTGCAGGCAGTGCAAAGCCGGGATCGCACAAAGATCCTGGTGCTGACCAAAGGCTATACGCCGGAAGACGTTGCGACCGCTCATAATTTCTGTCACTCGGGGCCGGAGATGGTGGAGGGAACACTCGCCCGTGGCGAACTCCAGGCAGACATCAAGAACAAGATCTCGACGATAGATGCCGTCGACCATCCGAATTGTGCGCCGCAGATTGTGAAGCAATGGCGCTCACCCCGCAATCCAGGCGAGGAGCGATGGGAGGTAAAGAGCTGTGACACGACAAGTTCGTGGAACGTGCTCATGGTTCCGTCGCCAAGAGGTGGAACCGATTTCCAGGTGAATAAAATTGACCAGGAGCAGAAGAAAAAGCCGGACACTGCCGGCGCGCCGCCGGTAAACATCCAGACAGGGACTGCAGAGGCCTCGCCGCAGGAACAGAAGGCGATAAATCCTCCGGCCACTGGCACGCCCGAAGGCTTTGTGCTTTTTGAAGGGCGGAAGGAGCAGTTCACCATCGCCATTCCCAAAGATTGGACGGCGTATGACCAGGCACGTCTCGCGGCAGCAACCGGGGACCGGCGGTTGATGAAGGATTCTTTCAACATGATCATTTTTTATCGTTCTCCCGGTCCCGCGGCCAAAGACGACTGGCTCTCGGCAGAAGTGATGCGGAAGGTCGAAAATGGCGAGGTTCCGGCATTTTTTGTACAGAATCTGCGCGCCCAGAACGGCATGTCCTGTGGCGGGTTCACGGAAAAAGCCCAGAAGAATGTGCTCAAGCTGGTCAGCTCAGAAAGCGCTTTCAGCAGAGGGGCAACCGTTATTGAAGCGCCGCATGCGGACCCAGTCCCGGTTGCGGGCTGCCAGGGGATTAGAGTCCGGGGCAGCGGACGCGCGCGCCAATCTTCTACCACTACCGTGCACGATGTCTATGCCACATCGGACGGTAAGGTACTTTACCTCTTCACCCTGATGGTCCCTGCAGAAAAGCTCGATAAGAACTCAGAGGTGTTTCAGAAAGCCATGGCCACCGCAAAGCTCGCGGTGGCACCGTGAGACCTTACAGGCAACCCGTGTTTATTACGGAATGGGCAGCGGAGTCATACCGCTGCCTGGAGTCTCGTATGAAAGGCCAGAGGGATTTTCAAAACGAAAGGACACCGAACATGAATCATTCCCGCCGCTCGATTTTTGCAACCGCAGTTATCCTGACCCTGACAGCGCTTTTCAGTGCCGTGGCCTGGGGGAGTGACAAGTACGTCAAGAGCCCTGAACCGGTCTTTCCATTAGTGCAGGAGGGGCGCGCCCTGGCATATTTTGTCCGCCCGCAGTTCATGCGCATGATTCCGAACTCGACCTTCAAAGTCTTTGTGGATGAGACTCCGGCCGGCTGGCTGCCGCAACGTTGCTACCTGACTCTCCAGGTGGAACCGGGCAGCCGTGTGGTCTGGGGGCCCTCCCGGCAGCGGTCCCTGAGGTTCAACTTTCAGGCGGGCAGAACCTACGTTTTCGTTCTGCTCGAGCAGTATGGACAAAACCGGAGCCTCGTGGGCACCGAATGGACGCTGGTTGATCCTGCGAATCTTCGAGCTTTGGTTGCGGACACGAAGGTGGCCTATGTGCAGCCTACCGACGAGGCCATGGCCAGTCTCATGGAGGAGGCTGCGAAGAAGATCGACAAGGAAGAAAGGAAGGCTCCGGCTGCGGCCGCGGGTGCCCAGGCTTGGCCGTCGCCGGCGGAGGGTGCCTCACCTTCACCGGTCGAACCGGTAACCATCATTTTTGATCAGCGAAAATGGCACGTTGGTTCCATCGCAGAGCGTGGAGGCCAGAGAATCACAGAGTGGGTCCTGCCCGATGAAACCGTTGACAACTGGACTGAACTTGTCACATTGCAGGAATTTCCAGGCGCGCAGAAACAGATGACTGCCGAAGAGAACGCAGCCCTATTTAAGAAACAACTGAACGGATGTCCCAAAGCGATGTGGAGTGTGATTCAGGGAGGCAAGGATCAGGTTCTGTTCGAATGGCAGACGTACGGTTGCCGTGGCTGGGACGACCAATATGAGGTAGACAAGATCATCACGGGGACAACCGCGACCCATCGCATCGCCTACACCAATCGAAAGCTTCCAATATCCGACGAAGCGCGCCATCAGTGGATTGACTTGCTCGGCAAGGCGAGTGTCCAGGCACCCGAGTCCACCGCGTCACCGGAGCTATCGGAGACGGTGAAGCTGAAGAACGGGAAGACCTATGAGGTACGAACCGCACAGAATGGCTTTCCACTCAACTTCGAGAGCAATCAGATCAAAATTCTGGATATGGGCTTTGCCGGAAGACAATCGTCGGACAAAATAGAGTTCCTCTGGTCCCTGCGCGCTGAAGTACGAGAAAAGGGAGAATTCGTAGTGACCGTGACCAGCCCGCTCGACGAAAAGATTTCCTCCGCATTTCAGTGCAAGGGAGGGTCAAGAATTTCACAAACCTTCCTGAGCAGCGTGGACTATCCTTCGCTCTGGTCATGGATTGAGGAACCTGGCCCTGCCTGGATTCCCTTCGTATTTTCTTTTGAAGACAAAGACTCCGGGAAGAAGTTCGAGGCGACCCAGTGGGCGAAGTTTGACCCCGTAGAAATGCGGGAAACGATGAAAAAGATGGAGAAACTTGTGCGATCAGGCAAGTGACAAATGTGCGCTGCACATGGGCTGGAAGAATACCCGGGCCAGCATGGATGCCGTGAAGAAGCAGGCCGGATCTCAATGTCCAGAGTACCGCTCGGAGATGGCGGTCGCCATGGCTAGGTGTCAGGAGGTCGAGCAGCGCGAGCTTTTGCAGCCTGCCAAATGGCTAAAAATCCTTCCTATACCTTCCATCCACGCCAAACCCGCCGTTCTGGTCGCGCGTGCCGCTGACCGACCATTTTGGGTTGAACTTGTATTCAATCTGGATCGCCTGCCGCTGTGTTGACGTAATGTCTGTCGCAAACGTCACCAGCAGGTTGCTGCTAACGCGCTGCTGGATCGCGACGCGCGCTCCCGGGTTCTGTCCGTTGTCGGTCCCCAACCCAGGATCGATCTGCAGTTGTGACACGCCTGCCAGCTTGGCAATTTTCCCGCTGACCTGACTGCTGATGCCCGATGCCAACAGTGATTGTGCGCCCAACGCACTGGTCGGACTCGGGCTCGGGTTCGCCGCCGCTGATTCCACCGTTTTTCCCGTGGCGATCAGGTTGATGATGTCCACCGGCGGCAATGCCGGATCGGACGTATACGTTGTTTGCAGCCGTTCCATCGGGCCGTTCAATGCCAGCGTGATGTTGTATTGGTCAATCCTCGTCTTTACCTGTATGTTCAGCACCGGCTCTGTGCGTACGGGATTCAAAAAGTCGATTGTCCCATGGTCCACCTGGTAACGGTTTCCTGCCAGAAAGAATTCGCCGCCAGTGAGGTTGCTGCGTCCCAGAATTACCGGATCTGCGGCCGTGCCCACCACGCGCAGGTTCGCATCGCCTTTAATGCTTACCTGGCTGCTCACCAGGTTCATCTGGTTCGTCGACTGCACCGCGATGTTCAGCTTCATTCCCTGCGTGAACGAACCCGGTGTTCCACTATCGCTGGGCGCGCCTCCGCTGAACTGGCTGGTAAATGTGCTCAGGTCAAAATCCGGCGTAAATGAGACGCGCTCTATCCTCACCTGCCCGCCAAGTTGTGATGCCTGCGGAGTTCCGGTAAGCGCAAGGTTAGAAGCGATAATAGCTCGCACACCTTCCGGATAGCGCACTCGAATATTGTTGGCTGTGAGCCCCAGCTGGAACTGGATCGCCGGCCGATACGCCACGGCGCCGCTGGCGTTGATGTTCCCTCCTCCCATCTGGCCTTCAAAGCTGCTGATCTCCAGCCGCGTCTGCGTTACGTTGATCACGCCGTTTGCGTGGTCCAGTCCGACGGGCGAATCGGCCGTATGCAGGTTCGCATCTACGATCTTGATCTGCCCATTCAAGTTCGCACCCGGGCCATAACGTTTTGAATCGATATCAAACTGCATCTGGCCGGAGCTGGTAATGTCCGGCACAAACATTTGCGCAATTCCCAGATCAACATTGCCTTTCACCAGGAACGACGCGGCCTTTGGCGTAGTCACCGGCACCACTCCTTGCGCGTCTATGCTCGTGCCGGTTCCGCGAATCGAAGTTGGCTGCAGCGTTGCCGTGCCGTTCTGGTAGTCCACCTGGATCGGTTTGGCTGCCGCGAGTTGAAACTGTTTGTAATGCACATCAAGACTTGGGATCTCCAGATGCGCTTCCACACGGTTCTTATCAGCCAGCGGTCCGCGTACCGTAGCATGCAGCTCCGTCTGGCCGCTCAGATCTGCCGCCTGCGCTGGCGCATACAGCGCCACCAGCGGCTGGAAATCAATCTTTCCGCTGTCCAGGCGGATGTCCGCCATATACGGCGTCTCAATTCCCACTGTTCCGCGCGCCTTAAGCGCGACCTTGGCCACATCTGAATCGAGCGCAATTGTCGCCACATGGTTCTGCACCGTGGTTTGGAACTTCAGCCCCTGCACCGTCTGCTTTTGCATCTGTAATTGCGGCACCTCGATCGTGGCCTGCAACTGCGGGTCTTTGATCGTGCCTTTGCCGCTCACGTTCAGGTTCACGCCGCCGGCAATCTGCATGTTGCGCGCAATTACAGTCTGTAATTTTTCCAGCCGGAAATTCTGCGACTCCACATGTGCGTCGTACCCCTCGGTCTTCGGGAAATAATTCACGACCGCGCGCGCCGATCCCGCCGGCATCTGCACCGTCAGATTTGCCTTCACGGTGTTCCCATCGCCTTCAAACTTCACATTCAGATTCTGGATTGGCTCCGTCGATACCTTAGCTTTCGTCACCGTAAGCGTCCCTTGTCCCACGGGATTGAGCTGCGATCCATGCACGGACACGTTCAACGCCAGGGTTCCGCTCACCGGATACGTCTTATTCAACAACCGCTCCAGATCGGCAATCGAAATCTGCGAACCGGAAATATTTGCGGTTATCGGACTGGACGATGTATAAGCCCACTTCCTCAGCCGCGCTTGCGCGCTGAAATTGATTCTGCCCTGCGGCACCGCTTCCAGATCGCCGTTGCTGAGCGTTACCTGTGATGGATTTGCCGCAAACCCCGTGCGCAGGACTTTCCATGAGCTTCCTTTCACCCGGAAGTTTCGCGCATCCATCTGGCCATTAATCTGCGGCGCCGTGAGCGATCCGCTCACCGTTGCATTCATATTGGCCGTTCCATAAAGCCCAAGCGGCTGTGGCGCGGGTTGTCCCGGGGTTTGTCCTGAAGCCGGTTTCTGCAATGCCGCGGACAACGTCTCCAATTCATGCAAGTCATTCGACCGCAAAGCAACCTGCAATTGCGAACGGTCACTGATCTTCCCATTCAGGTCAATGCTTGTTTGCGGCGTGCGAATGTAGCTATTGGCCAGCGCAAGCTCTTTGTGCGCGGCGGCATAATCAGCATGGATCACGCCATTCACCGGCGTCGCCGGCCCTTGTCCCAGACTGGCCTTGATCGTGGCATCGCTATGCGCTACCAGATTGTCGAGCGTCTTGGCCCAGTGAGCGTCCGCATCCGCATCAACGCTTCCGCTCAAATGCGCTTGCCGCATCGACGTGTTGTGCGTCGCCGTCTGCGCCTGGTCCAGCGACAAGCCTTTCAACGACGCCTGCAACTGCGCGATCGACGCGCCCGCAACATCTTTGATCGTCAGCTTGCCGCTCAGTGTGCCGCCCAGTACGCGCGCACGAATGTCATTCACTTCCGCATTGCCGCCTGAGAGCTGGTACTTCGCGTAAAGATCGCGGACTTCAGTCTGCAAACTCGGTGTATTTACGTTGAGGCCGGCGCTGCTCACGTTGCCGTCCACAGAGACAGTTTCCAGCATCGGTTTGTTCGGGTCAGCCTGATACTTCAATTGTCCCGCCAGCTTCACCGTTCCGCCGGGAAGTGAAGGATCTTTCAGAATTCTTTTGAAGTCATTGATGACTAGCGTCGCTTCATATCCGCCGGTGGCCTGCATGTTCGGCGAGCTGTAATCATTCACTGTGGCATTTAACCCGACTCGCGACTCCCCTGCCATAAGATCAAGTCTGTCCAACGTGAATTGCTGTGGTGTTACGCCGAATTTTGCCTGCAAGTTGTGCTCTACCGGCGCATATTTTCCATACACGATTTTTCCGGTGTTGTAGCCAAGATCGCCTGAATATTTCTTCTGCGCCGGATCATAGTTCGCGTTCACGGCAAAGCTATGCAGATCAGCTTCCAGCGGCGTCTTCTGGTCGTTGTAGTAAATTTCGCCGTTGTTCAGGCGCAGTTCCCGTATTGCCAGATCAAAAACGTTCATGTTGCCGCTGGTGCTTTTCTTTTCTGGTTTGGGCAGGTTATTCTCACCCACTTTATTCACCGCCATGCGCACTACAGGATGGTCCACAATAATGTCGCGCACGTGCCATTTTTTGTTCAGCAATGAATCAATCGTCAGTCCCACCTGGAGATGGTCGACGGCCATCAACGGCTTGCTGGGATCAGCTTCAGTGCCGTGCACCACAACGTTGTACAGATCCAGACTGAGATTGGAGAGCCTGACGTTGAAGTCTCGCACCTCTAGCCGCGCGCCAGTCGATTCAAGAACGCTTTTCTCCACCTTGGCCAGAATGCTGTGGCGAAAACCTTCATTGTGGTCTAGCAACAACACCAGCGTCACCACGGCGCCCACAAGCAGCACAATGATCGCCGCCACACTCCACAGAGTAATCTTTTTCCACTTCTTCACTGATTCACCCTTTTTTAATGCTTCTACTTCTCAAAGCCCTGCTTAATCAGAATGCCTGTCCCAGCGTCAAAAAGAACTGGTATGTCTTCACTCCCGGCGGCGCATTCAGCAGATGTCCAATATCAATGCGGACCGGCCCCACTGGCGTCTTGTAACGGAATCCGAACCCAACGGTATGCGTCAAGTCTGAAGCCACGTTCTTGAAACTCACGTTGGAATAAACGTTGCCGGCGTCATAAAACGCCGCCCCGCCCAGCGTTCCGCCCACAAACGGTACGGAAATGCCCAGCGGAAATCGCAGCTCTGAATTCAGGATCACAAGCTGCTTGCCGCCCACCGGCACAGCAATCTTTTCGCCGCAGTTCGGGTTGTCCGTTGGACAGACCAAAACCTCACGCTGCGGTCCCGCGCCATTCAAGCTGAAGCCGCGCAACGTGCTGCCGCCTCCAGAGAAAAAGCTTTCGCTGATGGGAATGTGCGCGCCTCCAAATGCGTGCTCCATTCCCAGCCGCAGGCTATTGGCCCACACCAGCGATGAATCGCTCGTCAATGATTTGTAATAAGCGGTCTGTCCCAGAAAACGCCCAAAGCTTGTGCTCGATCCAAGAAAACTCGGGTTTATGTCCACTTGAAAGCTTTCATAGATTCCCTTGTGCGCATCTAGCAAGTTATCGCGTGAATCACGGCTGAAGGAAGCGGAGAGTGCCGAGAGCCGCACATTCTGGTCTTCCGGCAGCACCAGGTCTGGTATCACTATGTTCGAAAGGTTCGTGCGGCGGAAGTCATAGCGGAAAATCACAGACTTTTGCCGGTTCCTGTCCAGATAATGCTGGAACTGGATTCCCGCTCCGCCCAGGCGCGCGGTGTAGATTGGATTCTCGCTCGTCCGCTCGCCGGAGAATGTTACGGTGGAACTCCATCCTGTATTCCAGATTGTAGGATTGTTCCAGCTTGCTGACCCACGTTGGTCCAGTCTTCCGCCAAATGCAGAGAGCGTTACCGTCTCCGCGCGACCGCGGAAATTCCTGCGTGTGTACTCAATCGATCCTTCCGGCCCCCAGAATGTTTTTTGGCTGGTGGTAAATTTCTGCGGCAGACCTACAGGCGGAAGTCCCGGCAGCGCAATTGTTCCGCTCGGTATGCTCCCTCCGCGATTGATGACCTGAAAACCGAATCCATACGCAATGGTGTTGCGCTTTGATTCATGCAGCTTCACCAGAACGGCCGCATTGGGATCGTCGGTGATTGGCTCGCGCGTATCCACGCTTGCCCAGTCAAACACGCCCAGGGTGTAGAGCTGGCTTTCGCCGCGTAAAAGAGCTGTCTCGCTCAGCGGTTTATCTACTTTGATGTTTGCATTGCGGGCAATAATTTCCGGACGCGTATGCTGTGCTCCCACTGGCTCCAGGCTGGCCGTATGCACCTGTGGTCCTTCTTCTATCTCATAAACCACGTGAACATGGTGCGGATCGTCCTTCGTGTGCTCCACTTTCGACTTAAACGTCGCGTTCAGAAAGCCTTTGTCCAGGTACGTTGCCATGATCTGGTCGCGGTCTTTCGTCAGCAGCAGTGTGGAATATGGTTTCCCTGGCTCCAGGTTCATGCCCTTGGGCGCAAGCTCCTGTTGTGTGAGAGCCTTGGTGCCTTCCACCTGCAATGACTCCACCACGTCACGCACGCCTTCCTCTACCTGGAACGCAAGCTGCAGCTCATTGTCCTTATTCACCACCTTCGGCGTGACCTTCACCTGGCTATATCCGGCGCCACGATACAGGCCTTCAATATTCTTCACGCTCTTGCGCACCAGCTGTTCACTATATTTTCCGTGGGAAAACGGGACCAACGGAGTACGCTTGGTTACCAGCACGTGTGATTTCAGGTCTTTGTCAGAAAAGTGTTCATTGCCATGGAATTCAATAGCCTCCACTTTGCCGCGCGGTCCCTTGGTGATCTGATACAAGACCGTCACGCCTGACGGGTCTCTTTGAATCTTGCTCTGCACTTTTGCGCCGAAGAAACCTTTTGACTGGAAGTAGGACGTCAGGTCCTGTGCGCCTTCATTCACCAGGTCCGGATCCACGGTATTTTCCTGGTACATCGGGATGAGCTTCTTCTGCGTCCGCCCCCAAACATGCGCTCCAGCCAGCTTGATCTCGATCCTCGACCGTTGAGTTATGTCATATCGAACGTCAGTCCGGTTGGTTTCCGGGTTGTATAGCGTTGAGACCAGCTTCACCCGTGCGGCAAGGAAGTGTTGGTTTGCCAACTGCTGTTGCAGAAATGCCGTTGCCGCGGTCAAATTCTTCAGGCGATATGGTTTGCCCGGCTTGATGTACGCGCCTTTGATTCGCGCCTTGATGGAACGAAGGCTGGCGTTCAATCTCGCGGTTTGCTGCTCTGAAACTCCGGTTAAGATCACGTTCCCAAACTTCGCGCGGCGTTTCAAGTTAATGTCGAATTCCACATTGACGATGCGATGGGCGTCGTCGGTCTGCATCTTCGGTTCCACCGTGGCCATAAAGAAACCGACGCGATGAAAGAATTCCAGCAAGTTCGATTCCGCCTCTTCTACTTTTTCCTGCGCGAATGGCTCCTGCTTGGAATAGCTGGCTGCCTGCAGCAGACGCGTGTAAGGAAAAACATTCTCTGCCTTGGGAAACGTATAAACGCCAAAATAGTAGGCCGGCTTCAGCACAAAGAGCACGTGTAGTCCCTCAGGCGCAGGCGTTACCTGTACCTCCACGTCCTTTGCACTTCCAGCTTTTATGAGCGCTTCCGCGGTTTCATTTACTTTTGCCTGCGAGTACGGCGCGTTGATCGGCTGTGTGATTAATGCTCTCAGCCTGCGTGGCGTACCGTCCGGCTGGCCAGCCAGCTGCACTGAGGCCACACGCTGTCCTTCATAGGAAACCGCCGCAGTCTCTGCTTGCACCTGCTGCGAGTGTATCTTTGGCGCCAGCAAAGTCAGCCCCACTGCCACCGCCACCAGCATTGAAGTGCCGATCCATCTCTGAAAAGTTTTCATTCTGCCTGAAGGTCTGCCAATCTGTGCGGCCAGCGATGCCGCAGCTCTGCCAAATGCCTCTTTGGGTTAGAGTGGAAGCAGAGACTTCTCGTTGCTCACTTAGAGAGACGTGCCGGGGAACCCGTATCAATTGCGGCCAAGCAGAGCTGCTGGTTATAGGTCCTGCGTTTAGCAGAGTTGCTGATTGCATATTCTGAAACAGGTAACGTTTTCAAAATTACTTGAGCAGAGTTGCTGGCCATTTCGACCCCACGCATGCGTACTTGAGTCCAGCTTGTCAACTCGCGTCTGCTACTAAAGCATCTAATAGACAAAAGGTGGGGGCGCGCCCACCAGGAGACGCGAATGCTTTGGACGGTTTTTGCAATTCTGCTGCTTCTCTGGCTGTTAGGTTGGGGATTTCACATCGCCGGAAGCTTGATTCACTTGATTCTAGTCATTGCCCTGGTTGTATTGCTGATTGAGGTAATAACAGGGCGCAGAGCAGCTATTTGATTTCACTCGCTCGGCTATCGGGACACTTCTGGTTTGGCTTCCGCCGAAGTCCGGCTGTGGCGTTCTTTACTGCGGCTTCACCAGCCTGGCCAGCTTCTCGTCGATTTCGCTTAACGCCTGCTGCAAGGACCTGGTGTAACGCTCATTGGTGGAAGCTTCAATCTGATGCACGATATAAGCGCGGGAAAGTTTTAGGCTATCGCGCTCGTGCCGGGCTTTCTTCTCGCCGTCAGTAAGTGGGGCCTTTGCGCCTGGCGTCGCGCCGTCATTGGCAGTTTCCATTTGCGCTTCAACTGACTTGCTTTCCCAACCTCTTGCCATACATTAATTATAAGGATTCTGGTCGCATTGCGAGCTGTTTTTCTCCCGCCAGAATTTATAATCCAACGCACGATGATTAAACGGTTTCTAACTCCGGCTTGCTGCGTGGCTTTGCTATGCGGCGTCGCTTTCGCCCAATCTCAAGCTGCTCTTTCACCCGAACATCAGTTTGCCCGTGACATTTTTAAGCAGCTCATTGAAATCAACACCACTGACACGCCTGCCGGCAACGTAACGACCGCCGCGGAAGCTATGGCCGAGCGTTTTCGGGCGGCAGGCTTCCCCGCACAAGATATTCACGTTGATGGCCCAAAGCCGAACAAGAAGAACCTTGTCGTCCGCATGCACGGACGCGGCGCGGGCAAGCCCATTCTATTTATTGCTCATCTCGACGTGGTAGAAGCCTTGCGCCAGGACTGGTCCATGGATCCATTCAAGTTCAACGAAGTGGATGGATTCTTTTACGGCCGCGGCACCTCAGACATCAAGCAGGGCGACACCATACTGGTCGCGAATTTTATCCGCTTGAAAAAAGAAGGCTGGGTTACCGCGCGTGATCTCATCCTGGCGCTCACGGCAGACGAAGAGGGCGGTGACTCCAATGGCGCGCAATGGTTGGCTAGAAACCATCACGATTGGATCGATGCCGAGTACTGCATCAACACTGACGCCGGCGACTTCGAAACTAAAAAGGGCAAGCGCATGCTGCTGGGCATGCAGACCAGCGAAAAGAACTATGTCGACTTCCGTCTGGAAGTAAAAAGCAATGGCGGCCACAGCTCGCGGCCAGTGAAGGACAATGCCATTTACCATCTCTCGCAGGGTCTGGCGCGGCTGGCCGACTTTGATTTTCCGGTAAGTCTGAATGAGACGACCCGCGGATACTTCGAGCGAACCGCCGCGCTGGAATCTCCAGCAACCGGCGCTGACTTTCGAGCGGCGACTGGTTCCGACCACGCCAAAGCAGAAGAAGCCGCCAAACGCCTGAGCCAGTCGGCATTTTTCAATGCCCTTCTGCGCACCACATGCGTCGCTACCCGCCTTGAAGGCGGACACGCCAACAACGCGCTGCCGCAAACCGCCGCCGCCAACGTGAATTGCCGCATGCTACCCCAGGATTCCCTACAGAATGTTCAGGACACATTAAAGCGCGTGCTGGCGGATAATCGCATCGTGGTAAGCGTAGTGGGTGAAGCCGTTCCCGCGCCAGCATCTGCAATCAATTTTTTAATCGTAAGCAAGCTGCAAGCGCTAAGCGCAAAATTGTACGGCGGCATTCCCATTGTTCCCGTAATGGATACCGGGGCCAGCGACGGCAAATACCTGCGCATCGCCGGAATTCCCACCTACGGCGTTCCCGGCGTATTTGAAGATGTGGATGATGTGCGCGCGCATGGAAAAGATGAGCGCATTGGCGTGAAGGATTTTTACGACGGCGTGGACTTCTACTATGACTTCATCAAGTCTCTTGGAGCGCAATAATCCCATGCGAATTGGCCGCAACGGGAGGAGATCTTATGTCAGCCTCGCTAGATAGCGACGACGCAATCACTGTCCGGCGCAGTGAGTTCGCCTGTCCCGCGCATTCTCTCAAGATGATGGCCAAGGCCGCCGCCAGTGAAGCCGATGAAGTCATCTTCGATCTGGAAGATGGCTGCGCTCCTTCACAGAAAGTTGCCGCGCGCAAAACACTTGTCGAAGCCTTTACCACCCTCGACTTTGGCGGCACGATTCGCGCCTTTCGTACCAACGGGATTCACACAAAGTTTTTCTACCGCGATGTAATCGATGTCGTGGAAGCGGCGGGAGGAAACGTTGATGTCGTTGTAATCCCAAAAGTGCAAGATGCAGTCGACGTGCTCTTCGCGGACCGGCTGCTCACGCAGATTGAGCAGAACATCGGACTCCCTGCTGGGCGCATCCGGCTGGAAGTGCTGATTGAGAGCGCGAAAGGCGTTCTGCATGCCGAGCAGATTGCAGCTTCAACCCCACGGCTGGCTGGTTTGATTTTTGGCGTGGTGGACTATGCCGGCAGTATCGGTGCGAGAGATGCGGTGCGCGAGCAGTTCGCGCTTTATCACTACCCCAAAGCCAAGACCGTGGCTGCGGCGCGTGCCGCTGGCATTGATGTTGTAGATGGGGTCACGCTTCAGTTTCGCGATCTGAAACAATGCGAGCATGATTCGCGTTCCGCAGCGCAAATGGGTTTCGACGGCAAGTGGGCCATTCATCCCGGTCAGGTTCCGGTCATCAACCGGGTCTTCACTCCTTCACCGGAGGAAATCACTCGGGCGCAGGAAATCATTGATCTTTACCAACACGCTGATGTCAATTCCGGCATCGGCGCAATGGTTTATAAAGATGAAATGGTCGATGCCGCCAGCTTGCCCGCCGAACGCAAGAAGCTGGCTATCGCCAGAAAAATTGGGTTAGTGTAAAGTGCAGTCGCGGTAACACGCCAAACCATTCATGTCTCCTACTCCAAAGACCGAGCTGCAACTGGAACTCGAAAAAGCTGTTGCTGAATTGTGCCGCACCTTCCCTGATTCTTACTGGCGGGAGCTTGATAGCCAGCGCGCTTATCCTGAAGCTTTTGTTCAGGCGCTGACCAAGGCCGGTTACATGGCCATACTCATTCCAGAGGAATATGGCGGTGCTGGAATGGGTATCAGTGAAGCCGCAACCATCCTGGAAGAAATCCATCGTTCTGGAGGCAATGCCGCAGCCTGCCACGCCCAGATGTATGTAATGGGAACGCTGTTACGCCACGGCTCAGAGCCCCAGAAGAAGAAATATCTGCCTGCCCTGGCCCGTGGTGAGCTTCGGCTTCAGGCCTTTGGCGTCACCGAGCCTACGACCGGCTCCGACACCACACAGATGAAGACCTTCGCTCGCCGCGTTGGTGACAAATACGTGGTCAAGGGCCAGAAGATATGGATCTCCCGCGCTGAACACTCTGACCTGATGCTGCTGGTCGCGCGCACTACGCCCATCGAACAGGTAAAAAAACGCAGTGAAGGACTCTCTGCCTTGCTGGTGGATCTGCGCTACGCCAAAAATCATGGACTGACGATCCGGCCGATCCGCACCATGATGAATCACGCAACTACGGA
>Ga0070734_10004227_pt1 | contig 13896 bp, 18 predicted proteins | sample Coa_R1_8_FD_66444 | JGI IMG/M metagenome (GOLD analysis project Ga0070734, IMG submission 66444) | Surface soil microbial communities from Centralia Pennsylvania, which are recovering from an underground coalmine fire - Coalmine... | ecosystem: Environmental > Terrestrial > Soil > Unclassified ...
CAAGCTGCTGCGGCAGGCCGCGATTGATCCGGAGGCGGTCATCATGGACCGCCTGGCCTACAAGTTCGCCATCACGGAGGAGAATGCGTTCCTGAACGGAACGGGATCGGATCAGCCGCTGGGGGTGTTCACGGCCTCCACGATGGGCATCTCCACGAACCGGGACACGGCGGCGGCCTCGCACACGGCCATCGGCGCGGACGATCTGATCAACGTGAAGTACGCGCTGAAGGCGCAGTACCAGGAGAAGGCGGTCTGGATCCTGCACCGCACCATCGTGCAGGCGATCCGCAAATTGAAAGACGCCAACAACAACTACCTGTGGACGGTGACGATACCGGGCTGGGGCGGGGCGACCGGTCCCGGCCAGGGGCTGCAAGGGACGCCGGAGAACCTGCTGGACCGTCCGGTGTATATGTCGGAGTATGCGCCCAACACGATTTCGCAGGGCCTCTACACAGCGATCCTGGGCGACTTCAGCCGCTACATCATCGTGGACGCCCTGGACATGCAGTTCCAGGTGCTGGATCAGCTCTATGCGGCGACGAATCAGACTGGATACATCGCACGACGAGAACTTGATGGGATGCCTGTCCTCAGGTTTAATGGGGCCTGCGTGCAGTGATGCATGTCAGGGATTCGCGTGAAATGCTGGAAGCCTAAACTCCGACAGGAGCAAGGTAATCAGCAGCCAAGCGCCGTGGGGACACGGCGAAGGTTCAGAGACCAGGGCAGGGAGTCCAGAACGGACAGTAAAGCCCCACGAGCGCGCGACTTCTCGGCAGATGGAGAAGAAGATATGGTCCGACACTCCCTGGAAACGGGGAGAGCTCAGAATAAAGAGTCTGAGCGCAACAGGTGCGAAGAGGCATACAGCCGTCTGATTCAGTAGCCAAAAAGGTAGCGTCGAAGCAGTCCGGGCAGGTCTTTGGACCTGATAATCTCCTTATCAGAGACCCGGACTGTTTTAATGCCCCGCTCGGTAAGATAGTCATCTCGCTTGACATCTCTTTCGGGATTGAGCGAGTGCCAGTATACTCCGTCTACTTCCAGATCAATCAAATAGTCCGGCAGAAAGAAATCCAGCGTGTACGTGTCGATCTGATGCTCAGGGATGTGGGCAATATGAAGCATTTCCAGCGCGGTCTTTACCAGCCGCTCAGGAAGCGTTCCACCCTGTTCTAATCGCCGCTTGCGCGCCTGCTCTTTGTTGGCTATAGCAAGGCACCGGCGGGAACAGAACTTCTTGATGCCTATTTGATTGGGAAGAAGATGGATTGTTTTACCGCAGGTCTGGCAGGGTTGCTGTACTTTGGGTTTGGTAAATATACGACGCTGCCAGGCATGGAGGCATTCTCGGCTGCAGAGCCGTTCCCGACTGCTCGGCGGCAGAAATAGCTTGCCGCATTCTTTACAGGAAATCTCTACTAAGGACGCCTTTGCTTTGTAGGAGCAGGCACGACTGCAATACCGCTTGCCCTTATAGGTGACGGCGAAGAGCGTTCCGCAGACTTCACAGGGGACTTCAGGATAGATATTACATCCTGCAGCGCGAGAGCTGTTGTACTCGCAGACACAACGAATGGAGCAAAATCGCTGCTTCGGATTCGTGTCGGCGCGCACAAACGACTTCCCGCATTGCTCACAGATGCGCGTTTTGTCTTTCTTGGATTTCGCTGACCCGCACGTGCGAGAGCAGAAACGCTGTCGAATGTGCTTGTTCGTGAAGGTCTTGCCGCAATACTCGCAAACGAGGGTATGCACAGTCATTTGCATGCTCTCCTTCCTAGAGATTCCTGACATTGAAGGTGGGGCAGCGTGGTCAGGTGACACGCTTTTCGGCGGTTAGCTAGTCCGCTATAGCCCTCTCACATTTTACACTCAAACCTTAAGCGCCGATGTGGAAACAGCATCGGCGCATTTCTATTTGACAGGAGACATTCAAATATGTCCATGAAGGCTCTTTCGAGCATCTACAACACCCAGGCGTCCATCGCGCCGAAGGCCATTTCGGCGACCACGAACGGCAGCGGCGTGGACCTGGCCGGGGCGAAGGACAACCTCATCACGATCCTGCCCGGCGTCTGGACGGACGGCACGCACACGTTCAGCCTGCAGGAGAGTTCGGACAACACCACGTTCACCAATGTGGCGGCGGCGGACCAGGTGGGCACGCTGAACCCGGTTTCAGGCTCGGCCAGCGCCGTCATTCAGAACGTGAGCTACATCGGCAAGCTGCGCTACATTCGTGTGGTGGACACCGTTGCCGGTGGCACGACGGGGATGCTGGTGGCCGCTTACGTGACCTACAAGGTCTACAAGCAGCCCAACGTGGCCGGCTAAAAGCAAGGGAACAGGGAACAGGGAAGAGTAAAAGCCTCTTTGCTCTCTTCCCTGTTCCCTGTTCCCTGATGAGGAGGGCAGCGAGCAATGGTGAGAACGGAAGCGAGGCGGCCGGTGGAGAAGCTGGAGGCACTGCTGGGGTCGCTCGACAATGCCGTGGCCGGCCTGAAGGAATGGTTTGCCGTCAAGGAGGCGGCGATCCGGGAGAAAGAGCGCCAGATGGCCGCGCTGACCGCCCGACTGGAGAAAAGCCGCGCCGCCCTGGCGGAGCAGCAGCAGCGCCTGCGAGAGGCGGAGAAGCGCGCCGCCGGTCCGCAGCAGGCGGCGCTGGAGCATTATGCCGCCTATTGCCAGGAGAGGGCCCGGGCAGAGGCGCTCTCGGAGCTGCTGGAAAGGGTCGGGGCGGCGCTGGGCCTGGCGGACTGGCGGGTGTACGACGTGGCGCGGGTGGCCGCCGATCTAAAAAGCAGCCAGCAGGCGGTGGACCTGCTGAAGCGGGCGCCGGAGGAGACGTTTCTGGAGCGGCTGGAGAATGGGCGCTGGCGGGTGTTTGCGCCGGGCCATGCGTGCGTGTTCTGCGACGATTTCGAGGGATTGGTGAACGCGCTTTTGCGGCAGGTGGGAGGGCCGTCGTGACGATGGACCGGGACGCACTCCTGGCACAGGCCGTGGGTCTGATGCGCGCGGGCCGGCTGGAAGATTCGGAAGCCGCCTTTGGCGCGCTGTTGGAGCAGGGCCAGGCGGAGCCGGAGGCATTGCGGCAGATGGCGGGACTGCTCGCCCAGAAGCGCGATTACGCCGGCGCTGCGCAAGTATTGAAGCAGGCCCTGGCATACGAGCCGTTCCATGCCGATGCCTGGAGGCAGCTCGGGGCGGCCTATAGCTTCCTGGGCCGGCATGAGGCGGCGGGGGAAGCGATCCGCAGGGCGCGCAGCCTGCGGCCCTATCCCTGCCCGATCGTCGAATGGCATGTTGCGCTTCAGGCGCTCCGCGAAGGCGAGTACCGGGAAGGCTTTGCGGCGTATGAGTGGGGCAAGCTCTGCGGGATGCGCAAAGTCCGATGCCTGGGCGCAGAGTGGGAGGGGTCTTATCTGGGACACTACGCGACGCTGTTCATATGGTGTGAGCAGGGGCAAGGGGATACGCTTCAGTTTCTGCGGTTTCTCCCGCAGGCTGCCGCTCAAAGCGGCGCAGGAAAGATCGTGCTGGAGGTACAGGAGCCGCTGGTGGGGCTGCTCTGTGATTTTCCCGGTGTGGAGATCGTGGCGCAGGCCAGAGACGGCGCCATGCCCTGCTGCTACGACGCGCACTGCGCCCTGATGAGCCTGCCCTATATTTTGCAGAAGGGAAGAGGCAAGAGGCAAGAGGGAAGAGAGATGGAGCAGATGTTGGCGATGGATGCGCCCTACCTGTTCGCCCGGTCGGACCGTGTCGCGGTATGGCGGGAACGCCTACAGACGCCTGAAACCGATTCTCTTTCCTCTTCCCTCTTCCCTCTTCCCTTAAAAGTGGGTTTCTGCTGGCAGGGGGATGGCCGGCATGCCAACGATGGCGCGCGCTCCCTGCATGAGGGCGATTTCGAGATGTTCGACCCGATCCTGCATAAGGACGGCGTGACGGTCTGCCCGCTGCATCTGGGGGCCATGCCGGACGGCGAGCATCCCCTGCTGGATTGGGTGGAGACGGCGGCGGTGATCGCGAATCTCGACCTGGTGATCTCGGTGGACACGGCGGTGGCGCATCTGGCAGGTGCGATGGGCAAGCCGGTCTGGCTCTTGCTGCCGGCAGCCTCGGATTGGCGATGGCTCAGGGATCGGGCGGATAGTCCCTGGTATCCCTCGATGACGATCTTTCGGCAGGAGCAGCAGGGAGAATGGGGGCCGGTCGCAGCGGTAGTCGCGTGGGCGCTCTTGCAGGAGGCGCGCGAGGATAAAGGAGGTATGTAAACGTTATGGCAGACCGATTTGTATTGAACGACGCCGGACAGCCGGTACCCTATGCGCCTTCGGTCCCACCGACACGGCATCCTCTGCCGCCGGAGCCGGAGAAGCCCTATCAGGTCGGGGACCGGCTTACCTTTGTGGTGACGGTTCGGGAGATGGTCCATCGCGGGGGCGGCCATTGGAATGTGCGGCTGGTGGGGTCAGACGTGGATTTCTGGCTGCCGGACGAGAAGCTTGCCGCCGTCGCGACCCCGTTGCGCCCGGCCACCGAAGAGCAGGCCGAGGCGCTTGCGCGCAAAGAAACGGCAGGCGAGCCGAAGGCGGAGACGAAAGCCGGAAAGCGTCCGCCGGCGCGCAAGACGCGGCTGACGCCCGCGGAGACGAAGTGAGATGGCGCCTCCCTTTGCGCCGACGGCGGACGATCTGGCGGCGCGCCTGTATGCGGCCAACCTGGTAGACGGCGCAACGGCGGCGACCCTCAGCGCCCAGCAGGCGGCCGTGAATCTCTCCGTGGCGGTGGCGGCGGCCATCGAGGACTGGGAGGCAGACACGGGGTGGCATCCGTTCATCGCCCAGGAGCAGGTGCGCGTGTACGATCCGCAAGGGCCGGAGAAGGGCCCGGTCGGGATCTATCTGGGCCTGAACAACCTGGGGGGAAGCCGGTTCCTCTTTCTGCGGAGCGGGATCCTCTCGGTCCGCACGCTCATCGCCTCCATATCGCTGACGAACCCGGCGGGCACCGTCCTGACGCAGGGAACGGATTTCTTCCTGCGCCCGCGCGGCGCCGCGGACTGGGGCTGGCCGTACACCTATATCGAGTTCCGGGTGCCGCAGTACGGCAACCCGGAGAGCATCTCGATTGACGGCGTGTTCGGATTCGCGGCGGAGTGGCCGAACCGGGCTTGGGAAGCGGTGCTGGACAAGGCGTTTTTGCGCGCAGCGCCGGAGCTGGCGGTGTTGAAGCGCGGGCTTATTCAGGAATGGAAGAGCGGCACGACCGAGGAGCAGTACTTCGAGAAGGCGTTCACGGAGACCCTCTCCCTGGTCCAGAGCCGTTATGACGACACGCGCCGTTATTATCAGCGCAAGGAGCAAGCGCTGGGGTAAGGGAACAGAAGGGAACAGGGAACAGAGCAGAAGGGAAGAGGGAACAGGGAAACGCTTGCTTGTCTTCTTTTCTCTTCCCTGTTCCCTTCTTTTGGAGGGCAGAATGAAGCTGGAACCGCTTTACGATAAAGTGTTTGTGCGGCCCGTGAATGCGCGCGAGAGCGCGGGCGGCATTGCGCTGCCGGAGGGGGTGCATGACCGCAAGGATTATGGCGAGGTGGTGGCCGCAGGGCCGGGACAACGGTTGGCGAATGGGGACATTCACCCTTTGGGCGGCGCGGCGGGAGAGGTGGTCGTGTTTCCCCTGCAGCACGCCCGGCGCGTGATGGTGGAGGGCGAGGAGTTGTTCTTGATTGACAGCCGGCACTTGTTGGCGGTGGTGGAAGGAGCGTAGAGCATGGCGGCGACGGTTACGACGACGGTGAACGACAATAGCCTGGGCGAGATCACGACGGAGCTTTTGACGCTCTCTTTTTCGGTCGCCAATCCCCTGGATGACCGGCAGGTCTTGAACCTGGCGACCGGCGACAATACGATCAGCATTCCGGCGGCCACGACGATCGTGGTGGTCTACCCGCCTGCGACGAACACGCAGGCCCTCAAGCAAAAGAGCACAGGATCGGATGCCGGGGAAGCCCGCGGAGCGAACATCCCCTGGTACTTCCCGGTGAATGGGCAGACGACGTTTGTGCTGAACGCGGCAGGCACGGTAACGGGCCTGGTGGTGCATAGCCTCTAATGGGCAGCGTCGGGTTGGCGCGCCAGGCAGATTTCACGGCGCATATTGGGCTGCGGGGCACGCCCACGCTTCTCAATGGGCAGACCCTTAACGCCCTGTGGGAGCCGGCGCAGTTGGGGCGCGCGCAGATGTTTCTGGCGCAGGAGTTGTGGGGCAAGCCCTATTTCGAGGTCAAGTTTCCCGCGACGGTCCTCGCGGCGCCCTATAGCCTGCAGGCGGGCAACAATGTCACCTGGATCGCGCGGGGAAGCCTGGGAGTGATCCGGCAGGTTATTCCAGAAGAAAGCGACGGCGAGGTCGTGCAGGTGACCTGCCTGGTGGAGTTCATTCCGCTATGATTGATCTCATTACGGACCACGTCATCAGCCTGCTTTCTGTGCCGGGCATCTGCGCGGGCGGCAGCGCGTACCCCTCCGGATGGAGCGGGTATCTGCTGCCGGATGAAGGCACGGCCACGGCCACGGCAGGCCGGGTCAACATCTTCGAGCACGCCTATGCCAATGCCGGGGACAGCCAGCGCCCGGCGATCTACCTGGGGATGGAGAAGATGGAGATTCAACTGCATCGCGGCGATCCTGTCGCGGCGGGCGCAGGGCCGGACCGGGTGGAGTTCTGGTGGGCGCAGGTCCCGCTGGTCATCGCCTGCTCGTCGCATGTGAGCATGCGGGACGCGAGAAAGCAGCGCAATCAGTTGCTGGCGAACGTGATCTCGATTTTGTGGTCGCATATCAGCGAGACGGAGGCATGGTGGAATTTCAGCTTCGCGGACCATCTGCCGATCCAGCTCATGGCAAGCGGCAGTGGGGGCGGCGCGCAGGCGATCAGCGAGGCGATTGCCATCGTGCCCTTGACGGTTTCTTTCAGCCAGGCTGGAAATTCACCGGCCTGATTTTTTGAGAAGGAGTGGTTCATGCTGATTCCAGTCTACATCCGCCATGTCGAGGGCGGTCAGGTGGTCCATACGTCCGGCTTTGTCAATCCGGCGCACGTGCAGGCGGTGACGGAAAACCTGAAGGGCGAATGGAGGGTACAGATGAGGAACGCCGTCTGCCTGCCGGTCGAGGAAAAGTCGGCGGAGCGGATGGTTCGGGAGATGACCTTCCTGGAGATGGCGGCGGATGGCGGGTAAACAGCAGGCGCCCGGAAGGGAAGCGGGGCCTGGGAAGACCCTCGTCGCCACCTCGCTCGCGCCGAGCAAAGCCTACAGTCTGGCCTTCCTCCGGGATGTCCTCGGCAGCCTGCAAGGAGCCGACACGTTCTATGTGGGCCTGGACGGCTTTGCCATGCCGGACGGGCCGGAAATGCCGGCGCAGGCGGTCCTCGATCCCCTGCCGCCGCTCCCGCCAGGTAGCGGCGGGTTCTATCGGTTTGCGCGTGTGCGCGAGGCGGCGCGGCAATATTTTCTCAAAGGGGATTGGACGCACCTGTTCTTTCTCGATGCAGACATTATTCCGCCGGTGGACATTGTGCCGCGCCTGGTGAGCCTGGCGACAGCGACGGGCGCGGAGATTGCGACCGGGCTGTATTGCGCGCGAGGACTTTCGGAGCCGGTCATCTATGTGGTAACGGCGACGGGCAACATGCCGGCGATGGAGGGCAGCGGCGGGGCGGTCCTGGCGGAGCAGCTCGGAGGCCGGGCCCCCCTGGGCGGATATATCGCCGGGGAGAACACGCCCAGCGCCGATCAGATGCAGATAATGGCTTCCGGTATGGGCTGCATGCTCATCAGCCGGGCGGCCCTGGAGGCAGTTTCCTTCCGGGAGGCGGCCTATTTCGAGCGACCGGACTGCAATGGAGAAGACATTCAGTTTTGCCTGGATGTGCATGAGAAGTTCGGGACGCCGGCCGTTCTGGATCTCTCGCTCGTCTGCTGGCATGTCCATGTGGATGGAAAAGCGTACCGGGTCAAGATCGGGGAGCCGCAGGTGGGCTGCTTCTACGATGACGCCGGGACCGGGTATGTGACCCGTGGTCAGAAGTGGCCGCAGCGGAAATGGCACAAGGGCGTGCCGAAGTTTTGCGGGCCGCAGCTCGATGGGGAGCCGGACCTGAGCGAAGAGGAGATGCAGGACCTGGGACCGAGCTTTTATACAGGGCCGTGCCGCCGGTTTCGCCTGGAAGTCCAGCCGTGGCAAGAGGCCTTTCGGCAGAGATGAAAAGGCCGATACGAGCCAATGACACTTCACGTGATAACGGTTTCCACCGGGCCGGGCAGCTATCATCGGCAGTTTCTGGCGAGCGCGGCGCGATTCGGCGTTGCGCCGACGGTGCTGACGCCGGCGCGATGGGGCGGGCTGACGACGAAGCTGGTGACGGTCTGGCGCTGGCTGCGGGCGAAGCGGCTGGTGGAGACGGATCTGGTGCTCTTCGCAGACGCCTGGGACGTGGTCCTGCTTCGATCCCTGGATGGTTTTATGGAGGCGTGGGAATCGTTCGACCATCCCCTGGTGATGAGCGCGGAGGAGAACTGCGCGCCCTTTAGCGGCCTGGCGGGACAGTATCCCCCTTGCGAAAGCAAATACCGCTATTTGAACTCCGGCCTCTATTGTGGACGGCCTGACGCCCTCCTGAACGTGCTGGAGGATATGCGGGTTTACAAAATCCCCGCCGCTATGAATGATCAGGGCGCGCTGACCTGCTTCCATCTGCAGAACCCGGGCAGGATCGTCCTGGATACCGAGGCGAGGCTGTTTATGAGCCTCTATCGGTCGGAAGACGACATGGAGTATTCGGAGGCGGGGGCGCGCAATAGATTGACGGGTAGCTTGCCCTGGTGGGCGCACGCGAACGGCGCGTCCAGCTTCTCGCGGACGCTGGAGTGGTTGGGGATCGTCTGAATCCCGGATGGAGAGGAGAAATGCAATATGTCACCTTTGACGCCGCAACCCGGCAAGAGCACGGCCATTGGGGCCTGCATCGAGAGCGTGTGGGGGCAGCCGCCTCTGACGGTGCAGAGTGGGTCCAATTATTTGATAGGAATCCCCTACTCCAATCCGCACCGGTTTATGATCGTCGAGCCGGGCAACGGGATCCGTGGAAAGGCGACCGTGACCAATCCCGCCAACGAGATTGACGGCACGATCGAGACGACCAGGACCATTCTGGAGGACAAGACCTATCGCGGCACTTTTGACTTCAAGGCGGACCCGGAGAATGCCTATGTGCCGATTTTCTGCATGTTCGGCTCGGAGGCGGGCGCGACCACGATGAGCAGCCAATCGAACACCACCGGCGTTTACCAGCACGCCTTCACGCCGTACAAGGGCGCGCCCTCCTGCACCATCGAGGAGATATTCGGGACTTCTGTTTATGGGCGGGTGACCTCCGGGTGCCTGACGGAAAGCTTGAGCTTCACCTTCGGTAAGAACGCGGTCATGGCGAAATGGAGCCTGTACGGGATGCATCAGGTCCCGAACACCTATTTCCAGGGGACCAGCAACAGCCTGGTGGACCAGGATTACAAGTACGACAACACGGGCACGAACGACATGGCGCACAGCGTGCCGGGCAACGCCACCTATCCGTGCATGCAGAGCGACGGCACGACCCGCTACTGGAAATGCACCCCCACCCCGGTCTATGTGGACGTGGCGCAGACGCCATCGAGTCAGACGCCGTATGGCCCGGCGGGGAACGGGCCCGGCGTGTTCGGCGGGATCGTCTATTCCGGCACGGAAGGCGGGAGCGTACAGAGCGGGTTTTCAAGCGCCTTCGTCTCGATTGACGGCGTGGGGCAGAGCTCCATCGGGATAGTGCCGGGGTTCAACATTGACTTTGCGCGCGCGCTCGACGTGCAGATGATCGCCGGCGGCCAGTTCGACATCGGGGCGTGCGTATCGAAGGCGTTCACCTGCAAGGGGAAGATGCAGTTTATCTACCAGGACCAGAGCCTGCCCTTAGCCGCCTTCCGGCACAGCACGTTCTCGATCTGCTTTCGGGTGCTGGGGCCGCAGGTCGGCACGACGGGGTATTTCTACTGGATGGAGTTTTACCTCCCGAACGTGAAGTTCGACGATCCGGGCCCGAACGTTCCGGACGGGATGATTTACACGGGCGGCACGTTTGTGGCGCGCCAGGACCCGACGCTGGGGTACACGGCGAAGGTAACGCTGCAGAACACCGTGATTGCCGGCCAGATCGCCGGCGGCAGCGGCGGCATTGGCGGCGGGCGCACCACCAATGTGATGCCGCAGTAACAGCGGGGATGTCGCCAGCGTAGCTGGCGGGGGTGTCGGCGCTGACGCGCCGGGGGTGCAGCCCGCTGCGCGGGCTGCACCCCGGTCTTAAGGAGGTGAGGTTATGATTCCGCGGCGCACGGCGGGAGAGTGTGTCTTACCGGATGGATTGAAGGTCTGGATATGCACCCTGAACTCCGCGCAGCGGCTGGAGGCGGAGAAACGGGCCAGACGCTATGCCGCCGGGGAGTGCCGGTCGCTCTTGAAGGGCGGCAGGGATTATGCGAGCGTGCTGGCGGAAGCGAAGAGCCTGACTCCCGCCGAGCAGGCCGCGTATCTGGCGAGCCAGGAGACCTGGCAGATCCGGAGGGAGGTGACGGCCGCGTTTCCGCTGCCTTCGGAGCCGGAGCAGTGCAAGGGGAACCCGGCGCCGTATAGCCAGGCCGTGGCGAAGTGGGAAAAGGAAACGGCCAGGGTCGAGAAGCAGAGGAAAGCGGAGGAGGCGAGCCGGCTGGAGGCAGCGAAGGCGGGCTATCTGGCCCTGGAGGCGATGCGCCGGATGGAGGCGTGCTGCACGGCGTTCTACAATGCAGAGTTCGGGGAGGCGTATTTCCGCCGGTTGAATATGGAAACCTTGCTCCGGGCGGTGCGAGACCCGGAAGATCATTTGCAGCGGCGGTTCGGCTCGCCGGAGGAAGTAGAGGACCTGGACGATGCGGTGCGCCAGGCGCTCCTGGATAAATACAAGGAGCTTGACGCGCTGACGCCGGCAGAGGTCCCTACATCGCCGCTCGCTTGATGCGAGCGGCTTCCTTAATCACAGCATGGGGGAATACGTCTCTGCCGGACTTTCTGCGGATGGCAGGCTTCCCTCAAGACCAGGATGACCTACCCTGGTGGGTGGAACTCATCCTGGATTGGTTACTTCGCGCACGGGCCATAAACGACGGGTGGGGACAGGCGGGGGAGGCTGCGCGGTACAAACTGGAAATTGCTCTGGGCGAGACACCGTTGCGAGGCTATGCCAGCGGCCCCGAAGCAATTTATCCGATTTATGCCGACATGTTGATCGCCCTGGAGGCAGAGCGAAACAGTCGCTAGTCCTGCCTACGTTTGAATGGGAGTTACGGGTATGAAAGCAAGAAAGCCGGCCCGCCAGGCCGCCGTCGAGGCGGCGCATCGGTTCAAGGGCCGGTTTCGCGCCAGGCTGGAGAGCAGCCTGTCAGAAAGCGCTATGAGGATCGAGGAGATTTTCCAGGACGGCCTGTTCCGCTTTCTGACGGCCTCCCGGTACGACCACAACGCCCGCCCGGACCGCATCCTCGGCGACATGGCGCAGGAGGTGTTTGCCGAGAGCCTGCAGGCGGGCCTAGAGCGGTTTTTGGCTCCGGTGTTGGATCTGCCGCAGCAGCAAGAGATGCCGGCGCTGTGGAGCCAGCCATCCGGGGGCTCTGAGGGCGGCTACGGCGGGGAGGCACGCCGGCCGGGAATGGCGGGCAGCCTGCTCGCGGCCCTAGCCGCCTTCGACGGGGGCGCGCTGTGTTGGGGTTACGATCCGGGGATGAGCGCCGGGGCGGGCGCGCCGGGCGGTGACGGGAGCACAGGCGCCTGGGAGCGGCTACAGGACAGCGCGGCGACGGGAATCACGGCCACGGACCTGCGCAATTTCTACAAATACGGCGGCAACGTCTTTCAAACGCTCGACCAGGCCGGCAACGCGGGCAGCGACCTGGGGATAGCCGGGGTATCGGCTGGCGCGGCCGAGAGCGCGGGCGGCGGAACGTCTTCCGCCGGAGCGGCGCAATATGCACAGGCGGGGCTGGGGCTGGTCGGGATCTATCAGCAGGGGGCGCAGGGCGGCGCTTTGACAGGCGCCTTAGGAGGCGCGCTTTCGGGCGCAGAGATCGGCGCGGCGTTCGGGGGCGCGGGCGCGGCCATCGGGGCTGGGGTCGGGGGACTGGTGGGGCTTCTGGGCGGCCTGTTCGGGCATCACAGCCAGCCGCAGCCACAGATCAACCAGCAGCTCAATCCGGCCATCTTCCATTCTCCGGCCGATTTTGATTACTATGCCTACCTCTATAGGGCGACGGGCAGGAAGCTGACGGCGCAGCAGCAGGCGGATTACAACGCGGCGTTTCCCGGCTTCCAGACGAACGCGCCCTTCGTGCCGGCCGCCAGCCTGAACCGGGCCGTGACGCTGCACACCACGACCGTCGTCAACATTGACGGCGCGCAGGTCGCGCAGCAGACCACGACCCGGCAGGTGCTGGCAAGCGAATTGGACAGCGCCAGTCAGGGCGGGACGCATGACTACCGGCTGCCGGTGTAGGCGCGGGTGCGCGACTGCCTTCTGGACCAGCCTCCGAAGAAGATCCGGAGGCCGGTCCGATTCTTCATGAAAGGAGCATGCCCAATCCTATGAACCAGAACCCCCAGGCGATCGCCTGGACCAACCAGAAGGCGCGCCCGATGGCGGATATTCTTTACGGCGCTTACCTCTCGGCAAAGAGCTATGTGGAACTATGGAACGCGCAGGGAATGGGGACCTGCATTCCCAACGACACCACCGTTATTGACGATGGATCGGCCACGGATGGGCGATCCCCGGTCACGGATGCGCAGGTCAATAATATCCTCAACCGGTGTCAGGAGCTTATCAATTGGCTTGAAACCGATCAACTTACCTCTGGGGGAACGGTCACCAACGCCGTTTTGAATACGGTCGCGGCGGTAGAAGTCAACGGCAAGAGTCTGTTCTGATGGCTTTCTGGGGATGGAAATAAGCTGTGGGTAGCTTTTCCCTTTCCAATAACAGCGCGGAAATAATCAGATGAGTGTTTGGTCAGACGCATTTTGGGGCGCCCTCAACGCCACGATAGATAGCCGCACGCCCACGGATGGCAGCGGCAACCCGATCGCCGGCGAAGCCTGGACGAAGGCCACTGGAACGGGTGCCATCGTGCTGTCCGGCAGCCATACGGCCGAGATCAACAATGGCAGCAGCGCCGCGCCGTGCCTGTATGTCGCCAACGATAGTCCTGGCACGACCGACTACGCGGTGCAGGCGGTCTTTACCTGGCCGTCCATCACCAGGGGCGTCTATGGCCTGGCGCTCCGGTGCGATTACTATCTCTCGACCGTCTGGCAGTTCTATGCCCTGGCCTACAACGCCACGACCGGCCAATGGCAGTTCTGGGTGCAGAATGGTCAAGGCATCCACACCGGGCAGCCTTTGGTGCTGGCGGCCATAGCCAACACGCTAGACCTCACCACCACGCACACGATCAAGTTTGTGGCGGCCGGTCAGCGCCCGACCGTGCTTTCGATGACCGTGGATGGGAGCAGCACGGCCTATTTTCAATACACGGACGCGGCGGTCATCCAGCCGACCATTGCAGGCTCGGTAGGGCTATTCGGCTGGAACTCCGGCGGCACGACCTACTCCGCGCAGTTGGGCAGTTTCACGGACGGCACGACCACGCAGAGCGCGGTCAGCGTGACGGTGACGCCCTCATCGGTGCAGTTGTATCAGGGGCAGGGGCAGCAGTTTGCGGCCATCGTCAGCAATACCTCGGATCAGACCGGGACG
>Ga0070734_10004228_pt1 | contig 13896 bp, 11 predicted proteins | sample Coa_R1_8_FD_66444 | JGI IMG/M metagenome (GOLD analysis project Ga0070734, IMG submission 66444) | Surface soil microbial communities from Centralia Pennsylvania, which are recovering from an underground coalmine fire - Coalmine... | ecosystem: Environmental > Terrestrial > Soil > Unclassified ...
GACCGGCATCCGCTTTCTCGATCACATGCTGGAGCTGGTGGCGCGCCACGGCGCGTTCGATCTGCGGATCGCGGCGACCGGCGACCTCGACGTCGACCAGCATCATACGGTCGAGGACGTCGGCATCGCGCTCGGCGATGCGGTCGCGCAGGCGCTCGGCACGAAGAAAGGCATCAACCGCGCCGGCTACTTCGTGATGCCGATGGACGAGACGCTGGCCGTCGCCGCCGTCGATTTCGGCGGACGGCCGCACACCGTCGTCGATCTGAAGGTGACCGTCGCGAAGGTCGGGGACCTGCAGACCGAGCTCGTGCACGACTTCTTCGACGGCTTCGCGATGGCCGCGCGGGCGAACGTCCATGTGACTGTTCTGTACGGCCGATCGAACCATCACAAGATCGAAGCCGTGTTCAAGGCGTTCGGCCGCGCGCTGCGGGTCGCGTGCGCGAAGGACAAGCGGCTGGCGAAGATGCTGCCGAGCACGAAGGGTCTGCTATGACGGGGCGGGTGTGATCGCGCTCGTCGACTACGGCGCCGGCAACCTGACGTCGGTCAAGAAGGCGCTCGCCGCCATCGGCGCCGACGTGTGCGTGCCGCTGCAGCCGGCCGATCTCGCCGACGCCGCCGGCGTCATCGTCCCCGGCGTCGGTCACTTCGGCGCCACCGCACGGCTCGCCGGCGAGTGGACCGACGCGATTCTCGCGCGCGTCGGCGAAGGGCGGCCGCTGCTCGGCATCTGCCTCGGCATGCAGTGGCTGTTCGAGTCGAGCGACGAGGCGCCAGGCGTACCCGGGCTCGGGCTGCTGTCGGGCTGCTGCTACCGCCTCCCGTCGAACGGCGTGAAGATCCCGCACGTCGGCTGGAACGATCTCCACGTCACGCAGAACGCCGCGATCCTCGACGGCGTCTCGTCGCCGTCGCAGGTCTACTTCACGCACAGTTACGTCGCGCCGTCCACGAACGATACGGCTGCGACGACCGAGCACGGGTCGACGTTTGCCGCGGTCGTGCAGCGCGGCTACATCGCCGGCGTGCAGTTCCATCCCGAGAAGTCGGGCGAGGTCGGGCTGCGGATCCTGCGCAACTTCCTCGCGATGGTTGGCTGAGTGCTGTCGAAGCGGATCATCGCCTGCCTCGACGTCAAGAACGGGCAGGTCGTTAAAGGCGTTAACTTCGAGGGGCTGCGCAGCGCGGGCGATCCGGCGGAGCTCGCGCGGCGATACAACGCCGAAGGGATCGACGAGCTCGTCATCCTCGACATCACGGCGACGATCGAAGCGCGTCAGGCGCTCGCCGACACGATTCGCCGCGTCGCGCGCGAGCTGTTCATTCCGCTCGCCGTCGGCGGCGGCATCCGGTCCGACGCCGATGCTGAAGCGGCGGTCGAAGCGGGCGCGGACAAGGTGAGCCTCAACACCGCGGCGCTCGCGAACCCGTCGCTCATCACGACGCTCGCCGATCGCTACGGCAGCCAGGCCGTCGTCGTCGCGATCGACGCGAAGCAGGATGCCGATCGCTTCGCCGTCTTCGCGCGCAGCGGCCGGCGTGCGGCGGATCGCGACGCCGTCGAATGGGCGCGCGAGGCCGAATCGCGCGGCGCCGGCGAGATCCTGCTGACGTCGATCGATCGCGACGGCACGAAACGCGGGTTCGACTGCGCGTTGACCGCGGCGGTGTCGAGCGCCGTCGCGATTCCGGTGATCGCGTCGGGTGGCGCAGGCGGGCTCGACGATTTCGTCGAGGTGTTCACCGCCGGACGCGCCGACGCCGCGCTCGCCGCGTCGATCTTTCACTACGCGGAGACGAGCGTGCGGACGCTGAAGGAACACCTGCGCGCGTACCACATTCCGGTGCGGTTGTGATGCCCACGAAACGCGCGAAAACACGAAACGCACGAAACACATCCTGTACAAAACATCTTTTCGTGTATTTCGTGTTTGCGTGTGTTTCGTGGTTTCGTGCCCGCAACCAAGCGGTCGACCGATGCTGATCCCCTCCATCGATCTCAAAGGCGGCGCCGTCGTTCAGCTCGTCCAGGGCAAGAAGCTCGCGATCCGTGACGCCGATGTCTTCGCGTGGGTCGAGCGCTTCAAACCGTATCCGACCGTCCAGGTGATCGATCTCGACGCGGCGATGGGGAACGGCGACAACCTCGCGCTCGTGCGCCAGATCGCCGGATCGCTCTCGTGCCGCGTCGGCGGCGGCATCCGCACCGTCGACCACGCGCGCGAGGTGCTCGCCGCCGGCGCGCAGCAGGTGATCGTCGGCTCGTCGCTGTTCAAAGACGACCGGCCCGACCTCGCGTTCGCCCGCGCGCTCTGCGACGCCGTCGGCCGCGATCGCATCATCGCCGCCGTCGACAGCCGCGGCGGCCACGTCGTGATCCACGGCTGGAAGACGACGCTGCCGCTGACGGCCGTCGACGCCGTCCGCGCGCTCGAACCGTTCTGCGACGAGTTCCTCTACACCCACGTCGACAACGAAGGGTTGATGCGCGGCACCGACATGCGCGCCATTCGCGCCGTCGCCGCCGCGACGACGAGGAAGATCGTGGCGGCGGGCGGGATCACGACGCAGGCAGAAGTGGACGACCTGGACGCGCTCGGCATCGACGCCGTCGTCGGCATGGCGATCTACACGCGAACTCTTTCGCTGCCGCCGCCGTCAAAGCGGGCATGACACGCCTGCTGACCGCTTTCGCTCTTTGTGCGCTCGTCGCGCCTGTCGCCGTTCACGCCGAGGACACCGATACGATCACCCGCACCGCCGCCATGCCGGCGAACGGAACGCTCGACCTGAAGACGTTCTCGGGCCACGTCGTCATCGCGGCGACCGACGGTCAGCAGGTGACGATCACCGCGGTCCGTCACGGCAGCCGCCAGCAACTGGACCGCGTCCGCCTCGACGTGACGACGAGCGGCTCGACGGTCTACGTGGATGCGAACCATCACGATCACTCGTGGTGGCACGACAACGTCGTCGACAACGACCTCGAGGTCCGCGTGCCGCGTCGCACGAACCTCCGGATCACCTCGTTCAGCGCGCCGGTCGAAATCGACGGTGTCGACGCGGCCGAGGTGCACGCGCAGACGTTCAGCGGCCGGGTCGAGATCCGCGTTGCGAAATGGGATGCCCGCCAGCGCATTGATGTGAAGACGTTCAGCGGGACCGTCGCGCTTCGGGTTCCCGACAACGCGCGGGCCCACGTCGATTTCGACTCGTTCAGCGGCCGGCTCGATGCCGAGCTGCCGCTCACGCTTCACAGCACGAGCCGGCGGAACCTGTCGGCCGAGCTCGGAAGCGGCGGGTCGGAGGCAGAACTCCGCATCCGCACCTTCTCGGGCGGCGTAAAGATACAGCGCTAAGGGGCTGATACAATGGGTAGTTGCCTCTGATGGCAGCTGCCCATTTGTGAGCACCGCAGTTCAGGTCGATCCGGTGGTTCGTCGGGGTGCGATGCCGGCGTCCACGGCCGGGATCGCAACTGACGGCAAATTTCTGCGCCTCGGCGAGGAGCGCTTTCTCGTCAAGGGCGTTACGTACGGCACCTTCGCGCCCGACGCCGACGGCTACCAGTTCCCGCCGGCGCAGCGAACGCTCGAGGACTTCCGCCTCATCTCGAGCCTCGGCCTGAATTCCGTTCGCACCTACACCGCGCCGCGCCGCGAGCTGCTCGACACCGCCGCCGCCTGCGGGCTGCGCGTCATGGTCGGCCTGCCGTGGTCGCAGCACGTGGCGTTTCTCGACGATCGCAAGCTGCGCCGCCAGATCCGGCACGAGCTCGTCGCGAAGGTGCGCGAGCTCGGGGATCACCGCGGCGTGCTGATGTTCGCGCTGGGCAACGAGATTCCGCCGGGCGTCGTCCGCTGGCATGGCCGCCTCCGCGTCGAGCGCTTCCTGCGCGATCTCTACGAGGAAGCGAAGGACGTCTGTCCCGAGAGCCTGTTCACGTACGTCAACTTCCCGCCGACCGAGTTCCTCGATCTGCCGTTCTTCGACGTCTGCGCGTTCAACGTGTATCTTCACCGCGAGGCCGATCTGCGCGCGTACCTCGCGCGGCTGCAGCACATCGCCGGCCACAAGCCGCTGCTGCTCGCCGAAGGGGGCGTCGACAGCATCCGCGAAGGCGAAGCGGGGCAGGCCGAGATGACGGCGATGCACGTGCGCGCCGCGTTCGAAGAGGGCGCGTGCGGCGCGATGGCCTTCGCGTGGACCGACGAATGGTGGCGCGGCGGCCATGCGGTGAACGACTGGAAGTTCGGCCTGGTCGACTGCGATCGCAACCCGAAGCCGGCCGCCACGGCGGTCGCGGCGGCGTTCGCGAACGCGCCGTTCCCGCCCGACGTCCGCAAGACGTGGCCGCGCGTGTCGGTCGTCGTCTGCGCGTACAACGCCGCGGACACGCTCGACGACAACCTGCAATCGCTCGAGAAGCTGACGTATCCGGACTACGAGATCGTCCTCGTCAACGACGGCTCGAAGGATCGCACCGCCGAGATCGCGCGCCAGTACACCAAGGTCCGCGTCGTCGACACGCCGAACCAGGGGCTGAGCGCCGCGCGGAACGTCGGCCTCGCGGAAGCGACCGGCGAGATCGTCGCCTACACCGACGCCGACACGCGCGTCGATCCCGACTGGCTGACGTTCCTCGTCCAGCCGTTCCTGCACTCCGACGTCGTCGCGTCGGGCGGGCCGAACGTCGTCCCGCCCGACGATCCGCCGATCGCGCAGTGCATCGCGCGCGCGCCCGGCGGGCCGACGCACGTGCTGCTCGACGATCGGATCGCCGAGCACGTGCCCGGCTGCAACATGGCGTTCCGGCGCGACGCGCTGCTCGCCATCGGCGGCTTCAACCCGATTTATCTCCGCGCCGGCGACGATGTGGATGTGTGCTGGCGGCTGCAGGCGCGCGGCTGGAAGATCGGCTTCGCCTCGTCCGCGCTCGTGTGGCACCACCATCGCGCGTCGGTGAACGCGTACTGGCGCCAGCAGGTCGGCTACGGCGAAGGCGAAACGTGGCTGATGGCGCATCACCCCGAGAAATTTCTCGACGGCCATCTGCTGTGGCACGGGCGGATCTACAGCCCGCTGCCGTTCGTGCGATCGCTGTGGGGCACGAAGATCAACGCGGGCGTCTGGGGCACCGCGGCGTTCCCGTCCGTCTATCGCACCGACATCCATCCGTTCGCGTTCCTGCCGCACTCGGTGCACTGGCAGGTGATCTCGTTCGTGCTGACGCTCGCCGGCGCGATCGTCGCGGCGACGGGGCTGCACGAGTGGGCGTCGATCATGCTGCTGGCGACCGGCGGCATCGGCGTCGCGATGACGGTCGCGAAGAACGTCGCGTACGCGAACCGGTCGGAGATCGATTCGCTGCCGGGCGTCAGGCGCCGCTGGCTCGTCCGCGTCTGGTACCGGTCGGCGATCGCGATGCTGCACTTCCTGCAGCCGTTCGCGCGGATCCGCGGGCGCATTCGCGGGCTGCTGTCGCCGCCGGAGGTCGCGCTGCCCGACACCGAACCGCAGACGAGCCGGCGGCCGTGGCCGTTGCTGTCGGAGCTGCGCCGCTCGCTCGTGCTGATCACCGGCAGCGTCATCGAAGATCGCTTCTGGAGCGAGACGTGGACGAGCGCCGACCGCGTGCTGGCGCAGCTGACCGACTGGCTGCGCAAGTCGCGCGCGGTGCGGTCGATCGAAGTCGACGAAGGCTGGTCCGACGACCGCGACGTCAGCGTGCTCGCCGGACGCTGGGCCTGGCTCGACGTCCGCGCGCTCGTCGAGGAGCACGCGGCCGGCAAGGTGCTCCTGCGCATCAGCACGCACCTGCGCCCGACCACGTTCGGCGTCGTCAGCGCGTCGGGTCTCGGCGTGGCGCTGCTGATCGCGGCGAGCTACGGTCTCGCGCTGAAATACCGCAGCGTCGGCGCCATCACGGCCGCCGCGGCCGTACTGCTGATTCTGTTCGTCGTCTGGCGCACGTCGCAGACGTTCGCGGTCGTCCGCCGCGGGATCGCGCGCGTCACCGTGCACGAAGGGATGCTGGCGATGCAGCCCGGGCCGGCGCGCGCGCCGCTCGTCGCGCCCTCGCTGCTGCGGATGTACGGACTGCGCACGGCGGTGATCTTCGTGCTGATGATCGTGTCGCTCGGCGCGAGCACGCTGATGCTGCGCGAAGCGGCCATCGTCGGCCCGGTGATCAACAGCGGCGGCCAGAAAGGGTACGCGGGCGATTACGGTCCGGCGATCGACGCGTGGCTCGACACGCCGGGTGGCATCGCGCTCGGGCCCGGCGGCGACCTCTACATCGCCGACTCGAACAACCACGTCGTTCGCCGCGTCGACGCGCGCGGCGACATCGAGCCGATCGCCGGCAGCCACGACCTCGGCGCCGGCTTCTCCGGCGACAACGGGCCGGCCATCGTCGCGCAGCTCGACACGCCTGACGGCGTGTGCGTCGCGCCGGACGCCGACCTGATCATCGCGGACTCGCACAACGATCGGATCCGCCGCGTCGATCGCCCGACGCACATCATCACGACGATCGCCGGCTCTGGCGAGAACGGCTACGACGGCGACGACAAGCCGGCGACCGACGCGGCGCTCGACACGCCCAGCGCCGTCGCGTGCGCGCCGAACGGCGACATCTACATCGCCGACACGTTGAACTACCGCGTCCGCGTGATCGACGCGAAGACCGGCCTCATCCACACCGTGGCCGGCGACGGCGAGGCGGGAGACACGTTGAACGTCGGCGACGGCGGTCCGGCGACGAAAGCGCACCTGAACATGCCGAGCGACGTCGCGATCGATCGCGTCACCGGCGACATCTACATCGCCGACATGCACCACAACCGCGTGCGCAGGGTCGACGCGAAGACGCACATCATCACGACCGTCGCCGGCAGCGGCGTCTGGGGCAACTCGGGCGACGATGGACCCGCGCGCGACGCGCGGCTCGCCGGCGTGGCGGGCATCTCGGTCGTGCCGGAGCCGGGCAACAAGGTGACGCTCTTCATCGCCGACTTCTACAACGGCAACGTGCGCGCGGTCGGGCCGGACGGCATCATCCGAAATCTCAGCGACGAAGGGCACGTAGCATTCGGCGCGCCGACGCGCGTCGCGTACTCGACGCGCCGCGGTCTGTTGTACGTCGCCGACTCGAGCACCGACCGCATCGTGCCGCTGATCGTGCCGAAGATCGCGCCGAATCTCGTGCCGCCGCGGCCGGTCGCACCGGCCGCGCCGCTGCGCCGGACGGGTGACTGATGCCGGCACCACAGACCCAGACGAACCAGCCCGGCTTCCTGCGCTGGACGCTCGCGTACCTGAAGCCGTACCGCGCGAAGGTGTCGTGGCTGACCGTGCTGCTCGCGCTCGAGACCGGTTTCGGGTGGCTGCAGCCGTGGCCGCTCGCGATCGCGATCGACTTCCTGTCGGGCAAGCGGTTTCCGCGGCTCGTCACGTGGACGCTGCCGTGGCTGAACGGCGTCGCGGCGACGCACGGCTTCAGCGTCCTCGTCGGGATCGTCATCGGCGGCGTCGTGCTGCAGATCGTCAACCAGTTCGTCTCGGCGTACGGCACGCAGGTGCAGGTCGACACCGGCCAGCGCATGGTGTACGACCTGCGCCGCCAGCTCTTCGAGCACCTCACCGCGCTCGGGCTGCATCATCACATCACGACGAGCACGGCCGACGCCGTCTACCGCGTCGACGTCGACGCGTACGCGATCGAAAACCTCGTGATGAGCGGCATCTTCCCGCTCCTCACGTCGGCCACGTCGCTCGTGGTGATGTTCGGGTACCTGCTCTACATGAACCTCACGATCGGTCTCGTCTCGCTGACCGTCGTGCCGTTCCTGTTCCTCTGCCTGCGCTACTACACCTCGACGCTCGCGAACCGCGAGGAGCGCGTGAAAGAGCTCGAGTCGAAGCTGCTCGAGCGCCTGTACGAGACGTTCGGCGCGATGCGCCTGGTCAAGAGCTTTGCGCGCGAAACGCACGAGTTGAACCGCTACGGCGCCGCCGGCGAGACGACGATGAACGCGCGCATCGCGATCACGTGGCAGCAGTCGCTGTTCTCGGTCGTCGTCAGCTCGATCACGATCATCGGCACCGCGCTCGTCGTCATCGTCGGCGGCAACTTCGTCATGACGGGACAGCTGACGATCGGCGAGCTGTACCTCGTCATCGCCTATCTCGGCGCGGTGTACGGTCCGCTGTCCGCGATCGCGCACACGACCGGCCAGCTGCAGGGCGCGCTCGCCGGCGCGCGGCGCGTGCGCGCCATGTTCGCGATCATCCCGGAAACGATCGACGCACCCGACGCGATCGATGCCGACAAGGTCGTCGGCGACATTCGCTACGACGCGGTCGGCTTCACGTACCCGAACGGCAAGCAGGTGCTGCAGGACATCTCGTTCACGGCGAAGCCCGGCGAGATGGTCGCGCTCGTCGGCCTGACCGGCGCCGGCAAGACGACGCTCGTCAGCCTGATCCCGCGGTTCTACAACGCGACGATCGGGCGCGTGACGATCGACGGCGTGAACGTGCAGCAGTACCGCGTGCGGCCGCTGCGCGAGAAGATCGCCATCGTGCTGCAGGATCCGCTGCTCTTCTCCGGCACGATCGCCGACAATATCCAGTACGGCCGGCTCGACGCGACGCGCGACGAGATCGAGCAGGCGGCGCGCGCGGCGCACGCGCACGAGTTCATCGAGCGCCTGCCGAAAGGCTACGACACCGAGGTCGCGGAAGCGGGCGGCGGGCTGTCGGGCGGCGAGCGCCAGCGTCTGAGCATCGCGCGCGCGATCCTCAAGAACGCGCCGATTCTGATCCTCGACGAGCCGACCTCGTCGCTCGATGCCATCTCCGAAGAGATCGTCTTCGCCGCGGTCAAGCGTCTGCGCGCCGGGCGCACGACGATCGTCATCGCGCATCGGCTGTCGACCGTCCGCGACGCCGATCGCATCCTCGTCCTCGACGGCGGCCGGATCTCCGCGCAGGGACGCCACGACGAGCTGCTCCAGTCGAGCGAGCTGTACCGCAAGATGTGCGCGCGGCTGTCGGTCGGCAAGTCGCTCGACGAGCCCGAAACGGTGGACGAACTGATCGAGGCGGCGAGACGATGAACGCACGCGTCATGGCGGGTAGGGTGGGTCAGGCGGGTGGGGTGTCTCTCTACCTGCCGCACCAGCCCGACCTGCCCCACCCGCCCTTGTGAAGATCCTCTTCGCGGGCATCATCGCGCGTTATCCGTTCGGCGGCGTCACCTGGTGCTCGCTGATGTACCTGCTCGGCCTGCGCGCGCTCGGGCACGAGGTGTTCTACGTCGAAGACACCGGCGAGTGCGTCTACGATCCCGTGCAGAACACGCGCGCCGTCGAGCCGACCTACGGCACCGCCTACATCCACGACGCGCTGACGCCGTTCGGCCTCGGCGACCGCTGGACGTTCGTCAACTACGACGGCACGTATCACGGCCGGAGCCGCGACGAGCTGACGCGCTTCGCCGCCGACGCCGAGCTGTTCGTCAACCTGTCGGGCGGGTCGTGGTTCTGGCGCGACGAGTACGCGCGGATTCCGCGCAAGATCTTCATCGATTCCGATCCAGCATTCACCCAGCTCGCGATCGCGAAAGCCGAGCCGTGGTACGTCGCGTTCTTCCAGCGGTTCGACCGCCTGTTCACGTTCGGCGCGAACATCGGGACCGCGGCGTCGCCGATCCCGGTCGGCGATTTCACGTGGCACCACACGTGGCAGCCGGTGACGACCGGCGACTGGACGCCCGCCGCGCCGCCGCGCGATCGCTTCACCACGGTGATGACCTGGCAGATCGAGAGCTTCACCGACGTCGGCGGCAACAAGGATCAGGAATTCGTGAAGTTCATCGAGCTGCCGTCGAAGACGCCGCAGCCCTTCGAGCTGGCGATCAACGGGCCGCAGACGCTGTTGCGCCGGTACGGCTGGGACACGGTCGACGCGATGCGCGTCTCGCGCACGCCGTGGGAGTACCGCGACTTCATCCACGGATCGAAGGCGGAATTCGGCGTCGCCAAGCACACGTACGTCGCCAACCGCAGCGGCTGGTTCAGCGATCGCACCGAGTGCTATCTCGCCTCGGGACGCCCCGCGCTCGTGCAGGACACCGGCTGGACGGCGCATCTGCCGTCCGGCGACGGCCTCCTCGCGTTCTCGACGCTCGACGAGGCGGTCGCGGGCATCGACCGCATCAACGCCGACTACGATCGGCACGCGGTTCTCGCGCGAGAGATCGCGCGCGAGCATTTCGACGCGTCGCGCGTCCTGCCGCGCCTGCTGGAGGTCGCGTGCGGATAGCGCACATCGGGCCGGTGGCGACCACGATTCCGCCGCCGAAGTCCGGCTCCGTCGAAACGATGACGTCGCTGCTGACCGAAGGGCTCGTCGACCGCGGCCACGACGTCACGCTGTTCGCGACCGCCGACTCGAAGACGAAGGCGAAGCTCGTTTCGCTGTACCCGCACGGGTACTGGCACGACGAGCACATGTGGCCGTGGGAGCTGTACGAGATGCTGAACCTGGCCGCCGCGGTCGAGCGCGCGCACGAGTTCGACATCATCCACTACGAGGCGGCGTACTACCCGATGTCGCTCGCGTTCGCACGCCTGTCGCCGACGCCGATCGTGCAGACGCTGCATCACTCGCCGGGCGCCGCCGAAGTGAAGCTGTGGCTGCACTATCCCGAGGCGCCGTTCGTCGCGATCTCCAACGAACAGGCGCGGCTCCTCCACGGCCTCAACGTCGTCGCCACGGTGCTGCACGGGATCGACACCGACGGCTTCGCGTTCCGCGAGAAGCCGGACGACTACTTGCTTTTCCTCGGCCGCTTCACGGCCGGCAAGGGCGTGCTGCAGGCGATCGAGATCGCCAAGCGCGTCGGGATGAAACTGGTGCTCGCCGCCGCCGAGGACGAGTACTACCGCGAGGCGGTCGCGCCGCATGTCGACGGCCGGCACATCGTCTACTACGGCGAGGCCGACTTCGCCGCGAAGGTGCGGCTGTACGGCGGCGCGCGTGCGCTGCTCTACCCGATCCAGTCGCGCGAGCCGTTCGGCCTTGTCCTCGCCGAAGCGATGGCGTGCGGCACGCCCGTGGCTGCGCTCGACAAGGGCGCCGTCCGCGAAGTCGTCGACGACGGCGTCACCGGGATCGTGTTCGAGGATCTCGAGCAGATGGCGAACGAGCTGCCGCGCGTCATCGACCTCGACCGCCGGCGCGTGCGCGAGCGCGCGGTCGCCCGTTTCGGCGCCGCGCGCATGGTCGACGAATACGTCGAGGTCTACCGCCGCATCGTGGAGCGTCATCGTGCCTGACCTGTCCGGCCAGACCGTTCTCGCCGTCTTCGCCCACCCCGACGACGAGTCGCTGGCGTGCGGCGGTACGCTTGCGCGCCTCGCCGACGCGGGCGCGCGCGTGGTCCTCATGTGCGGCTCGCGGGGCGAGTCGGGATCGATCAGCGATCCGGCGCTCCTCGGCGTGGAAGATCTCGGCGCCGTCCGCACGCGCGAGCTCGCCGACGCCGCGCGCGTCCTCGGCATCCACGACCTCATCGTCCTCACACACCCGGACGGCGACCTGCGGTGGGACGATGTGCCGGAGTTCCACGCCGAGATCGTCAACGCGATCGCGACGTACCGGCCCGACGCCGTGATCACGTTCGCCGAAGACGGCCTCTACTGGCATCTGGATCACATCGGCGTCCACGAGCGCACGTACACCGCGGTGAAGTCGTTCGGCGCCGACGCGCCGCCGCTCTACTACGTGACGATGCCGAAAGGGAGCATGAAGTCGATCGTCGAAGCGGCGCACGCCAAGGGCGGCGCGCCGCCCGATTCGAGCTTCTGGGGGATCGAGCCCGACGCGTTCGGCGACGAGGCGATCCCGGCGACGTTCGCGATCGACGTGCGCGACTGGATTCCGCGCAAGCTCGAGGCGCTGCGCTGCCACCGCACGCAGATGGGGCACGACAACCCGATCGCGTGGATCGACGAGCGCGACGCGCGGCAGTGGCTCGGCGCCGAGTACTTCCGCCGATCGCCGCTCGAGTCGATCGACGCGGCGACGCTCGAGCAGTTGGGAGAGCCGTTGGAAAGTCTGAAGTCTGAAGTATGAAGTCGGAGCTCTTCGACATCCTTCGCTGCCCGTACTGCGGCGGCGTCTTCGACCTCGTCGAGTCGCTGTTCCACCGCACCGACGGCGACGACATCCAGGACGGCATCCTCGGTTGCCAGTGCTGCATCTTCCCCGTCGTCGACGGCATCCCGGTGCTGCATCTGCAGCCGAACGCGACGACCGCGCGCGATCTCGTTCAGGCAGGGAAACCGGACCTGGCACTGCGCGCGATGGTCGGGCTCGAGAGCGAAGCGGACGCCGAGGCGTTCGAGGCGACGGCTCGCTCGGCGACGTCGACGTATCGCGACACCGTCGACGCGCTCGGCCCGAATTTCGAAGGCGGCTATTTTCTGTACCGCTTCTCCGATCCGACCTATCTGGTGGCGCAGGCGGTCGTCCGGTCGGTCGCGAAGACCGCGCTCGAAGGGACGCGGCGTGCGATCGACATCTGCGGCGGATCGGGACACCTGACGCGATCGCTGCTCGACCTGTCGCCGCAGCCGCCGGTGCTCGCGGATCTGTTTTTCGCGAAGATGTGGCTGGCGCGGCGCTTCACGGCCCCGGGGTGCGAGCCGGTCTGCTGCGACGGCAACGCGCCGATGCCGTTCGCGCGCGGCGCGTTCGCGTACGCGATGTGCGCCGACGCGTTCATGTACATCTGGACGAAGCGGCAGTTCGTCGGCGAGATGGCGCGGCTCGTCGATGATCCGCACGGCGCGCCCGGCGCCGTCGTGATCGCCCACACCCACAACGAGCGCACGTGGAGCCCGTCGCACGGCCAGCCGCTCTCGCCGGACGGCTATGCCGCGCTGTTCGAGACGCTGCCGCCGCGGATCTTCGGCGAGTCGGCGCTGTTCGCCGACGTCGTCGCGGGCGGTCCGCTCGATCTGACGCGGCGGGAGGGATCCGACCTCCTCGATCGCGAGCCGGCGCTGACGATCGTCGCGACGGAGCGGGGCGACGTGTTCGCGCGGCACGCGCTCGAGGAGCCGGCGGCCGAGGGCGATTACCACCTGAACCCGCTCTACGCCGTCGAGCCCGACGGCGACCGCGTCCGCCTGCGCCTGCAGTTCCCCTCCGACGATTACGCCGACGAGTACGGCGCCTGCCGGCAGTACCTGCCGGAAGAGGTCGTGGTGCACCGCGCCGCGTTCGAGACGCTGCCGGGCCCCGCGGTCCCGCCGGCGCTCGAGGATCTCGTCCGCCGCCGCGTCGTCCTGCGCCTGCCGAATCGGTACGCCTGACCGGTTACGGTATACTCCGTAGTCACTACGGTGTTCGACGTAACCGATAATCCCTTCGTGTATGGCGAGGTGGTGCCCGCCGCCGCCTTCGTGAACCGCGTGGACGAGCTGAAGCGGCTCGTGCGCGATCTGCGCGCGTCGCAGAAAGTGTTCCTCATCTCGCCGCGCCGCTACGGCAAGTCGTCGCTGATCCGGCGCGCGCTCGCCGCCGCCGCGCGGCACGGGGCGATCACGATCGAGGTGACCGTCGCGAGCTTCAGCTCGTACGTCGCGTTCCTCGAGGGCTACGCCCGCGCGCTGGCGTCCGCCGATGCGAAGTTCGAGCAGGCGCGATCGTGGCTGCGCAGCGCGATCACGTCGACCACCGTCGACATGCGGCCCGATCGCCTGCGGTTCACCGCGCGCGGCGACCGCGACGTCGCCCGGCTGGCCGAAGAGGTCTTCGCGCTGCCCGCCGCGCTCGCGGCGGCGCGGCGCCGCAACGTGATCGTCGCGCTCGACG
>Ga0070734_10004229_pt1 | contig 13894 bp, 14 predicted proteins | sample Coa_R1_8_FD_66444 | JGI IMG/M metagenome (GOLD analysis project Ga0070734, IMG submission 66444) | Surface soil microbial communities from Centralia Pennsylvania, which are recovering from an underground coalmine fire - Coalmine... | ecosystem: Environmental > Terrestrial > Soil > Unclassified ...
AATCTCGGGCGGCTTGAAATCGGACATAGCCTGAGGATGCATGGCGATTCCATCCCATACAACCTGAGATTTCTCCGCCGCGAGTCCGGCCGCCTCGAGAATCGCGCGCGCCGCCTGAGCGCCTTGAATCTCAAAGGGGAGCGGCCCAGAGTACTTCGACGTCAGTCCCAGATCGTGCAGTGCGCAGGCCAGAAAGAAGATCTCGCCATCGAAGACGAGCTTGTTCCGGCGCCCCATCAGAGCTCCGAAGTAGAACGTCCGCAGGGCGTGATTGACCAGGTAGGGCGGCGAGCAATCGAGCAGAGCTTCCGCTGCGACGTGAGTGTACTTGCTATCCACGACGCGGACCCCGGCCACCTCTTTCGGCCAGTTGGCGGACCCGGTCGAGCCCAGGGAAGTCTGCTGTTGTGGCCGGGTTTGGGCCGCGCAGAGGCACGCGGCCTGTGTCGTAACGAATGTGCGTCGGGTGGATTTCATCGCGGAGACGCCTCCTGTTGCTAGTATTCCGGGCGTGACGCGCGAGGTAAAGGACAAAAAAGCGTCAAATTCGGTCGAGTGAGGCGCGGTGCGCCCGCTGGTTCAAGTCCGTCGAGGCTGGTCCTCGCGATCGCTGGTGCGAACGGGGAGGGTCGAACTCCCATGGCCTTGCGGCCGCCAGATCCTAAGTCTGGTGCGTCTGCCAGTTCCGCCACGTTCGCGTTTGCGGGCTTTTTCAAACTCAGGATAACAGCTTGGCAGCCGGCGGCTCGTCAGGCCAGCAGCTCCACCAGTTCGAAGACACGCGGCGTGCGCGCGATGCGCGCGGACGCGTTGCCGCAGCCGCACGGTTCGGTCTCGATCCTGGCGTCCGATTGATACCCGTCGACGAGATGCAGTCCGCAGTGCGCGTCACATTCGACGGCGAGCAGCCGGTTGTCGCGCCCCAGAAGCTGTTCGTAAACGGGAACACCGAAGGCGTCCCAGAACAATTCTCGATCCTCGCTGGTGAGTCCTGCCTGTCCTTCATAAGTGAACGCGACCAGACCGCGCTCGAGCGGGATAGGGGTGGCGGCGAGCTGGCGCAAGCGATCGATCGGTCCTGCGATCGACGCCGGACCGAAGCGCGCCGCCTGGCGATTCCAACCGGAAGGGAACACCTTGACCGTGCCCGTTTCTTTAAAACCCGGAGCGAGGATCGCGGTGCGCGGAATCGGACTCAGCGGGTGAACGAAGCGCGCGAGCGTCGATTTCTTGGTGCGAAAGCGAATCCGGATGATCATGGCCCAGTCCTATCAAAACGTGGCGGGCCCGGCGGCTTCGTCTCAATTCAGCCGAGCAGTTCTGTTAAGTTGTCGTGGAAGATGGCGTGGGCGCCCTCGTCGGTGATGCCGATTTCGTAGAGTGCCCGGCTTTGCAGTTCGAAAATCAAGTTATTCCATCCGCGGGGAAAGAAAGAGGAATCGGTTCCAAACAGGAGGCGCCGCGGCCCGGCGACTTCGAGAGCGCGGCGGAAAACAGCGCGCAGGTCGAGGTGCGCCTCCTCGTAGCGCATCCAGCTATTGCTCGATGAGGTATCGAGATAGACGTTGGGGCATAGATCGCAGAGCATGAGGGCTTCGCGGAGATACCCCGCGCCGAAGTGCGGCACTACGAACCGGATGTTGGGGTATCGCAGCGCCACAGCATGGAGATCGATGGGATTCGAAAAGCGCAGGTCGAAGGGCGACGGCAGGCCAAGTTTGGCGCGAACCCCGACGCTCAGGACTCCGCAATGGACGAAAGCGATGGCGCGGGGCTGCGCAGCGATCAGGTCGAGCAAGGCCGAGACGCGGTCGTCCTGGATGGAATAGCGATGCATGGCCGGGAAGAAACAGAGCCCCTGAATGGCGCCCGTTGAAAACGCGGCCTGAGTATTGGCGAGCGCGCCAGGGGCCACGGGGTTGACCATGGTGTATCCGTAGAATCGTTGCGGATATTTGAGAACGGCCGCCACGACGGACGGGTAATCGTCGGGCACGCTGGCGATCAGCACGGCGCGCTCGACTTTGTAGCGATCGAGCTGTTGGACCCAGGTCGTCGCCAGGCGCTCGGGTTCCTCGCCCGGCAGATCCCATTCGAGCAGAGGGCGAAGTGCGCTCACGTCCAGCTTTTTCTGCTCGGCGAGCGCCGAGAAAAACCGGTAAGAAAAGAAATGAACGTGCGCGTCGGCGATCCGCAGGTCGCCCCAGGGCGTGTCCATCAGCCCGCCTGCCGGTCCGGGAGTGAAACGGAATTGCGGGCGACGCCGGCGGCCAGCGCCACTTGCGTCAGGCCCGCCACGTTACTGACGCCCAGCTTTCTCATCATGGTCTTGCGATAGCTCCGGACGGTTTGCAGGCCCAGGTCGAGCAGGACGGCAATCTCTTTGCTTGTTTTGCCTTCGGCCACCAGCCGTAATACCTGCAACTCGCGGGGCGAGAGCTCGTTCAGGGCGCTCAGCGCGGGTTTCGCGTCCAGGTCGCCTTTCTGGATGCGCTGCAAGAGACGATCGGAAACCTGCGGGCTCAAGTACGAGCCGCCCTTGGCCACCGTACGGAAGGCGTTCAGCAAGTCGTCGTCGGACGCTTTTTTCAGGACGAAGGCGCGGGCTCCGGACCGAATGGCGCTCACCACGGAATGCTCGTCGTCGTACATGGAAAGGATGATGATCTTCACGTCGGGCTGTTGGCGTAAAATCTCCGTGGTGCTTTCGATCCCATTCAGGCCGGGCAGTCCGATATCCATGAGAACGATGTCGGGCCGCTTGTGGCGGCACATCTGAACGGCTTCGTGCCCGCTCTCGGCCTCGCCGATGACTTCGAATTCGCCGCTGTGCCGCAGGATGGCCTTGATGCCATCGCGCATGATCTTGTGGTCGTCCACCAGGAGAACGTGAAATGGCATCAGCGCTGTCCGCCGTTCTGCGCCGCGTTCTGCGCGCCCATGGGATGACTGGCGTGCACCACATTGCCAGCGGCCGGAAGGGCCTTCACCTCGAAATCAATCTTGCTCTGCGCGGCATAATAATCGATCAGCATGCGAGCCAGGCAGGGTGAATCCGCGTTCTGCTCGTCAGGCGGGCCGTCGTCGATCACTTCCAGAACAAAATTGCCGCGCGAACGCTTCAGGTGAACGTCGATCGTTGAAGATTGGCGCGAACGCGCCCGCTCGAGCGCCCACTCTGCAATTTTGTAGAAGGACTTGGCGAGGGGCGTAGGGAGATGAATGGACGCGTCGGAGTGAAAGCGCACCACGCCCGCGAAATTCCTGTTGGTCCTCACCGTGAGCCGTTCGATGGCGTAGTGCAGTCCGGCACGCTCCACCACCGACGGATTTAGTTCGTTGCTGATATCGCGGAGCTGCGCGATGGCCTGCTCCAGCAGTTGCTGAATCTCGGTAGTGCGGGAGTCCACTTCGGGCGCGGCCTGCCGAAGATCCATTCGCATGGCGTCGAGCTGCAATCCCACGGCGCTCAACACCTGACTGACGTCGTCGTGCAGGAGCCGGGACACTCGCGCCAAGGCCACTTCACGCTCGTCAATGGCGGCGAAGAGCATCTCGGCCGGCACTGGCTGTGGCATATCGGTTAGCCCCCACATTGCGGAGCTTCTTGCCCATGATGCACGATTTCGCCCCTGAACGCAACAAAATACAGGAAATTGTTTTATCCACAGCGGGGTGAGTAACGTGCCGGCAGGGGTCTTTACGCCGATTTAATCTCGGTCCAGATGCGATCGCGGATGCGCTGTGCCGCCGGTTCCACCGTGCGCGCCCATTCGCCGCGGGCCAGAACGTCCGCGGCCGGATAAAGGGTCGGATTGTCGCGAAATAGCGGCGGAAAAAGCGTGCGCGCGCCGCCATTGGTCGTAGTGGTACGCGCCGCCAGCGCGTTGGCTGCGGCGATTTCCGGCCGCAGAAGAAAGTCGAGAAAACGGTGAGCCAGGTCCGGCCGTTTGCTCTCGCGCAGGACCACGGCGCAGTCCGGGTACACGGCGTAGCCTTCTGTCGGGTAGACGAAACCGACATTGGGAGACGAGTCGATGGCCTGCTGCGCGGTGGTGTTCCACATGTGCGCGGCGAGCACGTCGCCGCTGACTAACTGATCCCTTACTTCTGCGTTCAGATAGGCGCGTACCAGGGATTTTTGCCGGAGTGCCTCAGCCTCGGCGCGCCTCAGTTCGCCGGGAACGGAGGTGTTGATCGACAGGCCCAGCTTCTTGAGGCACACGCCGAGCGTGTCGAACGGGTCATCGAGCATGGTCAGGCGCCCGCGGAGGCGGTTATCCCAGAGATCTGACCAGGAGCGCGGCGCGGGGCTCAGCGTGCGGTTATAAGCGATGCCGGCGGCTACCACCATGTAAGGGACGGACCAGGTAAGGGTCGGATCCCATTCCGGCTGTTGAAAGCGCGCTTCGACGTGGATCAGATTCGGGAGCAGCGCGTGGTCCAGCCGCGCGAGAAGGGCATTCGCCAGCATGGGCGCGACGATGTAATCGGTCGGGAAGACCACGTCCCAGCCGGAGTTGCCGCTGAGCACTCGCGCCAACATTTCCTCGTTGCTCTCGTAGGTGCCGTAGCGGACCTCCACGCCGAACTCGGCCTCGAATTTCGGCACCGTATCGGGAGCGATGTAGTCGGACCAATTGAAGACGTTGAGCCGCGGCCGGCGGGCGCGGCACGCGGTCAGAGTTCCCGCCGAGGACAGCAGAAAGTTCCGGCGATTCACGACGCGCGCAGCCTCTCGGAAACCAGAATCAGCACCCCGAGCCCGACGACGATGATCGCTGAAATGGCGTTGACTTCGGGGTTGACGCCGCGCCGCGCGATGGCGTAGATGGCCATGGGCAGGGTTTCCGAATCGACGCCCGCCACCAGGCTGGTGATGACATAATCGTCGAACGATACGGTGAACGCAAGCAGAGCGGCCGCCGCGACGGCCGGAAAAATGACGGGCAGCGTGACGTGGCGGAAGGCCTGCCACTCGTTGGCGCCGAGATCCAGCGCCGCTTCTTCCAATTGCGCGTCGAGCGTGCGCAGCCGGGCCATCACCACGATGACGACGTAGGCCACCGAGAACGAGATGTGCGCCAGGATTACCGTGTGCATCCCGAGCGGCAGACGCAGGAAACGGAATATCCACTGATAGAAGGCCAGAAGCGAAATGCCGGTTACGATTTCGGGAGTTACCAGCGAGAGATACAGGGAATCGGAGAGCCATGTCGATGCCCGTTTCCAGAGACCATAAGCGCACAGCGTGCCGATGAAAGTGGATACCAGCGTCGCCGCAATCGCGATCAAGAGGCTGTTCCAGGCAGCCTCGACCAGCTCGGAACTCTGGAAAGCGGCCGAATACCAATGAAGCGAAAATCCCTGCCAGACTGACAGGCGCGTGGCATTGAAACTGAACGTTGCCAGGATCAGCAGCGGCAGATGCAGGAAAAGATAGACCGCGATGGCGTAGATCGAGAGCGTCCGGCCGGGGCGATTCAAAGCAAACCCTCGCGGTCACGCCGCACGAAGGCGATCAGCAGCGCCAGCACCATGGCCATCAACGTCAGCGAAATCGCCGAGCCGAACGGCCAGTCGCGCGCGGTGGTGAATTGGTTCTGGATCAGGTTCCCGATCATCACCGATTTGCCGCCGCCCAATAGGTCGGATGTGAGGTAAGTGCCCAGGCAGGGGATGAAGACCAGGATGGCTCCGGCTCGAATCGCGGGAGCGCACAACGGAACGATGACGCGTCCAAGGACCGTGAGCGGGCGCGCGCCAAGATCCGCCGCCGCTTCGATCAGGCTGGAATCCAGGCGTTCGAGCGTGGCGTAGAGCGGCAGAACGGTGAAGGGCAGATAGCCGTAAACCAGGCCGAGGATTACGGCGCCGTCGTTATAGAGCAGCGGGATCGGATCGTGGATCAGGCCGAGCGCCTGCAACGCTGCATTGATGAGCCCGGTGTCGCGGAGCAGGAACATCCAGGCGTAGGTGCGGACCAGAAAACTGGTCCAGAAGGGCAGGATCACGAGGCTCAAGTACAGATGTTTGCGGCGCCCCGAGCGCGAGATGAAGAGCGCGAGCGGGAATCCGAGCAGCAGGCACAAAACGGTGGAGATGCCGGCGATCCAGAACGAACGCCAAAGGATCGCCAGGTAAATCGGGTCGGCCAGGCGCTGATAGCTCTCGATGGTCCAGGGCAGGGAAACGCCGCCGTAAACGCCGCGTGTCTCCAGGCTATAGGCGCAAATGATCAGGAGCGGCGCCGCAAACAACGCAAGCATGGTGACCCACGTAGGAGCCAGAAACCACGCGCGCAGGCGTTTCATTCGAAGCGCAGCTCGTCTTCAGGACGCCACGAAAGATTGACCTGGTCGCCCGGCGCGAACGATTCCTCGAGGCGGGAGATCTCCGCGGTGGCCAGTTCACCGTTTGAGAGTCGCACGGCGACGCGAACGCAATTTCCAAGAAAAGTGGACTGCTCGACAGTGGCGGGACATCCCTGACTTGCTCGCTTCGAGATTCGAGTCGCCTCCGGCCGGACTCCGACGCCCTGGATCCAATTGAGCGCGCCCAAAAAAGCGGCGACAAAGCGGGTCTGCGGCCGCAGATAAACCTCCTCCGGTTTACCAACCTGTTCCAAAGCGCCCGCGTTCATCACGCCCAACCGGTCCGACATCGCCAGGGCCTCTTCCTGATCGTGCGTGACGAACAGAAACGTGATGCCGACCCGCCGCTGAATGGCTTTCAGTTCGGCGCGCACCTCTTTTCGCAGGTTGGGGTCGAGCGCCGAGAGCGGTTCGTCTAGCAACAACAGATCCGGGGCGAGGACGAGCGAACGGGCCAGCGCCACGCGCTGCCGCTCGCCGCCCGAAATCCCGGAGGGATAACGCGCCTCTTTGCCGGTGAGACGGACCAGATCGAGCACCTCGCCGACTTTCTGAGCCATGTGGTTCTCGGCGCGCCTGCGTAGCCCGAACTCGACGTTCTGGCGCACGGTGAGATGCGGGAACAGCGCGTAATTCTGAAAGACGGTGCTGACATTGCGCTGGTACGGCTTCAAGTGATGGATGGCGCAGCCGTTCAGCCGGATCTCGCCGCGGGTGGGTTCCTCAAAGCCGGCGATGAGACGCAAGGTTGTGGTCTTGCCGCAGCCGGACGGCCCGAGCAGAGAAAAAAACTCGCCGCGCGCAAGCGATAGAGAAACGCCGTTCACCGCGCGATGTTCCGGGTAGTGCTTGGAAACATCGCGCAGCTCAAGGACGGCGTCCACTAAAAATGCATCTTAACGCAAGCCGGGTGCCTGAGAATCGCGGTGCGGGGCTATGAGCCGGGAATCCAACCTTTGGCGTCGCGGCGGCTCGGCTCGCGAACATATTCGATTTCGTACGGGCCGCCCTCTTTCCAGCGCTTCGCGATTCGAGCAACCCGCCGACCATGGCTTTCCGCGGTTGTTCTGTCGCCTTGCGATGGAGCCTCTGCCGGGCCTTGGTCGCCGTTGCTTTGAGACATCAGGCCCAGCCAGCTGCCGAGCCGGTTGATATCGTTTACGGTTTATCGGAGAGCCTGCACTCGCTGGTGAAGGCGCTGCGGGCTTGGTGAGATGCTACTTCGCCGAATTAAACCGCTTCTCGATCTCGGCCCAGTTGACCACGTTCCACCAGGCGCCGATGTACTCCGGCCGGCGGTTCTGATACTTCAGGTAGTAGGCGTGCTCCCAAACGTCCAGCCCCATGACGGGATAATTGCCGTCCATAACGGGCGAGTCCTGGTTGGCGGTCGAAATGATCTCGATGCCTTTGGCGGATTTGATCAGCCACGCCCAGCCTGAGCCGAAGCGCGTCGTGGCGGCAGCGTTGAATTTCTCCTTGAAGGTGTCGAAGCTGCCGAACGTGCTGTTGATCGCCTGAGCCAGGTTCCCGGCGGGCGGGCCGCCGGCTTTCGGCCCCAGGATCTGCCAGAACATGGTGTGGTTGATGTGCCCGCCGGCATTATTGCGGACCGCGGTGCGAATGCCCTCCGGCACGATGGCGCAGCCGTTGGCGAGCAGTTCTTCCACGGTTTTCGATTGCAGGTCCGGCGCCGCTTCAAGCGCCTTGTTCAGATTGGTGACGTAAGCCGCATGATGCTTGCCGTGGTGAATCTCCATCGTCTGTTTGTCGATGTAAGGCTCCAGCGCGTCAAACGCGTAGGGCAGCGGTGCTACGGTAAAGGCCATTCTTCTCCTCCTCGATTCTCAACCGGCGAAACCGCCGGCTTTCTCAAAGGCATCCGCGATCCGGAACATGCCGGGCTCGTCGAAATGCCGGGTTAAAATCTGCATGCCCACCGGAAGGCCCTGCGCGGTTTTGCCGCAGGGCACGCTCATGCAAGGAATGCCCGCAAGGTCGCCGGTGATGGTGTAGATATCGGACAAATACATTGCCAACGGATCGTTTACCTACTCGCCGATCTTGAATGCCGGAAACGGCGAGACGGGTGTCACGATGGCGTCGACTTCTTCGAAGGCTTTCTTGAAATCCTGCGTGATGAGTGCGCGCACCTTCTGCGCTTTCAGATAATAGGCGTCGTAGTAGCCGTGGCTCAACACGTAAGTTCCGAGCATGATGCGCCGTTTGCACTCTGCGCCGAAGCCCGCGCCCCGCGTGGCTCGATACATTTCGCCCAAGGTCTGCGACTCCGAGCGCGACGTATAGCGCACGCCATCGTAACGGGCCAGGTTGGAACTGGCTTCCGCGGTCGCGATGATGTAGTAGCAGGCGACGGCGTACTTGGTAGCCGGCAGGCTGATCTCTTTCACCTCGCAGCCCAGCTTGCGGAGCGTCGCGATTCCGCGCTCGATCCGGTCGCCGGTTTCGCTCGCCAGACCGTCGAAATACTCGCGTGGCAGGCCGATCTTGACGCCTTTGAGCTTGCCGTCGAGTGAAGCGAGGTAATCGGGAACCGGAGCGAAGGCCGACGTGGCGTCGCATTCGTCGCGGCCCGCCATGGATTGCAAAACGAGCGCCGCGTCCCGCACCGTGCGCCCGAACGGCGCAATATGATCCAGCGAACTGGCAAAGGCCACCAGGCCGTAGCGCGATACGCGTCCATAGGTCGGCGTGACTCCAACGATCCCGCAAAAGCTTGCAGGCTGCCGCACCGATCCGCCCGTATCGGAGCCGAGGGAGGCGACCACGCTGCCCTGCGCGACGGCCGCCGCCGATCCGCCGCTGGAGCCTCCGGAAACGCGATCGAGCGCGACGGGGTTGTGCACCGGGCCATAAGCGGAATTCTCGTTGGACGAGCCCATGGCGAACTCGTCGCAGTTGGTCTTGCCGATAATCACCGCGCCGGCCTGTTCGAGGCGCCGTACAGCGGTGGCGTCGTAGGGCGGGACGTAATGCTCCAGCAGCCGGGAACCACAAGTGGTGCGAACACCTTCGGTGACGATAACGTCTTTCACCGCGAGGGGCACGCCGGCCAGAGGGCCGGGATCCGCTCCGGCCGCGAGCATTTGGTCGGCGCGTTGCGCCGCTTTGCGTGCGCGCTCGTCGGAGAAAGTAAGAAACGCGTTGGTCTTCGGGTTTTCCGCGCGCGCCGAGTCGAGCGCGGACTGCGCCAACTCGACGGCGCTGAACTGCCGCGCTGCGAGACCCTTGCGTATTTCGTCGACGGTCAGCGCGGCGAGCCCGGACACGCTGGCGCTCATCGCTCGATCACCTTGGGTACTTTGTAGTAACCGGAACCCGCGACCGGTGCATTTGCGAGCGCGGCCTGATTGCCGAGCGGCGGACGTTCGACGTCTTCGCGCAGCGTTGCCGTTTCGCCGGAATCGTAGAGTACCTGCGCCATGGGCTGCACGTCCGAGGTGTCCAGCTCGTTCAAGGTATCTATGTGCGTCAGAATCTCATCGAGATCGTGCGCCAGGCGCGCTACTTCATCGTCGCTCAGTTTCAGATTCGCGAGGTCCGCGACATAGCGGACGTCCTTTTCGGTGAGCTTCACGCCGACGCCCTCTTGCGCGCGCGCTTATAGATCAGACGCATAACGGGATCTTCGATCCGGTCCGCTTCGTCGTCCGGTGTCGCAGCGTGCGCAGTTTCCGCTGCCTGCGGGGGCCGTCGGGGCGTTGCGATCCGGAATTCAACGTCGTGTACGATCTCGTCTCCTAAAACCGCCGCCAGCCGCCGTAGAATTTGATGGCGCAGATGGAAGAGTTGTTTCTGCCAGATGGCGTCCTCGGTTTCTACGATGAGGTTGCCCCGAACGAGTGCTTTGGCCCAGGCGTAGCGGATCAGTCGTTTCCCGATGACCGCCTTCCAAGCAGCTACGGCCAATTCTTCGGGGGTCGCTGTGTTCGCCAGCCTGGTGAGAGATTTTCCGGCGCGTTCCATGCGCAAGGATTCAATCTTAGCATTGCCGCGAGCGCGATCACGGTGTCGCGCACGTTATATTTCGTTTCGGCGCGCCCGGTTAGCCACGCAAGAGTTCAGATCGTCACGTTTTCCGCCTTACGCTGGATTCAGTTGGTGGCACGCACGGTGCATGGTTCCGGCGGTGTTTGCGTGGGCATCGCCCGAAACCGTGCTCCGTGCGTTTTATTACTTCGCCACCAGCGACTGAATGGTCTCGAGCTCGCGGCCCGCTTCCGCCATCTTGCCTTGCGAGACGAGCTCTCGATAGCGGTCCAGATGCCGGCGAATCTCGGAGATGCGCGCGTCGGGAGCGGCGGGCGGCGAAGTCGCGCCGGCCGTTGAAGCTGTCGCGGCCGAAGGTTTCTGCTCAGCGGCGGGCGCTGTGTTGAGATTGGCTCCCGCCAGCTGCTCGAGCGCCTCCTGGTAGGTGTCGGTGTACACCAGGTTGTTGCCCATCGCGAGCGCAACCTTCTTCATCTGAGGCATCTTGGCCTGCGATGCTTGAATGTAAATCGGTTCGACGTACAGAAACGTATTGTCGATCGGGAGCACCAGCATCTGCCCGCGCAGCACCTGCGATCCCTGCTGATTCCACAGCGTCAGGTCTTTCGAGATGTTCTGGTCCTGGTTGATGCGTGCTTCCACCTGCATCGGGCCGAGCACGATCTCCTGCTTCGATAACAGCAGCACAACCTTTTCGCCCAGGTGTTCACCATCGCAACGCGCCATCATCAGCCCGATCAAGTTATCTCTGTTCCGTGGAGTGAAGGGCAGCATCAGCAGAAACTCCGGCTTCGTCTCGCCCGGCAGCGTGGCGACCACGTAGCTCGGCGAAACCGGGACCGGCTGGCTGTTCTGCTGGTTGGTGAATTTCGCCGTGTCCCAGGCGTCCGATTTGTTGTAGAACGTTCCCGGGTCGCGCATGTGGAACAAGCGATAGATGTCCGCCTGCGCCAGAAAGATCGTTTCCGGATACCGGACGTGGCGGCGGAGGTCCGCAGGCATCCTGGACGCCTCTTCGAAAAGGTTCGGAAACAGTTTCCGGTGCGCGGCGAGCAGCGGGTCCCCGGGATCAAAGACGTAGAGGTGCACCGTACCGTCGTAGGCGTCGATGGTGGCCTTCACCGAATTGCGAATGTAATTGAAATCGCCGGCGCCTTCGAGTTCGACCGTCCTGGAGTAAGGATGGCTGCGCGACGTCATGTATCCGTCGACGATCCAGACCGGCCGCCCGTCGTCGGAGAGAACAATGTACGGATCAGGATCCCATAGCAGGAAGTTCGCCAGCGTGCTCAGCCGGTCGGTCACATTGCGGTGGATCATCATCCGGCTATCTGCCGTCAGGTAGCCAGTGAGGAGAATGTTCCAGTCGCCTTCGGAAATCGCCGCGGCCAGGCGCAGCGCGAGAGCGGAAATGGGGAAGCCGCCCTTGCCATCGTAATGATTCTCGACGTTGTGCTCGCCTGCCGGGTAATCGAACTCGGCCTGCGCGGTGTGGACGAACACGGGATCGTGCACGTTCTCGCCGTAGTAGAGTTGGGGGCGCTCCAGCTTCAACCCCGGCGCGGAGATCTGAGGCGGCGCATCTTTGATGATCAGCTCCGGCAGACCGTTGGGCGAAACCTGGTTCGCTTCTGCCATCACGACGCCGTATCCGTGCGTATAGATGAAATGCGGATTGATCCAGGTGGAGCGCGAGTCGCCGAGCTGCGTGAGATCCAACTCGCGCGGAGAAATCATCACCTGTCGCAGCTCGCCGCCGATGGTGTAGCGGTCCACATCGGTGTCCGAGTACACATAGGGGCGGTAGGGCTGCAGCTGTGTAATGGCGTCGTGAAAGGCGTGCCAGTCCCACAGACGCACGTTATCAAGCAGGGGACGGTGGTTCGACAAATTCACTTGCTGGTCGGGCTTGGCCGCGAATTCGATCTCGCGAGTGCGATCATCGATTCCGAATGCCGAGCGGGTGGCCGAAATATGCCGCTGGATGTACGGCTGTTCGATCGAAATCTCGTTTGGGCGGACATAAGTGGCTGAGATGATCGGCGGGATCACATTGCGCACGAGAAAGGCCAGCACCACCACAAGCGCGACGCGCCAGCGCCCCACGGCCAGGGCCACCGCCGCGATCACGCAGCTGACGATCAGCACCCACTGCAGCGGCAGCGCGATGTTCTGGTCGACGTAATCGATCCCCACCATGAAACTGCCGTGCTCGTTGAGCAGCATGGCGTAGCGTCCCAGGAAATATCGCACCGCCAGCGCCAGAAGGAACACCGCCGCCATACTGCGAAGGAATTTCGATTGGAGCGCGGCAGCCAGGCGAAAATCCGCCAAATTGACCTCCTGCACTTTGCTCCAGTCCGAAACGCTCGCGCGCAGATGCCAGGCGCGCTCGGCCAACCAGTAAATCAACGCCGCCAGAACGATCATGCCCAGCGCGAGACCCAGCAAGTCGGAGTAGAAAGGCGCGTCGAATAGATAGAACGACAGCGCATTGCCGAAAACCGGATCGCGCCACGCTGACGAGGCTCCGCTTAATCCGCGCCCGCCAAAATAGCGCACCACGGTCCAGGTATCGAGCGTGCCATTTGCAAGCAGCAGGGCCAGCACAAACATCCCGACGGTAGCGAGCTTGGCGTAAATGGAGTGATCGCGCAGTCGGGTGCGGGCCTGCGCCAGCGCCAGTGCATGCGCCAGCCAAAACACCGCAAACGCCAGGATGGTGGCCCCGGCGATCGGGATGATGCTGTAGGTCAGCATGCTGAACCACGTCGCAAGCTGCCCCATTTCCTTCCACCACTGATATTCGATGGTCCAGGAACAAAGGATCCGCGCGCCGAAAAACAGGGCCATCACGGCGATCAGAAGCGTGATACAGCCGCCGCGATTCCGGCGGCCTTCCAGCTGCGGATAACGTAAGGAAGGGTTCAAGTACTAGCCAATGTACTCTAATTCTCTGCGCGCCACACGATTTTCCCGCCGACGACCGTGGCAACCGGGCCTCCGCGGAAGGAGTGCCCATGAAAAGGGGAATTACGGCTCTTCGACGCCGAGCGGTTCACGTCGTAGGTCCAGGCGCGGTCCGTATTCAGGATGGTGATGTCGGCCGCCGCGCCCACGGCAAGCGTTCCGCGATCCAGCTTCAGGACTGTGGCCGGACCCGTGGAGAAAAGCTCGATCATGCGTTGGATAGCGATTTTTCCCGGATGCACCAAGTGCTCAAACGCCAGCCCGACGGCGGTCTCCAGGCCCAGCACGCCGAAAGGACACTTTTCGAACTCCTGCATTTTCTCGCTGCCGGGGTGCGGCGCATGATCGGTGGCGATGGCGTCGATGGCGCCCGATACGATGCCTTGGGTCACCGCGCCCGCATCGCAGGCCGACCTCAGCGGCGGTTTCATTTTGTAATTGCTGTCGTAGGGAGACATGTCCCCGTCCGTGAGCGCGAAGTGGTGCGGCGTTGCTTCGGCCGTGACAGCCAGGCCGCGGCTCTTAGCGAACGCCACCAT
>Ga0070734_10004230_pt1 | contig 13893 bp, 8 predicted proteins | sample Coa_R1_8_FD_66444 | JGI IMG/M metagenome (GOLD analysis project Ga0070734, IMG submission 66444) | Surface soil microbial communities from Centralia Pennsylvania, which are recovering from an underground coalmine fire - Coalmine... | ecosystem: Environmental > Terrestrial > Soil > Unclassified ...
ACCTCGGGTGATCTGCGGCACCCGAGGCGTTCCCGGTACCGTTGCTCCCTTCCGGGCCTGGCGGGGTTCGCGGGACCTCGTTGCACAGAGCCCGAAGTTCCACGCTCCGGCAGTCGCGCCCCATTTCTTGCAACGATGCGCGCAACTGCAGAGCCAAAGTCTAACACACGGTCGCGAACGTGAACAAAGCCGCCATCTGTTTTCAGTTTGTGCGCGTAGAAACTTTCGCAAAATTCTGTGGACCCGCACAAAAAATCGAGTACCCTAATGACGGATGGATTTCCTCCCCCGTCCGCCCCGGCTTGCCGGGGTCCGCTAGCGCCAGCGGAACACCCCACGTTACGGGGCCGAACTGCACGCACAGTGCAGGCAGGAGGAACTCTCAATGAAACTTTTTCGAATTTTGGTTGTCGCCGCGCTCGCAGTGTCTCTCGTCGTTCCCGCAGCTCTTGCGGAGCCCCGCCAGCTTTTGCAGGGCACTCAGATTCATTTGCAGCTACTCACCGACATTAGCTCCGGCGCTGCAAAGGACGGTGATCCGTTCCTGGCGATCGTCACCGAGCCTGTTGCTATCGCCGACCAGATGATTTTGCCAGCAGGCACTCGCGTCAATGGCGTCATCACCACGATCAACAAAGCGCGTCGCTTCTCGCTCTTCCGTGGCGAAGCCTATCTCAATCTTTCGTTCCGCTCCGTCGAAGTGGACAGCCGATTGATTCCGGTTCAGATGAGCTTGCTGATGATCGAGAAGCCGTCGAAAGAAGGCGACGGGCGCCGCCGCAAGGACGTGAAAATCACTGAAGGCCAGGTCGTTCAGGAAAAGCACGACATCAAGGGTGACGTTATCGCCGGAACGATCGGGACGGGCGGCGGCACGCTTGTCGGCACGGTGTTCAGCCACGCTCTGCGCGGATTTGGCATCGGTCTCGCCGGGAGCGCTATCTACGTTGTCGCCCGCAAAGGCAAAGAGGTCGATATGCCCGCGAAGACCGGGATGCTTGTTCGCATGGACAGCACCATAACTGTCCCCGGCACCACAGCGGCAAACGCCGGTTACACCACCTCGAGTCGCTGATCGCAGGAACCGCGAATCTAGGGAGGCGCAGAGCACCGCGCCTCCGCTCTCGACCAATTCGCAGAAGCCAACTCCCCGGGCACTCTCGCAAAAAACAATTTTCTCAATCTTTCAAATCATTTCTTTCGATTGACGCTTCCCGCGCCGCCGCGTTACGCTACCGCCTCATGGTTTCTGGTTGTCCACCTCATTTTTTGCCGCTCGATTTTGCCATCACCTATCTTGAGGAGATTCATGTCGACTGAACTGCGTAATTTTCTGTCCTTGCCTTACGACGAGCTCGAAGAGCTCAACCTGAAAGCCAAAGAGCAGCGCAAGAACCGCGTCGCCGCGCACAAAATTCAGGAAGAGCGCATCAAGTACCTGACCGACGAGAAAGGCATCAAGGCCGTCACCGTCCTCTTCAGCGATCTCGAGGGGCGGCTGCACATGCTCGATTACGATAAGAAGTTTCTCGTAAAGAGCTGGGACAACTTGACGTTCGACGGCTCGTCCATCCGCGGCTTTACCGCGCAGCGCGAAAGCGATCTTCGCCTCGGCATGGATTGGGGCTCTTTTTATTGGGCGCCGGCCGATGTTTTCGGCTCCGGCAAAGTTCTCGTGTTCGGTGAAGTCATCGACAAAGATGGTTCGCCTTACAGCGCGGACACGCGCGGACTGCTGAAAGGCTTTGCGGAAACGCTCCACAAAAAAGAAGGCTACACGCTCAACGCCGCAAACGAAATTGAAGGCTTCCTCTTCCAGGGTGAAAACGCGGAGCGCGTGTACCACGAGACTCACAAGTTCGAGTACGTGAATACCGGCGGCTACTACCATTCGCTGCCGGGCGATCCACTGCGCAGCTTCATCGACACCACGGCCGAAGTGCAGCGCTCGATGGGGTTCCAGAACGAAAAGGATCACCCGGAAGTTGCGCCATCCCAGTTTGAAATCAACTACGGCTACGGCGAAGTTGTCGCTGCGGCCGACCAGATTCAGCTCTACAAATTAATTTGCCGTCAGGTCGCTACGAAGATGGGCTTTACGGCGAGCTTCCTGCCGAAGCCGGTCGTAGGCGTAAACGGCAGCGGCATGCACACCAACGTTTCCATCAGCAAAGGCGGGAAAAATCTTTTCTGGGATCCGAAGGGCGAAGAAAAACTCAGCAAACTCGGCTGGACCTTCATCGACAAGATTCTTACGCACGGAAACGATATTTGCTTGTTGCTGAATCCGAGCGTGAACGCATACCGCCGCCTCGATCCGCACTTTGAAGCTCCGAACCAGATCAAGGCTTCTCCCGTCGATCGCGGTTCGATGATTCGCATCCCGATCGGCAACGAGAAAAGCTCGCGCGTGGAAGTTCGCTCCGTCGCGCCGGACGCGAATCCCTATCTCGTGCTCTTTTCCATCTTCAAGACCGGCCTTGAAGGCGACACCGCGAAAATCAAGAACCTTCGCCAGGCCGAGCGCTATTTGCCGGACAACATCTACACGGCGCTCGAAAACTTCGAGAAGGCCGAGTGGATCTCAAAGCTCATCGGCGCCGATGTAAAAGCGCGTTACGCCGACCTGAAGCGCGCCTCCGCCGACCGCTGCCCGCGTGCGCTTGGCACGTTCGTCAAAGCGCCCGAAGTGCAGTATCACCACGAGGTCTACAATCAGTTCCTTTGGAACCTTTTCTAGAAACGTAGCGGTGTTTAACGCAACGCTGGAAATCAAAACGCCTCGGCACTCGCCGGGGCGTTTTACGTTTGGCCGGTCCCCTGCCGTCACAATTAAATGTTTTCTCGCGGCCTCGGAGTGGATAAGATGCCGCCCATGAACTACCCACCGAATCGCCGCAGTTTCCTGATCGCCACGGGAGTTACGGCCCTGGCGTCCACTCGTGTCCTCGGAGCCAACGACGCGCTTCGCGTCGGAGTCATCGGCGCCGGCGGCCGCATGAACGATTTGCTGAATGCCGCCGACAAAGCCGGCAACGTTCAGATTGTCGCGGTCAGCGACGTCTATGGTCCGCGGCGCGATGCCGTCAAAGAGCGATCGAAGGGTCTCGCGACAATGCACGCCGACTATCGCGAAGTCCTGCAACTTCCGCTCGATGCGGTTTTCATCGGCTCGCCCGATCATTGGCACGTTGCCATGGCCGTGGACGCGCTAAACGCAGGGAAAGACGTCTACCTCGAAAAACCGGTCACGCACACCATTGAAGAAGGCGCCGCGCTTATCAACGCCGTTCGCGCTAACAAACGAATCCTGCAATGCGGCATGCAGCAGCGCAGCTGGAGCCACTTTCGCGACGCCGTCGACTTGATTCAGGGCGGCAGCATCGGCCGCGTCCCGCAGGTGCGTACGTACTGGTGGCAGAACTATGGGTCGGGTCCCGCGTCTTTTAAACCGGTGGATCAGCAGGCCCTCGATTGGAAGCAATGGCTTGGCAATGCGCCGGCGCAACCCTTCAGCGAAGAAAAATTCTACCGTTGGCGCTGGTTCTGGAATTTTGGCGGCGGCGCGATGACCGACCTCTGCACGCATTGGATCGACGTCGTGCATTGGGCGATGAAGTCCGATACGCCGCGGCAAGTACATATGCTCGGCGACAAATATATTTTCGAGCAGTGGGATTGCCCGGACACGGTGCAGGCGGCGTTCCGCTATCCCGGATTCGATGTCGTCTACGAAGGCATGATGGCCTCGTCCATTGACGACGGCGGTCTCGAATTTCGCGGCACCGAAGGCACACTTAAACTCAATCGCAGCGGATTCAGCATCTATCGCGAAGGCGTGGCGGCGAAAGACAATCCCGTCGTGAAGGCGGACAGCTTCCGCGACGGCACCGTTTCGCATATGCAGAATTTTTTCGATTGCATCAAGAGCCGCAAAGAACCGAATGCTCCGGTGGAAACAGGAGTTGCCGCGGCGCGTGCGGGGCAAATCGCAAATCTTGCGTATCTGAAAACCGGCCAAATCTCCTGGCCGGCGAAAGTTTGAGTCCAAACGAGGAAAAGGCGCCGTATCTGTTTTTCAGGGGTTCAGACGCGGCGCCTGTGGGGGTTCTGGCTGGTGGTATGTGGGGGTACTTGGAGGACCGAGTTGGAGAGCCTTTCGTGCGCGACTGAAAACCTGAGCCGCGCAAAACTCTTTCGTTTCTGGCGTTTCGGCGAACATCGCTTGCCGAACGGAGTAGATAAGTGCACTGCCACTGCCAAAGTGGCGAGAATACAAACCGTCTGCTTCCTTACAGTTCGGGAGAGGTGAAAAAGGCCGGACTGAGTCAACCGCGAATGTTGTGCCGGATCGAAACAGCGGCGGCGGATTTTGCCGTCGTTAACGGCCGACAATCGACGCGCCGTATTTCCCCAGAGATCTCCCGGCAGCGGGCGTTTTATGTTCTTTCCCTTCGCGTTTTAGGTAGCGGTAGAGGCTCGTGCGGCCGATTCCGAGGATTTGCGCCGCGCGCAGGCGGTTGCCTTTGCAGAGTTCCAGCACTTTTTGAATGTGTTGCGCGCAGACTTCGTCGAGCGAAAGCGGCCGCCAGTCTTCGCCTCCCAGAATGTTGCCGCGCCGCTGCAACTGTTCCGGAAGGTCGGCAAGATCGATGAATTCTCCGGTTGCCGTGATTGCCGCGCTGGAAATTACATTTTCCAGTTCGCGCACGTTGCCGGGCCAGGAGTGTTGCAGCATCGCCGTCTGCGCGCGCCGCGTCAGCCCGGAGATCTTCTTTCCGTACGCGTCGTTGTATTTCTTCAGGAAAAACTGCATCAGGAGCGGAATGTCTTCCAGCCTCTCGGCCAGCGAGGGAATGCGAATCTGGATGGAGCTCAAACGGTAAAACAGATCTTCGCGGAACCTTCCGGCCAGGACCTCCGCACGCAAATCGCGATTCGTTGCCGCGATCAGGCGGACGTTCACGTGGCGGACTTCCGGTGAACCAACGCGCTGGATCTCGCGGTTCTGAATGACGCGCAAGAGCTTGGCCTGCATCGAAAGCGACGTTTCGCCGACTTCGTCGAGAAAGACGGTGCCACCGTTGGCGTATTCAAAAAGGCCCGGCCGGGTGTCGGTTGCGCCGGTAAATGAGCCGCGCACGTGGCCGAAAAGCTGGCTTTCGAGCAGCGTATCCACGAGCGCCGAACAGTTGCAGACGGCCAGCTTCTGTTGGCTTACCGGGCTGATCTGATGAATTGCTCGCGCGACCAGCTCTTTGCCGGCGCCGGTCGGGCCCGTCAGCAACACGTTGGTGTAGTGGCGCGCCACTTTCCGCGCAAAATCAAACACTTCCAGCATCGCCGGACTTTTTCCCACGATGCCATGGAACTCCAGGTCGCGCAGTAGCTGGTCTTCCAGAGCCTTCACGCGCCGCCGCTGATCGTACAGTGCTGCCGCATCGTCGAGTGTCCGCTTCATGCGTGTCTGGTCGATTGGCTTCGGCAAAAAATCGGTGGCGCCGCGCCGGATGGCATCGAGCGCCGAATCGAGCGTGTAGTCTCCCGTCATCATGACGACGTGTACGCCCGGATCCGACCGGATCGCTTCGTCGAGAAATTCGTAGCCGTTCATGCCAGGCATGTGCACATCCGCAAACACCATTCGGCAGCGGCCGGAGCGGATCAGCTTCAGCGCCTCCGCAGGTTCCGAGGTTGGGATCGTCTCGTAACCCAACACGGCGATCTGCTCGGTCAGCAAATCCAGTTGTCCCGGATCGTCGTCCAGAATGCAGGGTGTCAGCGCCGTTTTCGGCGAACTGAGTTCGATGGTTTTTGTTGTAGCGTGTGCCATACAGAAACCTTAGGCACGGCTTCTTCCATCTCGCGCTGCCGGGGAGATTTTCTCGTCACTTCTCTTGTCGTTTTGCGGGAGCCGAGAACTTGTTGGTTCTGAAACACTTGCGACGGCGGAATTGTCGAGGCGGAAAAATAGAATGCCAAGTTCCGATCAGGCTAAGAAAAGTTTAATGAAGTGTGATGGCGCCTGTTCCGATTCGGTGCGACTCTTCGCGGTGCTTTCCCAGAACGAAATTTGCGGCTCGCTTCCTCAGAAAAAGCGGGGCCGCAACAGGAGCTCGGCCGCGAGTTCAAAAATCGGCGGGTAAATGTATCGAAAGACCACGACCGCTGCCAGCAATCCAATCAGGCCAAAATTGCCGCCGCGCAGCCAGTCGAGATACCGTCGAGCGGTGGAATCCTTCATGAAGATCATGATTGCCGAACTTCCATCGAGGGGCGGCGCCGGCACCAAATTGAAGATGCCGAGCAAAAGGTTGAGGGAAAACATCACAACCAGCACCTGAAAAACAAAAGGACCCCAGTTCTCATTTCGGAATAGTTGGAAATGCCAGCCGATTTGAACACCGAGGGTCGCGAGAAGCATCAGCGTGAAATTTGCCGCGGGGCCGGCCATGGCCATCAGCGCCGATTTTCGGGGATGGCGCCACTCCCATTCCGGATCGAACGGCGCGCTGGCCCATCCGAACAGGGAATTGCCGCCGGAGAGCAAGACCGAAATAATCGGCACCAGAACCATTCCGTAGGGCTCACGCTGGATGTGCGGCAGGGGATTGAGAGTGACCTGACCACCGCGCGCCGCCGTTTCGTCGCCCTGCAACTTCGCGGCAAGCGCGTGCGACGCTTCATGACAGGTGGTGGAAAAGAGAAACGCGACGTACCAGATAAACGCGTGGACAATCACTTCCGGCGTGATGTTGAACATGCAACTCCATCTGCGCTAAGTGCGAACAAACAGAGTAGAGGCACCACGACGGCATTGCAAGTTGCGCCCATCTGTTACCAGAGCAGTTTTAATCCGAACTGTACTTGCCGCGATGTTGTCGTCGTGCTCGCGATCACGCCGGCCGTTTTGGAGACGCCCGACGGCGTGAACGCCACTTCATTCGGCATATTGAAATTCGCGCGATTCAGCAGATTGAAAATCTCGGCGCGGAATTGCAGATTCAGCCGCTCGCTGAGCCTCGTGTCTTTGAGCGTGGAAAAATCCCAGGTCGCAAGTCCCGGGCCTCGCAGCGTGTTGCGGCCCAGATTTCCGTAGAAGCCCGCGTTCGCGGCGTTGTTCGGCGGCGCTAGAAATGCATTCGGATTAAACCACTCGGCGGGTGTTCCCAAGACGATCGGTCCGGAAAAAGCCGGATTCACGAATGGCCGCACCGGATTCCGCGTGTCGCCGTTGTTCGATGGGTTGTAGCTCAGTTGTGGCGTGAATGGAAAACCGCCCTGCGCGGTGACGATGGAGTTTACGCTCCATCCGCTGACCGGCGCGTTCGCAACTCCGGAAAACCCGTTCGCGAATTTTTGTCCCTGCCCGAACGGAAGACGGTAGCTTCCGTGGATGGCCAGAATTTGCCGCACATCGTACGTCGCAAGCCCTTTGTCCGCCGCGATGTTCAATGGATTGGCAACCAACGCCGGCCCGCCACCGGAGGTCGTCGCGTTCAAGGAATCGCCGTCATCGAGCGCTTTCGAAAAAGTATAAACGCCACGCAGCAAAAATCCGCTGCTGAAGCGGTGATTCAGATCGGCTTGCAGCGCGTGATACGAACTCGTCGCCACAGAAAACCACGTCCAGGTGTTGGCAATTGTGGGATTCGCCCGCACATTGGTCGGCACAAAAAATGTTCCCGCCGGGACCGGCGTCCCCGCCAGCGCTCCAAAACCCGCTGGATAGTCTGCCGGGCACGGCGAAGCCGGGCAAATCACGGGAAGCGGTTCGTTCGCGTCGATTCCGATCAGCTCGTGATAGCCGTGCGAGCCGACGTATCCGATTGTCAGCGACGTCCTGGGCGTCAACTCGCGCTCCACTCGCAAAGACCACGAGATCAAGGTCGGCGTTTTCAAGTCCGGCTGCACGCCTCCGGGCACCAGTTTTGCGGTCGCAGGAACCGGTTGTGTCGTATCGATCGGGAAATTCTTCACGGCAAAGTTTGGAATGCTGTACGTCGGATTGAACGGCGCGTTTTGATCCGCGCGATAGCCGAGCGCATCCTGCAAGTCGTTGTACATGCCAAATCCCGCGCGAAGCACCGTTTTTCTTCCCAGCGGGCTCCACGCCACACTGACGCGCGGCTGCGGCAAAAACTTCGCGTTGTTCGTCGTAAATTCCGATCCGCCGATGCGCGGCGTAGAAGAAATTACGCCATTCGTGTAAGTGTAATTCGCGGCTCGCCCGTGCGCTTCATTCCAGCCGGTCGTGAATTCATCGCGGAATCCGAGCGAAATCGTGAGGCTCGGTTTCCACCGAATCACATCTTCGACGTACCAGGCGCCGAGCAAGGAGCGCCAGTTCAACTCCGTCGGTGCGGGATCATAGAGGAAGCTCGACGCTGTCCCCTGTAGAAATGTGGCGAGACTCGTGAACGTCGCCTGGCCGTATTGGCTCAGCGCAATCGTTTCGTTGGACTGAAACTTTTGCAGCCACACGCCAAAGTTCCATTGGTGCCGCCCGCGCGTCCAGGTCAGCCGGTCTTCCAACGTAAAGAGATTTCGGGCGATGGGAAGATTGCTGCCGTTGTTGCTTCCCGCCAATCCGAGAGTGGCCGCGGGATTCGACGCCGCGCTTCCTCCGACCACCACTGCGCCGACCGGCCGCCCCAGCAGGAATCCCGGAACGCTTGTCGCGGATGTTCCAGGCGCCGGCTCGCCGCTAAAAAAATAGCCCGCGCGCGAAAAACCGATGCGCGCACTGTTCAGCAGGGAAGCGGAAACCACATGCGTCTCTTCCAAACTGACGACCTGCTCGCGCAGTGTTTCCACGTCCGCGCTGAAAGGATCAAGCGGAGTCGCGGTGAAGTCGTTGCCATCGTCCACCGTGTAAATCGCGCCGAGCGTATCCTTCTGCGAAAAGTTGTGATCAACGCGAACTGTTCCGAAGTCCTCGCGGATCGTCTGCAGTGGGCTGCTGAAGACTTGCGCGATGCCCGCGCACGCGAGCGTCGCCGTGGGTGTGGCGCACGGATTGAAATCCTTGTCTGTCGCAGAGGGAGTGGGCCATAAATTCAGAAGCGGCTGAACGCTCGGCGATGCCACCCCGCGTGCAATCAGATCCGGCACAAACGCGACGGATGTTTGATGCAAGTGCTGGCGAAATCCCTCGTAATTTCCGAATACGAACGTTTTTTCTTTCCGAATCGGTCCGCCAAGCGAAGCGCCAAATTGATTGCGCTGAAACGGCGGCGCGCTGCCCTGGTCAAAAAAATTCGGTGCATCGAGCGCGCTGTTGCGCAGAAACTCGAAGACAGCTCCGTGGAGCTGGTTGGTGCCCGACTGCGTGACAATCAAGACCTGACCGCCGGGCCGTTTGCCGAATTCCGCGCCGTATGAATCGCGCTGCACGTTGAACTCGCGCACCGCGTCCACGCCCAGCAGCATCCCGCTCGTACCGCCGGGCTGCATGTTGTTTTCCGCCGCGCCGGTATACTCAATTCCATTGAGCAAAAATAAATTCTGCTGCGGCCGGTTTCCGGACACTGCAAAATTGTTTGCCGTCGTCGAATTGGAAATTCCTGTCCCGCCTGTTTTCTGCGAAGTGAAATTCACAATCCCGGGATTCAGCGGCAGCAACAGGTCATAACTCCGCCCGTTCAGCGGCAAGTCCTTGATCTGTTTTTCGGCAACCAGGCCCGAGATGTCCGCGGTTGATGTGGTTACGACGGGCGTATCGCTTATCACTTGGAAGTCGATGTTCATGCCGGCGACTTGCAACTCGACGTCCAGCCGGGCCTCCTGACCGACACTCAGATGAATGTCGGGACGACGAAAGGTCGTAAACCCTTTCGACGAGATACTCAGCGCATAGCTCCCGCTAGGCAGTGACGCGACGAGAAAGTTGCCGTTGGCGTTGGTTGAGGTTGTTCGGGTTACATCCGTCTCAAGATTTGTTATAGAAACGGTGGCCGCGACGACTGCCCCGCCCGATGCATCCGTTACAAATCCCGAAATGCTCGCAGAAGTTTGCGCCTGCGCACTCGGCGCCCCGGCATACAAGCCGAGAATCAGACATGCAAACTTCAAGAGACGATGGAATGACAGGGAAAGAACCCGCTTGCGAAGCCTCATGAATACACCCCGGACGATCTGCATCAGAGTAGCTAGTTCAATACGAATCGTACCGTTATGTCAAACCGACTTAATTCGACTACGTACTAGGCGAGATTGCGCGATTTCGAGGCTGGAAATTCGACTATGGAACGGTAGAAGAGGTTTGCTGGGGAACGCCCGCAACTATTTGCGCCGAAATACTTTGCGCCAAATATCCGGATAAAACTCGCTGGCAATGTTGTACCCGCTGTTAAAAAGCAGGCTCAAGCCCCAGCTCTGGAAGACTTGTCCGGGATCCTTGTCCCTCTGCGGATAATACGCCGTCGAAATTCCGCTCTGAAAGAGCTGCCCAACCACCTGCGGCGTATTGAAAGTCAGTCCACCCGAATCTTTCTTCGTAATGAGCGTTCGCGAAGCAGCATACTTCGTCCGGGACCAGATCGAGCCGTGCTTCTGCCGGAAATACCGCGGATCCGTCTTCAGCAGATGCGGAAAAAAGCCGTAGATGAAGAAGCAGGACGTCACCTGATCCGCTTCCGCCGCGCCGTACCGCTGCGCGTAGGGCCCCCAGCCTTGCCCGTAGTGTGGCTGCGCGTCGAAGGCCTGCGAGAACGCGGCTTGAAACACGTTGCCGAGATGCGCCTTGAAATCTTCGGCTTCGTGAAATGCAAAAGAATATTTTTCCCTCACGCGCATCGGCGGAGCATTGTCCGGAATTTCAAACGGCGCCAGATTTGGCTTGAATCCCAGGAAAAGCTCGATGGGCGTCTTCTTGAAGATTTGGTCCGACACGGAAGTCCTGCCGGCGGGGTTTGTTTGCGCATCCGTCTGCGGAACCGGCGCATCGGGCTTCTCCTGCGCCTTCGCACAACATGCCAACGCCAACCACGAAGCCGCAGCCACGCCCAACGTGGCTCGAACCACTCGTATCCCGCTTCTTTCCATTCGTTTATCGCCCCTGACTTACTTGAGATCGCTCCGAGCGCTCGAACGTGAATCTCGCCCGAAAAGATTGGATGCTCCGGACCCCGAAAACCGCCCGCACAATGTACCGAATGATTCCTTCGAAAGACAACCTTTTTGCCGGTTTGGCCGTTTTTCTTCTTCTTGGCTACCGCTTTACACAAAAAGAAATCTTGTGTTACTCTGAATGGGTCGAAGATAAGAGAAAAATTTAGGGAACGACGGAGAGGGAACTTGAGCGCACCGAAAGCCGTGTTGATCGAACAGTTCCGGACTCATGTGAAGGATACGGGTTCGCCTGAAGTGCAGATTGCCCTTCTCAGCGAGCGGATCAACTACTTGACGACGCACCTCAAGTCCCACGTTAAGGACCATGCGTCTCGCCGTGGCTTGATCATGATGGTGAACAAGCGCCGGCGTTTGCTGGACTATCTCAACCGGCGTGACCCGGATCGGTACCGCGAGATTGTTGATCGCCTTAGCCTGCGCAAGTAACTGCTCAATTGCAGTCAAGCAGTTGTTGAAGCAAATCAGCCAAACGATAGAAAGCACAGGGGTTGTGTCCTTGTGTCAACACCGGCTTCGGTAAAGCCGGGCTGTCTCTTGGTGTGCGCGGTTTGGGCAAATCTCGGTTAAACGTCCCTCCTATCTTTCACGCGAAGCTTGTCGCTTTTGGGGCCTTTGTCCTCCGTTAGGGGCATAGGGTTAGAGCACGTGGTTTGAGGCTTGGAGCCTCGGAAAAGTCCCGCGAGGCGGGATTTAGGGGAAATGACTTATGGCAGACAATACGCACATCCCGGCGCCTTTTCAGGTGTCGGTGGAAGTAGGCGGCCGGGCGCTGATTCTTGAAACCGGAAAGATGGCGAAGCAGGCAAACGGCGCCATCGTGGCTAAGTACGGCGATACCGTCGTGCTGAATACGGCGGTCATGGCCAATAAGCCGAACGATAGAGACTTCTTGCCGCTTACCGTCGACTATCGTGAATATACCTACTCGGCGGGTAAGATTCCCGGCGGCTTCTTCAAGCGCGAGGGCCGGCCGACCGAACGCGAAATTCTCGTCTCCCGCCTGATTGACCGCCCGATGCGTCCGCTCTTCCCCGAATCCTGGCGCAATGAAACCCAAGTGAACGCCATGGTTCTTTCCGCGGATAGCGAGAACGATCCTGATGTTATCGCCGTCACGGGCGCCTCTGCGGCCGCGTATTGCTCCGATTTGCCGTTTGCCACCCCGATCGCCGCTGTGCGCGTCGGATTGCTCAACGGCCAGCTCGTCGCGAATCCCACCGTAGCCGAGCAGAAGACCAGTGCGATGAACATCGTCATCGCCGCGTCGGAACAAGCCATCATGATGGTGGAAGCCGGCTCGCTCGAAGTCAGCGAAGAAACGGTTGTCGAAGCCCTCGAATTTGGCCACGCGCAAATCAAGAAAATCATCGCTGCCATCAAGGAACTCCACGCACAACTGAAGCCGAAGAAAGTCGAAGTCGCGCCGTTCCCGTTCGATGACTCAATCTACGCGACGCTGAAGAAGACCATTTCCGCCGACCTCAAGGATGCGCTCAACACAGAAAAGCATCCCAAGAAGGAAAGCTACGCGCTCGTCGATGCCCTCAAAGCCAAGCTCGTCGAAGCCATTCCTGAAGAAGACGAAGACAAAATCACTCTCACCAAGCGTGCCTATGATCGTCTTAAGGAAGAAATCTTCCGCGATGAAATCCTGAATGCGCGCCGCCGTCCCGATGGCCGCAAGTTCGACCAGATTCGCAAAATCACCTGCGAGACGACGTTGCTTCCCCGTGTTCACGGCTCGGCGTTGTTCACCCGAGGCGAAACGCAGGCTCTCGCGACGCTCACGCTGGGAACCAAGGAAGACCATCAGCGCCTCGATCTTCTGTTCGCCCAGGACGTTTTCAAGCGATTCATGCTTCACTACAATTTTCCGTCGTTCAGCGTTGGCGAAGTGAAACCGAATCGCGGACCCGGTCGTCGCGAAATCGGACACGGCGCTCTTGCGGAACGCGCATTGATGAGCTTGCTCCCGCCCGAGACTGAATTCCCGTATGCGATGCGGCTCGTCAGCGACATTCTCGAATCCAACGGTTCCTCTTCGATGGCCACCGTTTGCGGCGGCTCTCTTGCCATGATGGATGCGGGCGTTCCGCTCAAGTCTCCCTGCGCCGGTATCGCCATGGGCCTCGTCGTCGGCGACGCTGGAAAATATTCCATCCTGACCGACATCGCCGGCGCGGAAGACCACTACGGTGACATGGACTTCAAAGTTGCCGGCACCCGCTCCGGCATCACCGCGCTGCAGATGGACATCAAGGTCACCGGCATCGGCATCCCGATGATGCGCGAAGCTCTTGCACAGGCGAAAAAAGCCCGCCTCGAAATCCTCGACACCATGGATGCCACTTTGAGCGAGCCGCGCGCCGCAATTTCCGCTTATGCGCCGCGCCTCTTCAAGCTGAGCATTCCGACCGACAAGATCCGCGACCTCATCGGACCGGGCGGAAAGAAGATCAAGTCGATCATCGAACAGACCGGCGTCAAGATTGACGTCCACGAAGACGGCACGGTGCACATCTTCGCCACCAGCGGTTCCGGCGGCGATGCGGCGTTGCAGATGGTTCGCGACGTCACGGCCAGCGCCGAAATCGGGAAAACGTATCTCGGCAAAGTCGTTCGCCTCGCGGAGTTCGGCGCATTCGTCGAACTCTTCCCGGGTACCGACGGCTTGCTGCACATCAGCGAAATCGCCGAACACCGCGTCCGCGACGTTCGCGACGAGCTGAAGCTTGGCGACCAGGTGATGGTCAAAGTGCT
>Ga0070734_10004231_pt1 | contig 13890 bp, 8 predicted proteins | sample Coa_R1_8_FD_66444 | JGI IMG/M metagenome (GOLD analysis project Ga0070734, IMG submission 66444) | Surface soil microbial communities from Centralia Pennsylvania, which are recovering from an underground coalmine fire - Coalmine... | ecosystem: Environmental > Terrestrial > Soil > Unclassified ...
CTACATCGGCGGAAGCCGATGTTACCAACATCACGCAATTGGTACCGTCGTAAAGCTCTTTCACGACCGTGAGGCCGTGCTGGCTGACCACGCTCTGCACATTGCTGGGGGACGCAGTGAGAATGTAGCTCGTCTGCGCGGTTAAGGGCAGACCTAGCAGACACACTAATAAAATTTGAAGAACTTTCCTCATTGTCGTTGTCCCAGATCCAATGCAATGTTTTTGAAGCGGATTTCCCTACAGTTGGGGCGTCTTGCCTAACTGTACTTCCAGTTCCTGGCCCCTGGACTCGAGCGGCACCAGCAAGCGAAGATCGCTTTCCGGAACGTACTCAAGCTGGAATTCACCGAAAGTGTTGCTGATCGAACGGGTGACTTCGCGGTTTCCTGCTACAAGAATTACGGGGAGGTTAGCCAGCAGCTCGTCTGGTGTTTTCTGGTTGGCAATCTGCCCAACCAGCACCATGCTGGCAGATCCTTTTTCATGCTCAAATCGAAGATCGACGGAGTAGTCGCCGGCATGGAAAAGCACCTGGCGATTAATCTGATGGGTCCCGCGTACGCCCACTGGTTGCGGATCATTCACGCTGTCATAAACCAGGGTCGCCCACAAACGTTGCAGGGCAGAGCGGCGCGGCGCTTTGGCCAGGCCGATCATTGCCTTCACCTGCTGTTCCGCGGCACGCGGAATCTGATACGACGCTTCACGAGAACATACCGCAGCGAACTTTGACAACAAAGCCTTGATTCGCTCGCACTTGGAGCAGCCACCCTGCAAATGGGCCTGCATCAGCTTGTGCTGATTGCTGGAGACCGTGCTCCTGACGTAATCAGCCCACTCAGTGATATCGAAATGGCGAACAGCTTCAGTCATATTTGACTTTTCCCCGTCTTGGAATCAAGGGGGAACACGGCTTCCGGGTCCATGTTCCCCTTTTTAGCAGTCGACGGATGAGCCTGCTTCTAAGCATAAGAGTGAGGGAGGGGGTGAAAAATATACCCAGAGTACAATTTTTCTCTCTCATGCGAATTTTCCCACCAGGGCAAACGCCGCCCAATAGTACGGATGTGGATGTCTTTGCTTCAACTTAAGCACCGCGCTTCGCAATGCATTCGCTTTATTGGCCGATTTGCTGTATCCCTGATAAAAGTCCCGCATAAATTCCGCCGTGCTCTGGTCATGGACTTCCCACAAGCTCACCATCAGCGTCTGTGCTCCCGCATACAACAGGCCGCGGACCAACCCAATCAGTTCGTCACCGCCGATCACCACGTTCATCCCGGTGCCACAGCCGCTCAAGGTAACTAGCTCGGCATCAAAGTGTAACTGATACAAATCAAACAAGCTTAACAATGAGTTGCCAAGGCGGATGGAAGAAAACATCGGATTGTCCTGGCGAAAATAGCCGTGCGTGGCAATATGGATGAACCGGCTGCCTGGCCCATGCAGGCGCAGTTGTTCCTCAGTGGCTTGTTCTCCTACAAAAAGCCGTGCATTGCCCATGGCGGACGCCACAAAATGAGCTTCCTCTTCAATGTATGGCGCGCGGGCGTCCGGAACAGCCAATACCAGCGTATTGCCACTACCTGTTCGGGACGGTTTTTTCTGGCATACGGCGAAGATGCTGCTGCTGGGAGCATATGAGACCGAAAAATGGTCGATGAGGTAGTGTTTTCCGTCAGATAGCGCATGGAACGGCAGGTAATGCAAGAACGCATGCGGGACGATAATCAGGTGCTCGGCGTTAAGCTGGTCGCGGATTGGAGCAATCAGTAGTGCGTAGAGTTCTTCCAGATGCGCCTGTGTGGCTCCCAGAAGCGCCTTTTCCAGCGGCTGGATATAGTCCGGTCCCAGGCGAAACTTGGCAAGCTGGAGCTGCAAAAGACGGAGCTTTTCCCGGACACCGTTGACATCACTCAAGGCCACAATCTTGAATTGTTTTTGCGAAACCAGGCACACGTAAAAACGATTTCGCGCCGTGTAGTACTCCAGCAGCAGCGTGTTCTCCGGCAAAATCTCCTGCAGTTCTTCCACGGAAACCGTTTTGGCGCTTTGCAGGCTGGCAAATTCCCGGTTCACACTCTGGACTTGAGAAAATGCCTTCACCAGCGCGTCTTCATACGTGCGGCTTAGCTGCCGCAATTGCTGGATGCGCTCATTCGAGCTGCCTTCCGGATTCAGTTCTTCAATCTCAATCTGGTGATAAGTCCAGTTCAGCTTTTGTCGCAGGTCGCGGAACTCTCCCATGGCGGGCGAAGCGTCCTGCGGGCCCCGGGACGAAGTTGAAATTGATGCCGTACGGAACGCAATCAGGTCGGCCAGGCTGCGTGACTTGGCCTGCTCGATGTAGCCGAAGGCTTCTCGCTGTGCCCGCACGCCAAAACTGACGGCGAGCGACGTAATCACCAGACCTTCATAAACCGCCAGCTTATTTTTCAGAAAAGCAATCTTCAGCTCTTCCTTGCCCAGATGGCTGCGCAAGCCCTCCAGTTTCTTGAAGGCCTGCTCATAAGCCTGGCGCGCAAGTTCGGTGTTTCCGCTTGCCTCTTCGGCCTGGCCCAGCATGAAATAAGCCTGGTAGGTGGCGGGCGAATCCAGATGCGTTAATCGAGAAAGCGCAGCGCTGCAATAACGGCGGGCCTCTTCTGGGTCAGAACCGCGCAGTTCCAGCGCCGCCAGCAGCAGTTCGCATAATGCCGCCTTTGACGGCAGCACCGAGTTGCCAAAGTACGCCAGAGCGCTTGCCGCAAGGTCTTCCGCCCGATCATTCTCTCCCGCCTGATAAAAAACCAGCGCCTTGTACAAATCAATCAGCGGCGGCCATAGCGGATTGCCTTCTTTGACGAACAGGTCGCGCGCCAGATCAAAAGATTCAATCGCCTGCTTGTACCGTCCCTGCTGGCTGATGGCGATGGCGGAGAAGGTAGCGGCCTTGCCGGCCTCGTACGTCATGCCTAGCTCGGTGAAGGCCGCAAAAGCGTCGAGCGCCAGCTCCGTACCGCCTTCAGTCAGGTTCAGTTCCAGGTAGATTTCCGATTCGTCCAGATCGCAAAGCGCCTGATGATAGCCATCTCCCAGTTCGGCGCAAAGCTTGCGCGTCTGGTCATAGAGTTCTATCGCGCGCAGGTACTCGCCCCGCAGATAATGCAGGTAAGCCACGTTGTAGTCGGCTTCCGCCACCAGCAGAGAAAAGCCATTTTCCTGGCAATGTTGCCGCGCCAGCCGATAGGTCTCTTCCGCGCGATCAAAATCATTCAAGCTGTAGTAACAAACAGCAAGATTTCTGAGCACCGCAGCAATGTCCAGCGGCTCGCCGTACTCTAGAAATTCTTCGTAGGCCTTCTCATAGACCTCCACCGCTTCCTGAAACCGGTCCTGTCGGAAATAAATGTTGGCGATGTTGCTGTTCAGCCGCGAAAGCCGGAGCCTGTCCTTATGCTTGTGAAAGATAGCGCGGGCTTCTTCGCCCAGCCGGAAGGCCCGCTCATACTGGCCGTCATAAATCAGGCTTTGCAGCGCGCCGCTGATAGTGCGGGCATAATCAACGTCGTGGCCTATCTGTTGGAAAATCACCAGGGCTTTTTCATACTCGATAATGGCTTTTTGATATCTGCCGGTCAGGTAGAGAACGTGACCCACGGCGCGCGCGCTCTGCGCCGTAGCAGCAGGAACATTGATCTGCGCGGCGATCCAGGAGCTGGCCTGGGCCATGCGCTCAGCTTTTTGCAGGTCGACGCGGGCAAAAATCACCACAGCGTTGTATAAGGATTCCACCGCGGCCGGATTACATATGTCTTTGCGGGCGGCCAGAAACTCGCGTCGCTGCCCCTCCTCAGGAATATCGGCCAGGTCAATGATCCATTGCTCGACCCCAAAATTCGGCTGCTGGGGCATCTAAAAACCCAACTCCGCAAGGATCTTCTGTAGCCGGTTGAGACAGCGTCCACGGATGAAGCCAATGGATCCAGTGGCCAGACCAAGCTTTTGCGCAACCTCGTTGTACGGCACCGGCGGCTGCTCATAGAACAACATCTTTACCAGCTCTGCGCAACGTGGCGTAAGCCGCAGGATGGCGTCGCGAACAGCTTGCTCCTCCTGCACTTCCTGAAGCACCATGGGAGCGGCTGCAATTTCCTCCGCCAGTTCCTGCTCCATGGCATCCAGTTCAACCTCGCCCCTTTGTTGCTTCTTCCAGTGGAAACACTTGTGCGTGGCCACTGTGATCAGCCATGAGCGCAATGACTCAATCTTTCTCACCTTGGAAAGATTGGTAAAAAGATCGACACAGACATTCTGGAAAATATCGCCAGCGTCATCCGGGCTAAAGCCGTATTTCACGGGCACGGAATAAATCAGGCGTTTGTACTTATCGATGAGCGTGTTCCATGCCTTCTCATCGCCGCTCAGACACTCCTGCACCAGCCGCTCGTCTTCGGCGGTCCCAGCGTCCCGGATTGTGGGCAATGTTAGTTCTTTGGTGTTTTCTTCCATCAAATTTTCCGGCGTTGCTTCCGGGTTACTGCTTTCCGGCGGGGGGGTGCCAAAAAAGTTCGTCTGCGTTCCAAAAAGTATACTGTTCAATGATGGCTGGATGGAAATTACCTAGGTTTTCCTGCGCTCCAACCAGGATATTGGGGCTGGCCAGGTAGATCATGGGCAGTTGCTGCGCCAGTATCTCCTGCACCCGATCGTAAATCTTCTTGCGCTGCTGGTAATTTATTGTGCCCAGCTGCTTCGCCATAAGCTGGTCGAGTTCAGCTTCCCACGGCGTGGCCGGGGTTTTCTCGTCCATGTGCCACAAATGCGTCTGGCCATTTGAAAGCAGCACGTTCATGTCAGGCGTGGGATCGGCGTCGCCGCTGACCAGACCCATCACAACCGCTTCATAATCGTGCGTATTCAGCACTCGATCGCTTGCCGACCGGCCTTCCACCGGGACCACATGCGCTCCAATCCCCAGGGCTTTCAGGTCAGCCTGCACCAGCGTGGCAATCTGGTTCCGTTGCGCATTGCTGGAGCTCACCACAATGCTGAACTCCACTGGCTGGCCCGTGGGATCCACCAAAGTGTTATCGGATTTCCACGAAAACCCCGCTGCCGTGAGCAGTTCCCGCGCGTGAGGCAGTGAGCGGATGGGAACGGGTATGGCCGAATTGAACCATGCCCTGTTGCCCGGACTTACGTGCGTGGCCAGCGCGGCGGCGCGGTTGCGATATACCAGCCGCACGATTCCGGCGCGATCAATGGCCGCGGAAATCGCCTGCCGGAAGCGCACATCGCGAAACCATTTTTGTTTGCGCGCTATCTCCGGCAAGCGACCTTCAAGATCGTCATTCAGGTTGAACAGCAGAAAGTTGTATTCCAGCCCCGGCCCTGCGTCATACAGCTTAAAGTGCCGCGCCTTCTGCTCTGCTTCCAGCGCAGCGTAGTTATCCGCGCTAAGGCTGCTGATAATCTGAGAATCGCCTGCCTGAAAGCGGATCACCTGAGCGTCCTGCGTGGGCACCACTACGAACGTCAGTTCATCGAGATATGGCAACCTCTGCCCCTTGGCATCGACTTTCCAATAATAAGGATTGCGCTCCAGAACGATGCGATCGCCGGGGATAACCTGCTTCAGACGAAAAGCTCCCAACCCCGCGATCTGAGCAGGCGGTGTGTTGAGCGGCCAATCCTGCCCGATCTTTCCTGCCTGATAATCCTTTTCCAGCAGGTGCCGTGGCAGGATAGCCAATCCATCAAAAACCCTTTCCGCGGCCGAATAGGGTGACGGAAAAGTGAAGCGGACTGAATACACATCCAGTTTTTCCACCTTGACGCTTTTACCGGAGATGACCAGCAGGTCATGCTGCAGAGAATGCACCTGTTCATCGAGATAAACCTTGAAGGTGAAGAGCACGTCGTCGGCGTCAAACGGTTGGCCGTCAGAAAACCTGATGCCGCGACGCAGCTTCAATGTGAATACGGTGCCGTCTTTTGAGACTGTCCAGGATTTGGCCAGGGCGGGCTCGGATTTTTGCGTAGCCCGATTGATGTGGATCAAATCGCCCATCATGCGGCCGAGCACGCCAAGAGAGTTTTGGTCCACGGTGAGAATCGGGTTCAGCGTCCGCGGCTCCGACCGTTGCGCGATTACCAGCTTGCCGCCGCGAATCCCCGGCTCTGACGTGGTACGCAGAAGGTCTTCCTGCGCAATAGCTTGTAGGCCCGCGAGAAGCGGCAAGAGTGCGGCATACAAGAAAAGTAAGCGTCTTAAGCGCACGAAACCCGGCTTTCTGTGCTGGACTAGAAGTTTGATTTTATCCGCTCCTGCAATGTCTCTGCCAATGAGTGATACGCCAAAAATACCGGGACCGGCGCCAGTCCAGGCAAGAGCATCCACCAGTACGACACGAGGACGTGATATTGCTGCGCCTGTGCCAGCATGTTGCCCCAACTGGGAAAGGGCTCGCCGATTCCCAGCCCAAGAAATGACAAGATGACCTCCGCCAGAATGAACTGCGGAATCAACACAGCCATCTGCGTCAGCAGTACGCGGAACGTCAGCGGCATCAGGTGGCGACGAAGCAGATAGGCATTCGACGCGCCGAAGCCGCGCGCAGCCAGAACAAAGTTGCGTTCGCGCGCGCTCAAAATCACGCCTCGAACCAGGCGCGCTGGGCGGCTCCATCCGACGATTCCAATCACCGACACCACCAGCAGAAACGCCGTGACCGGACTGATCTGCAATGGCAGGAACGCCCGCACGGCAATCAGGAGATAGAACCATGGAATGGTGATAAAGATCTCGGCAAAACGCATGGCTACGTCGTCCACGCGCCCGCCATACATTCCCGCGATGCCGCCCAGCAATAAGCCGGTGAAGGCGGAGAACGCTGCAGCCACAAATCCGGCAAATAGTGATACTTGTCCGCCATAGAGCAGACGTGAAAACTGGTCGCGGCCAAAACCATCTGTGCCCATCAGAAAAAGATTGGTGGGAGCTGGAACGCCGAACAGGTGTCGAGTTGAAGAGAACGTCCCGAGGATGGTGTATCTGTCTCCTTTAGGAAAGAACTCGATACCCGCCGGCTGTGAACAATCCTGCTGATATTGATCTAGAGCGTTCTCCGCCGCTTTGGTGACATACACAAACGGTCGAAAGTGAAACTTCCCCGCGCAGTCCACAAAATGCAGGCGCGTGGGCGGCGCAAAAGGATGCTCACGTTCCTGCGTCTCAAAACTGTAGGGCGCGATAAATCCAGCTAGCACGACGACAGCGTGGACCCCGACGAGAAACCAGATTGCCCAACTTAGTCGGAACCTTGTAAAAAATCCCGAGCGGAGCGGGGGATCTCTACGGCTAAGGCTACTCTGTCGGTTCATAGCTGAACCTCAAAAGTTCTTTTAGCGATAGGGATCTCTCGCTGCGCTCGGGATTGCAGATAAAAACTCTTCATGCCTGCCTCCTGATCCGCGGATCAAAGGCATAGAGCAGCACGTCGCCCAGCAGATTGCCGGCGATCAAAAACACGGTGGAAAGCATCACGGCGCCAATCACTACAAAGAGGTCGCGCGCCAGGATCGATTCCAGCAGTAGCGGCCCGATCCCCGGCCAGCTCATCACTACTTCGATTAGAAGAGACACGCTCAGCAGCATGGCCACCGAAAGTCCAAAGAGCGAGATTAGCGGATTGGCCGCAGCCGGCAGTGCATAGCCAAAGAGCAACTTGAAGCGCGGCAGCCCGTGACCTTCAGCTGCGCGCATGTAAGAAGATTCCAGCACTTCACTCACGCTGGCGCGCACATGCCGCAGAATCATGGTCAACGACCCGATTACCATTGCAGCCACCGGCAACAACATGTGCCAGCCCAGATCGCGGACGTAAGCCCATGTGTTCTGGTCTTGCGCATTGATGGACGTCATACCTCCCACGGGAAATATTCCTGTCTTGAGTGCGATCAATAAAGCCAGCAGCGCGATGAGAACATCGGGCAGCGCAAGCAGCGTAGAAGTTCCTCCGGAAAAAAGCCGATCAGCCCAGCGGCTTTTCCATCCCGCCGCAAGAACGCCCAGCGGCACAGCGATGAGCCATGAAATTAGGAGCGCCGGAATGCTTAAGAGCAAAGTATTGCGCGCCCGGGGCAACAGCAGCGTGGACGCCGGAGTGTTGTACGCGAATGAGTAGCCAAAGTCGCCCCGCGCGGATGATTTCAGCCACTGCCAATAACGCACAGGCAACGGTTGGTCCAGCCCGTATTGCGCGCGCAGCGTGGCAATCGTCTCCGGCGATATCTGCGTACTCACCTTGATCTCGCTCAGGAAATCTCCGGGCGCAGTCTGGAACAGCAGAAACATCAGAACAGAAACGCCAAACAGCATCAGCAAACCGTGAGCAGCGCGGCGGGCCAGGTAGCGGATCATACGGCTGCCTCCACTCCCGGCGCATGTAGCCGCTCGGCGGCTTCCACCAACTCCCGCGTCGCTGGATGGACGCTCTGGCCCAGTTTCTCCGGCGTGGTCCGCTCCACGATTTGGCCGGCATCCATCACCACAACTTCCTGCGCAAACAGCGAAATGAAGTTGAGGTCGTGCGAGATGTAGAGATAGGTGAGCCCGTGTCGCGACTGCAAATCTATCAGCAACCGCACCATCTGCGCTTGCAGTGGCATGTCCAGGCCGGAAAGTGCTTCGTCCATGACAAGCAGCCGGGGCTCGGCGGCCAGTGCTCGCGCCAGCGCCAGCCGGTGCCGCTGTCCGCCGCTGAATTCGCCCGCCAGACGCGCAGCCCAATCAGGATCAAGGCCAACCTCTTCCATCAACTTCAGTGTGCGAGCCGTGCGATCTGCGTCGGTCTTCCAGCGCGCGATCTCCAGCGGCTCCGCCACAATCTGCCGCGCCGTGAATCTTGGGTTGAGCGACGTGGCCGCATCCTGAAAGATCATTTGCACTGGCGGTCGCGCGCCGCGTTCATTCTTTTCTGCCGTCGCGATGGGATTTCCTTCCAGCAAAATCTCGCCCGCATCTGGCGTTTCAAACCCGGCAACGCAGCGCGCCAGCGTTGACTTCCCCGATCCGGAACGTCCCAGCACAGCCACGGTGGAACCGGCAGACAAGGAAAGATCAATCCCATCCAGCGACTGCACGACAAACTCTTTGCGCGACAGCATGCGCTTCTGTACAAATCTCTTGCTTAGTCCACGAACTTCCAGCAGCGCCGCTCCGCTCTCTATCGATGAAACCGTGTGCGTTGCCAGACTTTTCTCCGGAAACAAAATCCCCTGCACATAGTCATCCGTAGTCGCCTGTAACTTGTCCATCGAGCCGCGCGCGACTGCTTCACCGTCACGCATCACAATAATATTGTCAGCCAGCGCTTCCAGCGCTCCGGCGTTGTGCGTAATAAACAGCATGGCCAGGCCAAGATCGCGCTTTAACCGCTGCAACAGGTCAAGAATGTCTGCTTGTGTGGCCGCGTCCAGCGCGCTCAAAGGCTCATCGGCAATCAGGAGTTTGGGCCCGCAGATAAGCGCCTGTGCAATGGCCACACGCTGCCTCTGTCCTCCGCTGAGCTCGTGCGGATAAGCGCGCAGGATGCGCTCGGGATCTTCAAACCCAACCTGCCGCAATATCTCAGTGCAGCGCGCGTTTACTTCCAGGCGCGTAAGTTTGCCATGCGCTCGCAACACGTCGGCAAGCTGCTGCCCCAAGGACAAAACCGGATTCAGCGCCAGCGCAGGCTCCTGCGAAATCAGCGCAACTTCAGCGCCGCGCATCGCTCTTAAATCTGCTGGAGAAAGTTCCGCTACATTTCGGCCACGATAAGCAATGCTGCCTGAAACCAAGCGCGCGTTTTTCGGCAGCAGCCGCAGCAGCGCCAGCGCGAGTGAACTTTTGCCGGAACCCGACTCGCCCAGCACGCCAATGCTCTCACCGCTGGCAATCTCAAGATCGAGATTGCGCAAAGCATGGACCACGTTTCCGGCGGCAGCGTTATAGTCAACGCTCAAAGCGGATACGCGCAGCAATGGCTCGGGTTTTGGCAAGCCCAGGTCGCCGGAAGACAATGTCTGAGTGTGCTCCCTATTTTGTGGGTGGAGCTTTGTGCAACATTATGACGCATCGGGCCTGGATTACGAATACGCCCCGTCACCTATAAAAACCGCGTTAGATACTTACCGTAATCCAAAGCTGAGAGTTGGTTCTCTGCACCCGAGCCGGAACCCCAGGCCAGCCAATCTCAAAAACAAAAACGCATCATGGAAATCCCACTTACCCTGGCATTCTGCTAACCAGCTTGATAATAAACAAGTTACGTTGGTTCTGAAAAAGCTATCTTTCATCCCAAAAGCTTTTCCCAGCAGGGTCATGTGCCATTGACCGATTGAGCCTATGACCTCCTGTTACGCCTTAATCTCTTAATCTCAGGCTTTCTACGTAATCCAAAACGGCCCCCCAAGGATTACAGTCCTGCCAACGCTTAACAAAAACAGTTTCAGCAAGGGGGTCCTTATGAGGCTTTGGCAGGCTGCTCAAACTTGCTCGGCGATTCTCACACTGTCTTTATTACTTGCCTCATGCGGTGGAAACGCTTCATCTTCCACCTCCGCCAGTTCTTCACCAGCGCCCAATGCGTCACCGACTCCAACACCCGGCACAGGGCCTTCACCCACGCCAACGCCAACCAGCAATGCCACGGTAATCAATCGGGTTGAAGAGTCGCCCTGGCTGACCTGCGGCAACTGCGGCAACACCGGCGCTACCGGCGCAACCGCCGCATACTTTGACACGCTCGGCATCGCTACGCCCAGTGAAGACGGCTCGTCAACTCAGTTCAGTATTGCGGCGACCGTCCCTTACACCAACGGATATTTCTACCAGAAGCATACGCCGGTCACTGCGCAGATCAATGCGTTGACTTACGAGTTCGATATCTACATTCCTGTCGGCTCAGAAACTCTGCCTCAAGGCATTGAGTTTGAATGCCAGCAAATCCTTAACGGATGGGTCTATAACTTCAGCTGGCAAGCGCTTTATCCCGGCAGCCAGTGGCGCATCTTCGACTACGGCCTGAAACGCTGGGACGCAACCGGCCTTGCCTTTACTCCATTCACTCCGGGAACATGGCACCACATTGTTGCCGAATACCACAATGACATCGTGGCCCACACCGTACTGCATGACGCGCTTACCGTTGACGGCGTGCGCATGCCGGTGAACATTACGCACAACGCGTTTTTCTCCGGGGCCGTGAATAACCAGTTCACTAACGCCGTTCAACTCGATAGCAACAGCACCGCTGCGCCTTACAGCGTTTTCATCGACCAGATGAAGATTGCGTATCAGTAGATCCCACAGGCTAACCGCTGGAAAACAGCTTATCGCCGATCGACGGGCTACGCGGATCAGGCAATTGCCAGAAGTGCCCAAAATTGCCAAAGATCGCCGAAAGTGTAGCCCTCGCCAAGCGATGCGCGTAAAAGATTTGATACTGGATGAAGTAACCGGAATTCCCTCAGTTGCTCATTCCCTCCGCGCTGCAAAGGTTTGGCTTTTGAATTTTGGCAATCTTTGGCAATTTCGGCGCTTTTGGCAATTTCTGTAATCAGTGTTATCCCTGCTCTCTTCGTGTTCCTTCGTGTCCTTTGTGGTTAGTGTTTATGTCTCACTCATAGTGCAGCGCCACCATGGGATCAACCTTCGCCGCTCTGCGCGCGGGAATGTAGCTGGCAAACACTCCCACCGTCGCCAGCACCAGCGCCATGGCAAGAAACGCCACTGGCGAGTTGGTGTTGACTCCGTATAAGAATGTTACGATCAGTCGCGCCAGCAGAAACGCGGCAAGCAGTCCTGCCAACAAACCTGCGCCCATCATTACGGCGCTTTGTTTCAGCACCATCATCAGCACATCGCGCGGCTGCGCGCCCAGCGCCAGCCGAATACCAAACTCGCGTATTCTCTGCCCCACGGAATATCCAACAACGCCATAAATCCCCACCGCGCATAGCGCCATGGCAATCATGGCAAACACCGTCAGCAGGCTTGCGCCAAAGCTTGACGCCCATAGCGATTGCGAAATCACCTCGCCGATCGGCCAGACATTTGTGATGGGCAGGTTGCGGTCCATTTCCTGGATGCGCGCACGCAGCGTGTTCAGCACCGTCCGTGGATCGCCTTCAGTGCGGAAAAACAACGTCAACGCCGCGCTCGGGTTCTGCACCAGAGCAACGTACATATAGGGTCTCGGCTGTTCGCCCAGATTGTTGTACATGGAATCGCGCACAATGCCGATCACCTTTGTGTAGTCCGTATCGCGGAAAAACTTAAAGCGCTTGCCAATGGGATCTTCATTCGGCCAGATCTGTTTGGCCGCCGTCTCATTAATAATGGTGGCTCGCGGCGTGTCCTCACGCACGCTGCCGTCAAAACCCTGTCCGCGAACCATGGGAATGCCCATGGTCTGGAGGTATTCCGGCGAAACAACAGAAAACTGCGCTACGTGCCCGCTCTGTCCATTGCTGGAATCCTCGCCTTCACGAAACAGCGTTCTGCCAAAGCCGCCATTGAACAGCGGAACCGTGTTGGCGAGCGCAGCCGCCTTTACTCCGGGCGTGGACTGCGCCGCTTCCAACGCTCGACGCGCAAACTCTTTGGCGCGCGCCGGCTCATAGTTCAGCGCGCCCACGTCAAACGACAGCATTCCCAGGTTGTGCGTATCAAACCCCGGATCCATCTCATGCGCGTTGCGCAGGCTGATCAGGAAAAGTCCGGCGCCTACCAGCGCAATCAGGCAAACCGCTACTTGCAGCGAAATAAGAACGTCGCGGACATTGAAGCGCGTTCCTTTGCGCAGATCGCCGCCAGCACGCTCCTTTAATTCTGAAACCAGGTTCGGCCTCGACGATTGCAGCGCTGGCGCCAACCCAAAGATCAATCCCGTGCCAATCGCCACCGCGAATGTAAACGCCAGCACGTGCCAATCAAGAGAAAGGTCCATGCCATCCGCCGGAAGCTGTGGCGGACGGAAGCGCCACATCATGTCGCGTCCGGCCACGGCCAGGCCAAGTCCCAGAGCGCCGCCCGCAATCGCAAGCACCATGGCTTCCGTCAGCAACTGCGTTATCACGCGGCTGCGTGACGCGCCAATCGCCACGCGGATTGACATCTCGCGCTTTCTGCCCGCCGCGCGTGCCAGCAGCAGGTTGGCAATGTTGAAGCAGGCAATCACCAGCACAATGCCGACCACGGCCATCAGCATCACGCCGGCGCGCTGAAACTGCGCACGCTGGTTGGGATTGATGCTCGACTCCAGCAGCGGCTGCAGCGTAAAGGTGCGGCCCTTATTGGCCAGCGGAAAAGCCGTCTCCAGGTCAGCGGCAATCGCCTGCAACTCGGCCTTGGCCTGCTCCGGACGCGCGCCATCTTTCAGCCGGCCCACGGCGCTGAATCCTAGAAAGCGCCGTTCATTGAAAAGCTGCTTCAGAAAGCCGGTAAGAATCTGGTCATGCATTGACATGGGAACAAACATGTCCGGGCCGCCGATCACGGCAGTTCCCTGGAAACCTTTCGGCGTTACGCCCACAATGGTGAATCCCTGTCCGTTCAGCAGCACGCTCTGGCCGATCACCGCCGGATTCGCTCCAAAAGTCCGCTCCCAGAAACCATGGCTCAGCACCACCACCGGCCCTGCTCCGTCCGTGCGGTCTTCTTCAGGAAGAAACGTCCGTCCAAATTGCGCATGCACGCCCAGCACATCAAAGTAGTTCCCCGAAGAAAGCTGCGCAAAATATTGGTTCGGCACGCCGTTCACCGTCATGCTTACCGGCGTGGCAAACGATTCATACACCGTCACCCCGGAAAAAGACTGCGCCCTCCGCTGAATGTCCTGCCCATTGGGAAAAGAGTTGGG
>Ga0070734_10004232_pt1 | contig 13885 bp, 10 predicted proteins | sample Coa_R1_8_FD_66444 | JGI IMG/M metagenome (GOLD analysis project Ga0070734, IMG submission 66444) | Surface soil microbial communities from Centralia Pennsylvania, which are recovering from an underground coalmine fire - Coalmine... | ecosystem: Environmental > Terrestrial > Soil > Unclassified ...
CTCCACCAGAAGGACATCGCCCCGGATGCGCATGCCGAATTTCGTCATGGCGGATAGGGCCCGGGAAAGAGTCTCGCGCGTCATGCCGAGATGGGAAGCGATCAGGCGCCGTTCTGTCGGCAAGACAATGGACGCGCCCGCCTCGGCTTGCCCGAGCAGAGAGACGAGGTAGCAGCCGACCCGCTCCTCCGCGGAGCGAAGCTTCAGGTTCTTTTCCATGCGAACTTGGCGTCGGAACTGCGCCGCCAGGCAGGCGAGCACGGCACGGCAAAAGGCATGATCGGCGGCGAGCGCCTGGCGGAACGCGGCCGCGTGGACGAGAAGGATGCGGGCCTCCTCATAGACGCGGGCGCGCATCAGATAGGGCTGGCCGCCGACGACGGCGGCGGGAACCACCAGATCCCCCGGCTGCAACAGCTCGACCAGCGTTTCAACCTCGCCGCGCACGCCCAGAAGCTCGACGCGGCCGGAAAGAAGGAACTGGGCAAAGGTGGGGATCTCGGCCTGCTCGAACAGGAGGCTACCGGCCGGCATCCGATGCAGGACGGCCTGGTCCGCCAGGAAGTCCCGCGTTTGGTCGGAAATCCCTCGCAGCCAGGGGATTTCCTCGAATGCCCTGCGGACCGCCGTCTGCCGTCCCGGCTCTTGCGTCAGCGCGGCCTTGCCGGCAGCGCCATCGCCGCCTAACGCATTGGCTGACAAGGATATTTTGTATCGATTCTCTTCGACCATCGCTCATGGCCCACGGAAGCTGTCCATTCGATCGCGCGATGCGGCAGCGTGATCTGGCACACGCAGAATCTTGCGTGAAAGCAAAGGCCGCATTGATCCAGATCAATGAGCCGAAGCCGGGCAGCCTGCAGGATCAAGTCATTCCGCGACCACCGGCTTCGAGCGCCCGATGGCGGGCCGCAAGGACATGACATGACATGAGCCATTTCCTCGATCGTCTGATGTTCTTCCGCAAGAATGTCGGCACATTCTCCGGGACGCATGGCGTCGTCACCAATGAAGACCGCCAGTGGGAGGAGGCCTATCGCCGGCGCTGGCAGCACGACAAGATCGTGCGCTCGACCCACGGGGTGAACTGCACCGGCTCCTGCAGCTGGAAGATCTACGTCAAGGGCGGCATCGTCACCTGGGAAACCCAGCAGACCGACTATCCGCGCACCCGCCCGGAGATGCCCAACCACGAACCGCGCGGCTGCGCGCGCGGCGCCAGCTATTCCTGGTATCTCTACAGCGCCAACCGGGTGAAGTATCCGCTGATCCGGCGCAAGCTGGTGGAGCTCTGGCGCGCCGAGCGCAAGGCCAAGGGGCCCGTCGAGGCCTGGGCCGCCATCATCGAGGATCCCGCGAAGGCGAAATCCTACAAGCAGATCCGCGGGCTGGGCGGATTCGTGCGGGCGAAATGGGGCGAGGTCGATGAGATCATCGCCGCCGCCAACGTCTATACGGCGAAGCGCTACGGGCCGGATCGCATCGCCGGCTTCTCGCCGATTCCGGCCATGTCGATGGTCTCCTATGCCGCGGGCAGCCGCTACCTCTCGCTCATCGGCGGCGTCTCAATGAGCTTCTACGACTGGTATTGCGACCTGCCGCCCTCCTCGCCGCAGACCTGGGGCGAGCAGACGGACGTTCCGGAAAGCGCCGACTGGTACAACTCGACCTTCCTCATCCTCTGGGGCTCGAACGTGCCGCAGACGCGCACGCCCGATGCCCATTTCTATACCGAGGTCCGCTACAAGGGCGCCAAATCCGTGGTCATCACCCCGGATTACAGCGAGGCGGCGAAATTCGCCGATCTCTGGCTGCATCCCAAGCAGGGGACCGATGCGGCGCTGGCCATGGCCATGGGCCATGTCATCCTGAAGGAGTTCCACCTCGCCGGCCGCAGCGCCTATTTCGAGGACTACTGCCGGCGCTTTACCGACCTGCCGATGCTCGTCGTGCTCGAGAAGCGCGGCGACGCCTATGTCCCCGGCCGCTTCCTGCGCGCAGCCGATCTCGACGGCGCCCTGGATCAGGCCAACAACCCCGACTGGAAGACGCTTGCCTTCAACCGGGCCGACGGCTCGCTCGCCCTGCCCAGCGGCTCCATCGGATTCCGCTGGGGCGAGAGCGGCAAGTGGAACATCGAGGAGAAGGATGCCCGCAGCGGCGCCCCTGCCGAACTGCAGCTGAGCCTGGCAGAGAGCCGCGATGCCGTGCTGCCGGTGGCGTTTCCCTATTTCGGCGGCCATGCGCCCGACGCATTCCACGCGACCGACCACAAGGACGTGATCGAGCGCAATCTGCCGGTTCGCCGGGTGGTCACGCGCGCGGGCGAAACCTATGTCGCCACGGTCTTCGACCTGCTCGTCGGCAATTACGGCATCGACCGGGGCCTCGGCGGCGGCAATGTGGCCAGCGGCTACGATGAAGATCAGCCTTACACGCCGGCCTGGGCGGAGGCGGTCACCGGCGTGGCGCGCGAGCACATCATCGCGACCGCCCGCCAGTTCGCGGAAAACGCCGACAAAACCCGGGGCAAATCCATGGTGATCCTGGGTGCCGGTCTCAACCACTGGTACCACATGGACATGATCTACCGCGCCATCATCAACATGCTGGTGATGTGCGGCTGCGTCGGGCAATCGGGCGGCGGCTGGTCGCATTATGTCGGGCAGGAAAAGCTGCGCCCGCAGACCGGCTGGACGGCGCTCGCCTTCGCCCTCGACTGGAACCGGCCGCCCCGGCAGATGAACTCGACCTCGTTCTTCTATGCCCATACCTCCCAGTGGCGCTACGAGAAGCTCGATCCGACGGAGATCCTCTCGCCGCTCGCCGATGCCAAGAATTTCCCTTCGAGCCTCATCGACTACAACGTCAAGGCGGAGCGTATGGGCTGGCTTCCTTCCGCGCCGCAGCTCGAAACCAACCCGCTCGGCCTCGCCGCGGCGGCCGAAGCGGCCGGCAAGGAGGTTCCGGCCTATGTGGCCGCCGGCCTGAAGGCGGGCACGCTGCGCTTCGCCGCCGAGGACCCGGATGCGCCGCAAAACCATCCGCGCAATCTCTTCGTCTGGCGCTCGAACCTGCTGGGCGCCTCGGGCAAGGGACATGAGTATTTCCTGAAATACCTCCTGGGCACCGATCACGGCGTTCTCGGCAAGGACCTGGGCCACGAGGACGGCGAGAAGCCGAAGGAGGTGCGCTGGCACGAGCAGGCGCCGACCGGCAAGCTCGACCTGCTGGTGACGCTGGACTTCCGCATGTCCACGACCTGCCTCTACTCCGACATCGTGCTGCCGACCGCCACCTGGTACGAGAAGCACGATCTCAACACCTCCGACATGCACCCCTTCATTCATCCGCTGTCGGCGGCGGTCGATCCCGCCTGGGAAGCGCGGACCGATTGGGAGATCTATAAGGGCATCGCGCGCAAGTTCTCCGAGGTGGTCCGGGGACATCTGGGGCGCGAGCGCGACGTCGTGCTGACCCCGATCATGCACGACACGCCGGGCGAGCTCGCCCAGCCCTTCGACGTCGCCGACTGGAAGCTCGGCGAATGCCCGCCGCTGCCGGGCAAAACCATGCCGGCGGTGACGGTGGTCGAGCGCGACTACCCCGAAACCTATGCCAAGTTCACCGCGCTGGGCCCGCTGATGGAGAGCATCGGCAACGGCGGCAAGGGAATCGCCTGGAAGACGGCGCCCGAGGTGGCGTTCCTGAAGCAGCTCAACGGCACCGTGGCGGCGCCGGGCGCCGGCCAGGGCCGCGCGCGCATCGACAGCGACATCGATGCCGCCGAGGTCATCCTGAGCCTGGCGCCGGAGACCAACGGCGAGGTCGCGGTCAAGGCCTGGGAGGCGCTGGGCAAGATCACCGGCCGCGAGCATGCCCACCTCGCCGCCACGCGCGAGGACGACAAGATCCGCTTCCGCGACATCCAGGCCCAGCCGCGCAAGATCATCTCCTCGCCGACCTGGAGCGGCCTCGAAAGCGAGCATGTCAGCTACAACGCCTGCTACACCAACGTGCATGAACTCATTCCCTGGCGCACGCTGACCGGCCGCCAGCAGTTCTACCAGGACCACAAGTGGATGCGCGCCTTCGGCGAGGGGCTCGCCGTCTATCGGCCGCCGATCGACACCAAGACGGTGAAACCCGTCCGTGAGCGCCTGGCGGACGGCCGCAAGACCCTCGTGCTCAATTTCATCACCCCGCACCAGAAATGGGGCATCCACAGCACCTATACCGACAACCTCATCATGCTGACGCTGTCGCGCGGCGGGCCGATCGTGTGGATCAGCGAGACCGACGCCAAGGCGGCGGGGATCGCCGACAACGACTGGCTGGAGGCCTTCAACGCCAACGGCGCGCTCACCGCGCGCGCGGTCGTCAGCCAGCGCGTGCCGGCCGGCATGTGCCTGATGTATCACGCCCAGGAGAAGATCGTGAACGTGCCGGGCAGCGAGATCACGGGCAAGCGCGGCGGCATCCACAATTCGGTGACGCGGGTCTGCCCGAAGCCGACCCACATGATCGGCGGCTATGCGCAGCTCTCCTATGGCTTCAACTACTACGGCACCGTGGGCGCCAATCGCGACGAGTTCGTGATCGTCCGCAAGATGGAAAAGATCAACTGGCTCGAGGGTCCGCGCGCAGCAGCGCCGGCCCAGGCGGCCGAGTAGGAGAGGCACCGGCAATGAAGATCCGCGCCCAGATCGCCATGGTGCTGAACCTGGACAAGTGCATCGGCTGCCATACCTGCTCGGTCACCTGCAAGAACGTCTGGACCAGCCGCGACGGCGTCGAATACGCCTGGTTCAACAATGTCGAGACCAAGCCCGGCATCGGCTATCCCAAGGACTGGGAGAACCAGAAGAAATGGAAGGGCGGCTGGGCCCGCAACAAGAGGGGAAAACTCACGCCGCGCCTCGGCGGCAAGTTCCGCGTGCTGGCCAAGATATTCATGAACCCCGACCTGCCGGAAATCGACGACTACTACGAGCCCTTCACCTTCGACTATGCCCATCTGCAGACCGCCGGCGTCAGCGAGGCCGCCCCCACCGCCCGGCCGCGTTCGCTGATCACCGGCCAGCGGATGGAGAAGATCGAATGGGGCCCCAACTGGGAGGAGATCCTCGGCGGCGAATTCGCCAAGCGCGGCAGGGACCAGAACTTCGAGGCCATGGAGAAGGAGATCTATGGCCAGTTCGAGAACACCTTCATGATGTACCTGCCGCGGCTCTGCGAGCATTGCCTGAACCCGGCCTGCGTCGCCGCCTGTCCCTCCGGCTCGATCTACAAGCGCGAAGAGGACGGCATCGTCCTCATCGACCAGGATAAATGCCGCGGCTGGCGCATGTGCGTCAGCGCCTGCCCCTACAAGAAGATCTATTACAACTGGGAGAGCGGCAAGGCCGAGAAATGCACCTTCTGCTATCCGCGCATCGAGGTGGGCCAGCCGACCGTCTGCTCGGAAACCTGCGTCGGGCGCATCCGCTATCTGGGCGTCGTCCTCTATGACGCCGACCGCATCGAGCAGGCCGCGAGCGCCCCGAAGGAAACCGACCTCTATCAGGCCCAGCTCGATATCTTCCTCAACCCGCATGACAGGGACGTGATCGCCCAGGCCGCGGCCGATGGCGTGCCGGAGGCCTGGCTGGCGGCGGCCCGCAACTCGCCCGTCTACAAGATGGCGATCGACTGGAAGATCGCCTTTCCGCTGCATCCCGAATACCGGACCCTGCCCATGGTCTGGTATGTGCCGCCGCTCTCGCCCATCCAGGCCAAGGCCGAGGCGGGCCTGTTGGGAACCAATGGGGTCATCCCCGACGTATCGAAGCTGCGCATCCCGCTGCGCTATCTCGCCAACCTTCTGACGGCGGGGGACGAGCGGCCGGTGAGGCTGGCACTCGAGCGCCTGCTGGCCATGCGGGCCTATATGCGCGCGCGCCATGTCGAGGGAATCGAGGCGCCCCAGATCCTGGCCCAGGTCGGGCTCGACCGCGCGCTGGTGGAGGACATGTACAAGATCCTGGCGATCGCCAATTACGAGGATCGCTTCGTCATCCCCACGACCCACCGCGAATACGCCGAGAATGCCTTCGACCTGAAAGGCTCCTGCGGCTTCAGCTTCGGCAATGGCTGCTCCGAGGGCGGCAACGACGTCAGCCTGTTCGGCAAGCACAGGCACCAGCATGGCGCCAGGAAGCCGAGCGAGGTGGCCCAATGAAGACCTTCAAGGCGCTCTCCGCCCTGCTGACCTATCCCGAGCCGGCGCTGCTGGCGAGCACCGAAGAACTCGCCGCGGCGCTTGCCGGCGAAGACCTGCTGCCGGCCGCCCATCAAACGGCGCTGAGGAAATTCCTGGCTGATCTTGAAGCCCTGGACCCGCTCGAGGCCCAGGAGCGCTATGTCGCCCTGTTCGATCGGAACCGGTCGCTTTCCCTGCATCTCTACGAACACGTCCACGGCCAGTCGCGCGACCGCGGCCAGGCCATGGTCCAGCTTGGCGAAATCTATCGGCTGCATGGCGTCGAAATCGACGCCCATGAGCTGCCCGACTACCTGCCGCTCTTTCTCGAGTTCCTGTCCCTGCTTCCGCTGAAGGCCGCTGCCTCGCTGCTGAGCGAAGCCGCGCATGTGGTTGCCGCGCTCGAAGAGAGGCTTGCCAAGCGCGGCAGCCCCTATGGCGCGGTCATGGCGGCGATCGTGGCGCTGGCCGCCAAGCCGGCCGAACGCACGGCGATCGAGGAGGTGCTGGCCGCCCTCAAGCCCGAGGCGGACAGCCCGGACGCGCTCGATAGGCAATGGGAAGAGGAAGCGGTCCGATTCACCGCGGCCGGCGGACCGGACCGGGCCGCGATCGCATCCGGCTGCGGGGGGTAAGGCGATGGCCGACTATCTGAACCAGGCGCTCTTCGGCATCTATCCCTATGTCGCCCTCAGCGTGTTCCTGATCGGCAGCGTCGTGCGGTTCGACCGCGAGCAGTACACCTGGCGCTCGGGCTCCAGCCAGCTCCTGCGCCGACGGCTGCTTTTCGTCGGCAGCAATTGCTTTCATATCGGCGTTCTCGCCATCCTGGCCGGGCATTTCGTCGGACTGCTCACGCCGCACGAGGTCTATACGGGGCTCGGCCTCAGCGTCGAGGCCAAGCAGATGACGGCCATGGTCGTGGGCGGCGTGTTCGGTGGCGTTTGCTTCATCGGCCTGACGCTGCTGATCTACCGGCGCCTGGCCGATGCGAGAATTCGCGCCACCAGCAGCGTCATGGACATCGTCATCCTGCTGCTGCTCTATGCCCAGCTCACCCTGGGCCTGTCGTCGATCTTCGTCTCGGCCCAGCATCTCGACGGCTCGGAAATGCTGAAGCTGGCGGGATGGGCGCAGCGCATCGTGACGTTGCGCGGCGGTGCCGCCGAGCTGATCGCCGACGTCAGCCCGATCTTCAAGCTGCATATCGTCCTTGGCCTGACGATCTTCCTCATCTTCCCCTTCTCCCGCCTGGTCCACATCTGGTCGGCGCCGATAGGCTATGTCGGCCGTTCCTACCAGGTGGTGCGCCGGCGCGGCGGCGCCTCGGCCGCCCGGGGGCGGTGATGGACAGGATTTTGGTGAACGAGACCGAGATTCCAGCCGCGGCGGTGGCGGCGGAGATGCAATACCACCCGGCACCGAACCGCGATCAGGCCTGGAATGCGGCGGCGACCGCGCTGGTCATACGCCAGCTCCTGCTGCAGGAGGCCTCGCGCCTGGGCATCGCGCCGGGCGAGGTGCTTGCCGAAGGCGTCAATGCCGAGGAGGCCGCGATAGAGGCTCTCCTGGAGCGCGAGATCGCCACGCCCGAACCGGACGAGGCGTCCTGCCGGCGCTACTGGTCGGCCAATGCCGCGAAGTTCTCCACGCCCGACGTCTACGAAGCGGCGCACATCCTGTTTCCCGCCCCGGCCGAGGACGAGGCCGCAAGGGCGGCGGCAAAACAGGCCGCCGACGAGACGATCGCCCTGCTGCGGGACGACCCCGGCCGCTTTGCCGGCCTGGCGCGGGAACGTTCGGCCTGTCCCTCCGCCGCCTCGGGCGGGCTGCTCGGCCAGCAAAGCCGGGGCGATCTCGTGCCGGAGATCGAAACCTTCGTCATGTCGATGGAGGAAGGCCAGATCTGCCCGGTGCCCGTGGCAACGCGCTATGGCTACCATGTGCTGCGTCTGGATCGCCTCGTCCGAGGAACGGTCTTGCCGTTCGAGAGCGCCATGGCGTCGGTGATCCAGCATCTGACCAGCCAGTCATGGCAGCGGGCGGTCAGCCAGTATCTGCGAATCCTGGCCGGCCGCGCCCGGATCGAAGGCCTCGCCATCGACGCCGCTTCGACGCCGCTGGTGCAATAGACGGCACAGCTTTACCCCTGCCGCGCCCGGGAATAGCCGGGCACCTGCCCCGATGCCGGATTTTCGATCCAGGCCGCCGCTTCGCTCGTCCCGCCGGTCCCAGTCGAGGCCGAGGCTCACGCCACCAGATACCGGCAGAGCGTCTCGACGGTCGATTGGGCTATGCGCTGGGTCGAGGGGGCGAGACCCAAGGGTTTCAGCAGCATCTTGGCGCTCATCTGATGGGGAAAATGGCGCCCGGCCATTCTGCGACAGCGCTCGAGCATGGCGCGATAGACGGCGGCGTCCACGGGCTGGCCGGGAAAGCGGGCCGAATGGATATGCTTGAAGGCGACGAAGCCATCTTCGTCGCGGATCATCCTCAGCCGACGCCAGAGAGCCCGCAGCACGCGGGCGCGTCCCGGGGCTTCGCTTTGCCGATAGCGGACGAAATAGCGATAGAAATGCTTGTAGTGCCGCACCTCGTCTTCGCAGATCAGATCGGCGAGCCTGCGCAGCACGGGATCCGGGCTCAAGCGGCTCAATGTCCGATAGTAGCTGGCCGTGCCCATTTCGACGACACAGCGCGACGCCATCTCCAGGGCGCGCGTCGATTCCAGAGCCTCGGGTCGGCAGGACGCCGAATACTCGGCGAAGAATGATTCAAAGGCGCGATCCCAATCGAACGCCGGCCAGGCGCTCTGCACGTACTTCTTGAGGGCACGGCCATGCTGCAGCTCCTCGTTTTCCCAGCGATGGGCGAGCCAGCCGGTGACTTCGTCATCGCCGGAGAACCGGTCCGTAAGGTTGCTCGTATAGAGGTCGCTGACGATTTCCACGAACGACGCGGCGGCGACAAGGTAGAAGAGCTCCTCCTGGCCGGACATGCGGCCGCGATCGATTTCCTGCCACGGGATATCGTCAAGGGTCCACTGGGATGTCCGGTCCATTGCTGCAGTTACATGGCGACTGTGATGCGCGCCTTCAACCGGCCGGCAACCATTCGGCCGGCCAAGCCTACCCTCCAACTATAGGGCGTCTCGACGGCGTCTCCTAGCCCATGGGCTGCCTGACGGGCCGGCCGGCCGGCTCCGGCCATGATCGAAGCGGAAACTCCGGGCGCTCAGCTTCTTGCCCGTTCGAAGATTTCCTTCATGGCAGCAACGCCTGGGGCAGACTCGGAAAAGCGCCGGCCCCAGATCAGGCCGCCGTCGATCACGAGATCCGCTCCGTTGACGAATCCCGCCTCGTCGCTGGCGAGGTAGACGGCCGCATGGGCAATATCGTCGGTGACGCCGGCGCGGGGAATGGCCTGCATCTTGGCGAATTGCTCCTTGATGTCGGCGACTGTCTTTTCGGCGGCGGCATCATCCAGACCCACGGCCTTGCCGAAGATGCCGGTGGCGATGCCGCCGGGCGAGATGGAGTTGACCCGCACGCCGAATTCACCCAGCTCCATGGCCACGCAGCGGCTCAAGTGCACCAGCGCGGCCTTGGCGACGGCGTAAGCCAGCGACGACGAGTAGCCGGCGCGATGGGCGGCGACGGAACCGATATTGATGACGCTGCCGGCCGCCTGCGCTCGCATGATCGGGGCCGCGTGCTTCATATGCGCCAGCGCACCGCCCACATGGACGGTGAGCGCCCGATCGAATGCCTCCAGCGACACGTCCTCCACACGCCCGCCCTTCGCTGGTCCGCCGGCATTGTTGACCAGGACATCGAGGCGCCCGAAGCGCTTGCGCGCCACGCCCACGGCCCTCTTGGCATGCGCCTCGAGCGCGACATCGGCCTCGACGAAATGAGCGCCCGTTGCTTTGGCTACGGCTTTGCCGAGGCTCAGCCGGCGGCCGCTGAAGACCACGGAGGCGCCTTCTTCGACGAAACGCTCGACGATGCGCCGGCCGATGCCGCTGGTCCCGCCCGTGACCAACGCGACTTTTCCCCGAAGGCGCTTAGCCATGCTCGCTTCCCCCCTTGTTGCCGGGCCGTTCGGCGGCCCCTGGCCTGCACCGGCATTCTCCGATCCCCTCGGCGCGTGGGCAATAGGCCATGCCGCCGGAAGCACCGCGGCCGGATTACGCGTCCACGGCCTCGTCCTCTTCGTCTTCCCAGGCGTAGCGTTTGCGCGGCGGTATATCGAGCCGGCGCAGCACGATCGCCAACGCCACGCCGATCAGCGCGGCCGCGAGATGGGTTTCCCAGGAAAGCTCGGGCAGGATTGGAAACAGCCCCCAGAGGAGCGTGCCGTACATAAAGTAGACCAACAGGGATGCGGCGACGGCGCGCCTGTCTCTGCGGAGCAGGCCGCCCACGAACATATAGCTGGCCAGGCCGTAGATCAGTCCGCTGGCGCCGATATGGTCGGCCGGTCTGGCGAACAGCCAGACCGCAATGCCGGACCCGAGATAGACCGCGGGGATCACGGCGAGGCTGGAGTTCGGGTAGAGGTACAAGATCCCGGTGCCCAGCACCAGCAAGGGCAGGGAGTTGGCGAACAGATGCGCGAAGCTGCCGTGCAGCAGAGGCGCCAGCAGAATTCCAAGCAGCCCCGCGAACTCGCGCGGACGGACACCGAAGCGTTCCAGCCCCAGATCCAGGCCCCAATTCAACAGCTGAATGAGCCAGATCAGGGCGACGAAGCCCAAGGCGATCTTGAACGCCAGCCTGAAATTGGCGCGGGACTGGGCCGATGTGGTGTAGACCGGATCGGGGGTATGAATCCGCATGGCGGAATATCATACCAGTCACGTCGCCTTCGCGATCCCATGAAGCGAGCCGTAGCGACCCGCGGGCCGGCTCTCACCAGGCGAACCTGCCGCTCACAGCCGCAGCGCCGGCTTGAGGCGCATCCTGCCGGCGAGATCGTCATAAGGCATCTGCACGAGGGAAGCCGACATGGCTTCGGCATCGTCGGCGTCCCTTCGGTCGATGGCCTCGGCAAGCTTTCGATGATAGGGCAACCCCTTCTTGAAGAACTCCAGGTTCTCCGTCGTCATCTTGACCTGCATCGACATGAGGGAGCCCACCAGCTTGCCCAGATAAATCAGCAGCACATTGTGGGAGGCGAGGTGCACGAGGCTGTGAAAGACGATGTCCGTTTGGGGAATGTCGTCCGGGCGGGCGACGCAGGCCTCGAGCCTGCCGCAGGCCTCGAGGATCGCCTTGCGCTCCTGCCTCGTCGCCCGCTTGGCCGCGAGGTAGGAGGCACGGGGCTCGACGATGAGACGGAATTCCACCAGGTCGAAGGCGTGGCGCAGACGAAGCTTGCTCGACGCATGCCAATCGAGCACGGCGCGATCGAGCAGGTTCCATTCCGACTTCGGGCGCACGCGCATGCCGGTCTTCGGCCGCACCTCCAGCAGGCCCTTGCCGACCAGCACCTTGATCGCCTCGCGCAATGCATTCCGGCTGACGCCGAGCTCGGCGCCAAGCACCGGCTCCGTCGGCAGCAACCCTTCGTTGCCGAACTCCTCGCGAATGATGCGCAGGCCCAATTCGTCCACGACCTGGTCGTGCAAGCCGCGCCGGCGGAACCCTCCGGCCCCGTTGCCGCGCCCGCGGCCTGGTCGCTTTTCCGGTCCTGTGGCTAGTCCCATCTGTCGGTCTTCCAATCGCGATGCCGGGCCCCGTGACGGCGAAGCATTACCCGAATCCTGCCCGGGGTTGCAATCCGGCCGGTCCGGCCTCCCCGAAGCCGAACCCGATGCCGCCGCCAGAGTCCTTCGCCTAACATCGGATCATATGATGTTGCCTCCGAGTCGGGCCGATTGTACCCTTTTCTGGCCGGCCAAACTGCGGAATCCGGGCAAGCAATAATAGAATTCGATTCCGCTCCGACGCCCGCCCGCGTCTCGTTCGAGGCAGAACCCGCAACCCGAGGATGGAGCCGATGCGCATCGAAGCCGCCGAACTGACCTTTCTCAACATGCCCATGAAGCAGCCGGAGCTTTGGGCCTGGGGCCTCAGGGATGGCTACACGATCGGGCTGGTCGAGCTGCACACGGACATCGGCATCACCGGCATCGGCGAGGTCGTGGTCTGCATGGGCCCCGATGCGAGCGTCATCCGGGCCATCTTCGACCAGATGAAGGAAGCCTATATCGGCGAGACGCCCTTCGACACGGAACGGGTCCTGGCAAAGATCATGAGCGCCGGCTGGTACTCCTTCGAGCGAACGGCGGGCCTGGTCATCGGCGGCCTGGACATGGCCTGCTGGGACGCCGTGGGCAAGCAAGTAAAGCAGCCGGTCTACAAGCTGATGGGCGGCGCGGTGCGCAAAGAGTTCGATTCGATGTATTTCGTCCCCGGAAGCAACGACATCGGCGAGATGACGGCCAAGGCCAGGGAAGCCGTCGGGCGCGGATTCCACACGATCTATTACAAGGTCGGCATCGAGGAGGAGCGCGACGTGGAGCTCGTCCTCAAGACGCGCGAGGCGATCGGCAACGGGCCGCGCCTCAGAGTGGACGCCAACGAGATCTGGAGCCCTTCGACCGCCAGCCGGATTCTCTCGCGCATGCGCCCGGCCAATCTCGAATATGTCGAGCAGCCTGTGCTGATGCATGACATTGCCGGCCTCGCCCATGTGCGCCGCCATAGCGGCGTGCCGGTGGCGGCGAACCAGGCTTCCTGGGGTCGGCACGCGATCCTCGAGATCATCCGGCGCGAGGCCGCGGACGTGATCATGACCGATCCCCATCAGGAGGGCGGTCTTCTGGCGCTGAAGAAGGTTCTCGGCATGTGCGAGGCGGCGGGGCTCGGCTTCGTCAACCACGCCTTCAATGTGACCAGCGTCAACATGACCAGCCACATGCATGTCATGGCCACCTCGTCCGCCTGCATCCTGGCGCTGCAAGGCCATCCGGACTACCTGGCCGACGACTACGTCACCCGGCCGGTCGACTACAGCGGCGGCAAGATGCGGCTCGGCGACGCGCCCGGCCTGGGCCTCGAGATCGACCGGGCCAAGGTGAAAGCCTTTCATCAGGCCTTCCTCAAGGAAGGCCAGGCCACCGCCTACGCCTCGGCCAAGGCGGGGGCCATCGCCACCATTCCCCGGGACTGACCGCTGGAGCATTTTCCGCCGATCCTCCCACGCAGCTGCGCTGCCTCGCAGGAGCGGCAGAAAACGTGACAAACCCGACGACTCTAGAGCCGCGGCCCGGCATTGCCGGGATCATGGGGCGACGGGGCGATCACCCGGGCCGGGCGCCGCTCGCCCAGCGCCGATACTTCGAGCTCGGTTCCCTCAGCATGGAACGGCGCGTCGATATAGGCGTGGGCCAGCGCCTTGGCGACGAGATGCCCGTAGCCGCCGCCGGTGATCCTGCCGACCGGCTTGCCGTCCCGGTAGACCGTTTCGTTCTGGTACGGCTCGGTCCCGCCAGCCGCGATCTCCAGCACCGCAAAGCGACGCCTTGGCCCGGCCGCCCGTTCGGCCAGCAGCGCTTCCCGGCCGCGAAATCCCGGCTTCTGCAAGCTGATGAAGCGGTCGAGCCCGGCCTCGAGCGCGCTGTAATCCAGCGTCAGG
>Ga0070734_10004233_pt1 | contig 13880 bp, 8 predicted proteins | sample Coa_R1_8_FD_66444 | JGI IMG/M metagenome (GOLD analysis project Ga0070734, IMG submission 66444) | Surface soil microbial communities from Centralia Pennsylvania, which are recovering from an underground coalmine fire - Coalmine... | ecosystem: Environmental > Terrestrial > Soil > Unclassified ...
GCCGGACGCGCCAGCGAAGGATCATGATCCTTCGCTGGCGCGTCCGGCTTTTGTGGGGCTGGAAAACCTCATGACGGATTGGACGGTCCCGTCTTTACCGCCAAGGCTAATGCAGCAGCAATCAGCACAAGCATACCGCCAATTACCATGACGACGGTTACCGCGCCGATGGTGGTGCTGGCAAACTCGCCCAGTTGATTCCATTTCTGGATCAGTTTCGGCAGGAAACGACCAAGCAAGAGGACGGCGAGGATAATCGCCCCGCCCAGCGACACGGCCGGTGCATAGAAAACACCCACCGCACACAAGAGTAGTAGCAGACCCGCGATCCCGCCGGCCACCAGGGAAGCCATGCTGTGGGCACCCACATAGCCCAGGATGCCTCCCCCAATGGAAGCCAATCCATAAAGGGCTGTAATGGCAACGGCGAACCAGTAAGTCGCTGGGAGTCCGTTCATCGCGGGTCAGCCTTTCTCGTGAACAGTGCAGCCAAAGTTCCTGGAATCACACGCGCGGCAGCTGCCAGGGCTCCCGTCGTTCGCGGTCCAACCATTTGTTGGCCTCTGCATCTTGGACGAACCGCCATTCCTTGGGATCCCAGGCCAGCTTGCGGTGGTTCCAGTACGCGAGGTTGCCCAGGTGGCAAACCGTTACGGAACGGGCGCCGATCTCCACGTCGCAGAGAGGCCGTTTGCGTGCCCGAACACAATTTAGCCAATCGCGTTGATGGCCCGGCGACTTGTAAAGGTGCACATCTTTTTCACCCAGCGGCTGCGCGATGATCTCCTTGGGATCGCTCGCCTTGAAGCCACGATCCACAAAAATCCTCCCGTCGCTGCCGACGAACGTGACGCCGACTCCCCTCCGAGTGGTGGGAGGATTGGGATCGCTGCCGTGGATGACTTCGATCCCATTGGCGTAAACATACCGGACACCCCGTTGTGCTTTGGGGTCCTCAGGGGGAATGATTTGCACGGGGCCGGAATCGTCCATGCCCAGGCCCCACTGGGCAATATCAAAATGATGAGCGCCCCAATCCGTCATCATGCCGCCAGAATACTCGCGGTAGTTGCGCCAATCCGGAAAATGATCGTGGACGCCGCGCGGACTGAGGACGGAGTTGTACGGACGCTTCGGAGCCGGCCCGAGCCAGCGATCCCAATCTAACCCCGGCTCGAGATTTTGCTCGGGCAGATCGCACCATCTGCTCGGAGAGCCAACGTTGACGTAGACCGTCTTGACCTTGCCAATCCGACCGCTGCGTACCAGCTCACAGGCCAGCCGAAATTCCGAACTGGACCGTTGCTGACTTCCGGTCTGGAAGACGCGGTTGTATTTACGGACCGCATCGATCATCGCCTTGGCCTCGTGGATGGTCAGCGACAGCGGCTTCTCACAGTAGATGTCCTTGCCGGCTTTGCACGCTTCCAGCACCGGGATGGCATGCCAGTGATCCGGCGTCGCAATGACTACAGCGTCGATGTCCTTGCGGGCCAACAGCTCGCGGAAATCGTTGTACGCGGCACAGCCCTTGTATGCGCCGTTTTTCCGCTGTTCGGCGTAGCGTTTCTCCACCATGTCCTTGGCATTTTCACGCCGGGTCGTGTCCACGTCGCAGACTGCCAGGACCTGCGCATCGTCCTGGCGCAGGAAATATCCCAGGTGGCCACGGTTTTGTTTTCCCACACCGATGAATCCGAGCGTGAGCCGCTCGCTGGCCGCGGATTTGGTGTCGTCGCCCAGGGCAGTGCCCGGCACGATGACCGGCACGGTAGCCGCCGCGACCGCAGCGCTGCGGAGGAAATCGCGCCGGTTGATCCCTCGCTGGTGTGTCTTCATGTCCATCCTCCCGAAAGATTGTGAAACATAATTGAATGTCGGTACAGGGAAGGCAATCATCGAGCGTACCGTATGCGGCGCCAGATGCAAGCAGGAACTTGCGAGTTTTCGCCGCGGACGGCCTAGCCCGGAGCCAGGTTATAGCGATGGCGAAAACTAACCCGCCGCAGCAGGTTCGGCGGTCTGGCTGTTGCGATTGCTCAGATGTCGTTGCGTCGATAACATGCAGGGAATACGGCCCGTAGGGCGTTCGTGGCCGTGTCCGAGAACAATTTCTCAAGCCTGAGGCTTTCTTGATCATGACCCAGCGTATCGTGCCAGTCAAACGTACCCTTGCCTTGTTCGTTGTCCTCGCCGGTCTGCTCGGCATGGCGCCGCGGCTGGCAGCTGAACCGGTGCCAGGCCGCCAGGACCGTCTGGTAGTCCAGATGGTGTGCAGCCTCTTGCAGCAAGGGCACCTCTCCCGGCCCGAGATTGGCGACGAGTTGTCGCGCCGCCTGTTTCGGCGCTTCTTCAAGGAGATGGATCCATCCAAGCTGTACTTCCTCCAGACCGATGTCGATGAGCTCAAGAAGTACGAGACTCAACTCGATGATATGCTCCTGGAAGGGGACCTGAGCTTCGCCTACAAGGTGTATGATCGCTTCCTGCAGCGGCTCGGGCAGCGCATCAAGCTGGTGGAAGAGCTGATCGAAGCGCCGCACGATTTCAAGGCCCAAGAGTACCTGGAAACCGATTTCGATGCGATGGATTTCCCCCGCACCGACAGCGACGTGCGGGAGCGCTGGCGGAAACGGATCAAGTTCGACCTGCTTCTCCAGCGGCTAGCGCAGAAACCGCTTCCCGAGGCCGAAGCCAAAAAGAAAGTCCTGCAACGCTACCAAGATCTCCTGAAACGCTGGAAACAGCTGGACAATTACGACCTCATGGAGATGTACCTCTCCGACCTGACCGCCAGCGTGGATCCCCATTCGTCGTACATGTCCGCGCCGACCTTGGATGATTTCGACATTGCCATGCGGCTGAGTCTGGAAGGAATTGGCGCCCTCCTTCGGTCGGAGAGCGGCCAAACGATTGTCGCCGAAGTGATTCCCGGCGGAGCAGCGGCACAGGATGGCCGGCTCAAGCAGAACGACAAGATCGTAGCGGTCGCCCAGGGTGACGGCCAATTTGTGGACGTGGTCGATATGAAGCTCCGCGAAGTCGTGAAGCTGATCCGTGGCCCACGAGGCACCAAGGTACAGCTGAGGGTGATCCCGGCCGAGAAGGTGGCACCCGTTGTTTACGATCTGACCCGTCGGAAGATCGAGCTGAAATCGCAGGAAGCGCGGCAGGAAATCCTTGAACAGGGCAAGAAACCAGACGGTAGCCCCTACCGGATTGGCGTGATCGATCTGCCGTCCTTCTACGCCGAGCCAGGCTCTCGAAAGAATGGCCAGGGAGACGCGAAAAGCGCCACCGAGGACGTCCGCAAGATCCTGAAGGAGTTCACGGCCAAGGGCGTGGATGGGGTGGTCCTGGACCTGCGCAAGAACGGGGGTGGAGCCCTCAACGAAGCCCTCGCCCTGACGGGACTGTTTATCGACCAGGGTACGGTAGTCCAGGTAAAAGGGTCGCAGGGCCCCGTGCAGCGGCTGAAAGATCCGGAGAAGGGAACGGTCTACGCCGGTCCGTTGATGGTGCTGGTTAGCCGTTACAGTGCCAGCGCATCAGAGATTCTTGCCGGCGCACTCCAGGATTACGGGCGTGCCCTGATCGTGGGCGACTCTTCCACGCACGGCAAAGGGACCGTGCAGGCGCTCCTCGACCTCGGTAGCCAGATTGCCGGCAACCGCGTGGGAGGGGGCACGCAACCCAAGCTGGGCGCGCTGAAGTTGACCGTGCAACAGTTCTACCGGGTCAACGGCGACAGCACCCAGAACCGCGGCGTGCTTTCCGACATCGTCCTTCCGTCGCTCAGTGAAGTTGTCGCCACCACGGAAAAGGAGATGGACCACGCCTTGGCCTTCGATCAGGTCAAGCCGGCGGAGCACCAGGACCTCGGGATGGTCCCCCTGGATGTCAAAGCGGCTCTCCAGGCCCGATCGGCCGAACGAGTCAAGAATTCCGCCGAATTCGCCAAGTTAGCCAAGGAGATCGAGCTTCTCAAGACCCGGCGTGCCCGCAAGGCCATCCCGCTGAACGAAGCCGAACTGCGGGAGCAATTCACCAAGGATGAGGCCGAGAAAGTCGACCAGCGTGTCAATGGCCTGTTTCCTCCGGAGACTCCGGACACGGAGACTTACAAATTCCAGCGTAATTTCGTCAACGACGAAGTCCTGCACATCATGGAGGATTTCATTCAAGGCAAGAAGCTCGCGCAATCGCGGTGACTCAACCAGGGCTGCTTGCGTTTGCCGCGCCGTGAATACCCTCAAACGCCAAACGCAAGCAGCATGCCTATTCAAACAGCTTGCTCACCGATTCATTGAAGTGAATGCGTTTGATGGCGTCAGCCAACAGCGGGGCCACGCTCAGGACTTTGATGTTCGGTAGTTGCTTATTGGGCGGCAGCGGGATGCTGTCGGTCACCACGACTTGCTTGATGGGAGCATCCCGCAGGCGTTCGATGGCCGGGCCACACAGCACGGCGTGGGTTGCACAAGCATAGACTTCGCGGGCGCCGTTGTACTTGGCCACATTGGCCGCACCTACCACGCTCCCGGCGGTGGTGATCATGTCGTCGAAGATCACCGCCGCCTTGTTCTCCAGCGAGCTACCGATCAGGTTGGCCTGTTTCGTCTCCGTGGCACTGGAGCGCCGCTTATCGACAATGGCGATTCCGCCACCGATCTTCTTCTGATGAAGCAAGGCCCGCTTGATGCTCCCCTCGTCGGGGCTGAGCACCACCAAATCCCGCGACGGAATATTCAAACTGCGAATGTATTCATTGATGACCGGCCCGGCGTGCATGTGGTCCACGGGAATATCAAAGAACCCCTGGATCTGCGCCGCATGGAGATCCAGCGCCAGCGCGCGATTGGCCCCCGCAATCGTCAGGAGATTGGCAACAAGCTTGGCGGTGATCGGCACCCGGCCGACATCCTTGCGGTCTTGGCGGGCGTAGCCGTAGTACGGAAGCACCACGGTGATCCGCGCAGCACTGGCACGCCGGAAACTGTCGAGCATGATCAACAGTTCCATCAGGTTCTCATTGACTGGCGGGCAGGTGGGCTGGACCAAGAAGATGTCTCGGCCACGCACGTCTTCTTCGATGCGCACCGAAATTTCGCCATCGGGGAAATTCGACAACGTCACCTTGCCGAGCGTATCGCCCAGCACGTTGGCAATGTTTTCCGCGAGCCGGATATTCGCTCTGCCGCTGAAGACCTTGAGCTTGTTGTTGTTGTTCATGATCCGCCCGCGGATGAAGCCTGGAAAGGACTTCTTCCGCTTTCCGGCAGAGCAAGCACAGCCTGCGACCGTTCGCGGAAGAGCCCAACTCCGGCATTATGAAGGGACCATTAAGGGCCTGTCAACGGACAACGTTCCTTCATTGCTTAGCATACAAGAATTCTCTGGTTCTTGTACAATGGGGTGACAGCCCAGGGTCCACCATGAGCAACCCCGCGTCGAAAGCCCACCGGTTGGTGCCGCTGCAAAACAAACCGGCGGGGCAGCTGATGATCCACGAAATCTATCGCAGTATCCAGGGCGAATCGACGTTCGCCGGACTGCCGTGCGTGTTTGTGCGCCTGGCCGTTTGCGACGCCCGTTGCGCCTACTGCGATACGCCGCATGCCTTTACCCAGGGAGCGCTCCGCACGTTGGATGACATCGTGCACCGGGTGCAGGACGATCATTGCCCCCTGGTGGAGATCACCGGTGGTGAGCCGCTCCTTCAGGAGGAAGTGTTTGGGCTGATGGCGGAGTTGGCGGACGGGGGGATGACGGTGTTGCTGGAAACCAGCGGTGCCCACGACGTGAGCCGGGTCGATCCGCGCGTGCACATCATCATGGACCTCAAATGCCCCGACAGCGGTGAGTGCGAAGGCAACCTCTGGGCCAATCTTGATGTCCTGAAACCGACCGATCAGATCAAGTTCGTGGTTGCCTCGCGGCGGGACTTCGAATGGGCCGAGGAAATCATTCGAACGCATGACTTGGACCGCCGGTTCATCGTCTTACTGAGCCCGGTCTTCAGTGCGGTTGCGCCGGTGCAGCTAGCAGAGTGGCTACTGGCCTCGGGATTGAATGTGCGCATGCAGCTGCAATTGCACAAGTATATCTGGGACCCCCAAGCACGGGGCGTGTGAGGGCCATGCCGTTCCGCTCCCGTTCCCGAAGCGGCCAGCGCCCGTAAGATAATGAACGCCTCGTATTCGTTCCATTTTCACCGGGGGGTGCGTCAAGATGAATAAGGGAAACCTTTCGCGACGTGGATTCTTGCAGCGTTCGATGGCCATCATGACCGCGTCCGGGCTGCCCGCCTGGTATGCCCGCGAAGTGCTGGCCGACAACGAAGAGAAAGCTGGCAAAGGCAAGACCATAGCGGCGAATGACCAGATCCGCATGGGAGCCATTGGCATCGGCAGTCCCCAGAGCCGGGGCATGGCCATCATGGGCGATGCGCGCCGACAGAAGGGGGTGGTTTACCTCGCCGCCTGTGATGTGGACAGCCGGCATCTGGATCGGGCCGCCCAGCGGATCGGCCCCGATTGCGCCAAGCTCAAGGATTTTCGCCAGCTCCTTGACCGCAAGGATATCGATGCCGTTACCATCGCCGTGCCGGACCATTGGCATACGCTCATTGCCATCGATGCGCTCCGCAAAGGCAAAGATGTGTACTGCGAAAAGCCACTCACGTTGACGATTGCGGAAGGGAAAGCCCTAGTCAAAGTGGCCAAGCAGACCGGCCGGGTCTTCCAGGTTGGCAGCCAACAGCGCTCCGATCGCCGCTTCCGGTTGGCCTGTGAGCTGGTTCGCAACGGCCGGATCGGCAAGATCACCACCGTGGAAACGCGCATCGGTGCCAATCCGACCTCCCCGCCGATTCCCACGGTGCCTCCTCCGAAAGAACTGGATTGGGACTTCTGGCTGGGGCAGACGCCAAAAGTGGATTATGTCGAGCTGCAGCAAGGCCAGCAAACCTTCACGCGCTGCCACTACGAGTTCCGCTGGTGGTACGAGTATTCCGGCGGCAAGATGACCGACTGGGGCGCCCATCACAACGATATCGCGCAGTGGGGCCTGGGCATGGACGACAGCGGGCCGGTGGCCATCGAAGCAACCGGAACCCAGCCGGCCACCCAGCCGAATCGCTACAATTGCCATCCGACCTTCAAGGTCACCTACACCTACGCCAACGGCGCCCGCTTGATCTGTAGCCATACACAGCTGGACGGGAGCCCGGATCCGAAGGAGTCTCGGATCCCCGGCAGGGGTGGACAAGAACGAACCGAACAGCACGATAATGGCGTACTGTTTGTCGGCGAAGGCGGCCGATGGATTTTCGTCAATCGCGGCCTGATCACAGCCAGCGATCCGAAACTGCTGAACGAACCGCTGCCCAGCAACGCAACCCGGCTCTACAAGTCGGATGATCATATGGGGAACTTCATCGACTGCGTGCGCAGCCGCAAGCAGACCATTTGCCCCGCGGAGGTCGGCCATCGCTCAGTGAGCGTCTGCCACCTCGGTGTCATCGCCCTGCGTTCCGGCAAGCAGCTGAAATGGGATCCGATCAAGGAAGTGTTTGTGGGCGACCCGGAAGCAAACCGGTGGCTCAGCCGCGAGATGCGGGCCCCGTGGAAGCTGGACGTTTAGGAACCTGCTTGTGGCCGCTGGTGTTTCGCGCTCGGTATTCTTTACCCAGCGCGAAACACCAGCGGAGGAACCACGCTTGAAATCGTTCCTGATCCTTTTTGGAAGAAAAACAACTTCGCGAAATCTCGGACACCGCGTTAATCGTTCTTATAGGCGGAAACTTCTTGGAGGGACGCAAAGAGGGCACGCGCTGACGCAACCCTGTCATTGCCAGGGAGGGTGTCCGTGCCCCAGGCAAACTTGGCACAATCGCTCCAACCGGGGAAACAGCGCCTGTTTACGCCGGAAATTCGGATTCTAGCGAGCTGTCGGGTTGCCATCAGCCCAGCCAGAGATAAGCTCTTTCATTGCTGGCACATAGAAGTTCCAGCTCTGGAGAAGGGATCGGCAAAGTTCGCTGTTTTCTACGCCTTCATCGAGCACAAGGGGAGTGATCCCAGTCTGACCACGTGCCTTGCACCACGCTCCCCAAGGGATGTCCACGCCCGCGCTGCGCCCGAACTCTTTGCCATGATGGTTGTCGTATCAGGCCGTCAAGGAGCTACACCATGTTCCGCATTTGGTTTTGCCCGCCCATCCCTCGCCTTGTCAAACGGATCCAACGCAGTCGCCATTCGCTCTCTCTCGCCTGGAGCTCTGGCCAGCTCCGCCTGGAGGCACTCGAAAGTCGCTTGGCGCCGGCAACGCATACATGGACCGGAGCGACAAGCAATCTTTGGTCCGCGGGTACCAACTGGTCGGGTGGCTCGCCCGCCGGAGACCCCACCGCGGTCTTGATATTCCCCGGCGGCGCGGCAAATCTTACGAACAGCAACGACCTCACCGGTCTGAGTGTGACGTCGATTACCTTTTCCGGAAACAGTAATTACAGCGTTGGCGGCAACGCGCTCACGCTGAACAGCGGCGGGATCACCCTTGATAGCACCGTGACCTCCGCCACCGACACCATCACGTTCGACCTCACGCTTGGGCTCTCCCAAGCCTGGACGGTCACCACCGCCAACACCGCCTTGGCCGTGAGCGGCATGATCAGCAGCGGCGCGGGCGCCGGTCTCACGAAGACGGGTGCCGGCATCTTGGCCCTCGGCGGAACCAACGGAGCCTTCCAGGGCGGCGTGACCCTGTCCGCGGGCACGCTTTCCCTGGGCACCGACACGGCTCTCGGTACGGCAACGGCCACTCTGAGTGGCGGCGTGCTTGGAGCCAGTACCGCCGTTTCTCTGACGAATTTGTTCACCGTCAGCGCATCGACGACGATCGGCGGCAGCAACAACATCACCTTCATGGGTCCGATCACCCTGACAAGCGGCGCCACCTTGACGGTGAACAACTCGGCCACGACCACCTTTGCGGCTGCCCTCGGCGGATCCGGCTCACTGGACGTGGCGCCGGGGCTAGGCGGCACCGTCGCTCTCTCTGTCGCCAACAATACGTTTACGGGCAGTACAACGCTGACCTCCGGCACGCTCAGCCTGGGCAACTCGACATCCCTCGGCTCGGGCGGCACCTTGAGCTTCTTGGGCGGCACCTTGCTCACCTCTGCCGCAGCCGGCATTGCCGTGGCCAACCCCATCAACGTCAACGCCGCAGCCAATGCGGCCACGATCATCGGCGGCAGCAACAACATCAGTCTGACCGGCCCCGTTTCCTTGCTCAACGCCACCACGCCCCTGACGGTCAGCGACACCGGTGGTGCAACATTCAACAGCTCGGTGACAGGGGCAGGAGGACTGACCATCACGGCCGGGACCGGGACGGTGCTGCTGCTCGTAGCGAACACGTACATGGGCACCACCACGCTGACCTCGGGCGTCTTGGTCGTTGGCGATCCGTCCGCCCTCGGTACCGGCAATCTGGTTTTGGGCGGAGGCAAGCTCCAATCGAACGGAACGGTGACGCTGAGCAATTCCTTTACGGTCACGGGACCGGCTACGGTCGGCGGCAGCAACACGCTCACCCTGTCCGGCCCCGGGATCCTGAACACCGGCAGCATGCTCACGGTGGACAACACCGCGGCCACCACGCTTTCGGGCGTCCTCAGCGGCGGAGGCGGACTTGCCGACGTAGGAACCGGCACGCTGATCCTGTCGGCGGTCAACATGTACACCGGCCCCACGCTAATCAGCACCGGCACGCTCCAGCTCGGAGTTGCCAACGCCGTTCCCAGCGGCAGCGCCGTGACGGCGGACGCCACGTTCGACCTGCACAACTTGAACGATACGATTGGTTCCCTCGCGGGAATGGGCACCGTGTTCCTGGGAAGCGGCACGCTCACCACCGGCGGGACCACTCCCTCGACGACATTCACAGGCCAAATCAACGGCACCGGCGGCCTAACCAAGATCGGCACCGGCACGCTTACGTTGACCGGCACCAACGGTTACACCGGGGCCACCGATGTCATGGCAGGGACGCTGATTGTGAACGGCTCGCAGCCGGGCAGCAATATTACGGTGAGCAACGTTGCCTCCCTGGGGGGTTCCGGTACGGTGGGGACGCTCACCGTGACCGGCACGGTCAGCCCGGGCGGTCCAGGCACCGCCATCTTGCACAGCGGCAATACGGCTTTTAATCCCGGTTCGACCTTTGTCGTCACCCTCAACGGCACAACGGCCGGCACCGGCTACAGCCAACTCAACGCCAGCGGCAACGTCGACCTCACGACTAATCCGACGCTCAATCTCACCGCTGGCTTCGCCGCCAACATAGGCGATACCTTCACGATTATCACCAGCATGGGCACGCTGACCGGGACGTTCGCCGGCCTGCCGAATAACAGCACGATCGTGGCCAATGGACAGACGTTTCGCATCACCTACAGCGGCACCGCCGTCACGTTGGCGCGAACCGTCTCTGCCACGACGACGGTGGTTACGGCCTCGGCCAATCCCTCCGTGTTCGGACAGCCGGTGACCTTCACCGCTACCGTGAGTCCGGTGCCTCCCATAACCGGCACTCCAACCGGGATGGTGACCTTCCAGGATGGCAGCACCGTCCTGGGCATGGGCACGCTGACCAATGGCGTCGCCACCTTTACGACGACCACACCGTTGAGCATCGGGCCCCATATGATCACCGCTGTCTACAATGGCGACGCCAGCTTCGCCGGCAGCACGTCCCCTGTGCTGAGCCAGATCGTCAACCAGGCTTCGACCACGGTCACGGTGTCGGGGTCACCCAGTCCTTCGGCCACGGGGCAATCGGTAACCTTCACGGCCACGGTCATGGTGAACACTCCCGGAACGGGCACGCCGACCGGCACCGTGACGTTCCGGGATGGCGTGACCATCCTAGGGAGCGGCATGCTCGATAGCACCGGCCACGCTATGTTTAGCACCACATCGCTGGCGACCGGCATGCACACGATCACCGCGGTCTACAGCGGCGACACCAACTTCACGACGACCACTTCGCAGCCGTTCACGCAAAACGTGCTCCTGCCGACGGTCTCGACCCTCGCTTCGTCGCCGAACCCTTCGATCTTTGGTCAATCGGTCACCTTTACCGTGACGGTGGCTCCGGTCGGTTCGAACATGAGTACTCCTACCGGGACGGTAACATTCAAGGATGGCACCAACACGATCGGCACCGCCATGCTGAGCGGTGGGACGGCGACGTTCACGACATCAACCCTGACCACCGGTTTCCACACCATCTCGGCGAGCTACGGCGGCGATAGCACCTTCGCTTCGAGCACTTCAGGAAACGTGAGCCAGACGGTCAATCAAGCAACCACCAGCACGACCCTGATGTCCTCGGTCAATCCTTCGGCTTCGGGCCAACTGGTCATCTTTACGGCCACGGTGACGGCCGTCGCTCCTGGCTCGGGTATCCCCACAGGGACCGTTACCTTCCGCGATGGTACGACAACCCTCAGCATGGCCACGCTCGATGCCAACGGCCGGGCCACTTTCCAAGTCTCGAGTCTGACACCGGGACCACACACGATCACGGCCACTTACGGCGGCGATACGAATTTTACGACGAGTGCATCTACTGCCTTGACGCAAACAGTCCAGAGCAGCTCGACTGTCGCCTTGACTTCGTCGGTCAATCCATCGGTTTTTGGTCAGCCCGTTGTCCTTACCGCAACGGTCAGCGCAGTTTCGCCGGCCACGGGCACCCCGACGGGAATGGTCACCTTCATGGATGGGACCACCACTCTGGGCACAGGCACGCTGAATGCCAGCGGCGTGGCCACGTTCACCAGTTCGGGGCTGAGCGTGGGCTCACATACCATCACCGCCATGTATGGCGGCGACTCCACATTTTCGTCGAGCACTTCGACGGGGCTGACGCAGATGGTGAACCCGGCGAGGACGACGACCGTGGTGACCTCGTCGCTCAATCCATCGACTTCGGGCCAGGCCATCACGTTCACGGCTACGGTCAGCCCAACGGCTCCCGGCGCCGGCACGCCAACCGGCAGCGTGACCTTCATGGATGGCTCGACGGTCCTGGGGACTGGCACGCTCAGTGGCGGCAGCGCGACGTTCCAAACCAGCAGCTTGAGCGTGGCGGCACACCAAATCACGGCGGTCTACGGCGGCGATAGCAACTTCTCGGGGAGCACCTCGGCGGCCCTGACCCAGACCGTAAACCAGGCGGCGCCCACCGGGACTCCGAGTCAAAAATTCGTGACCCAGGTCTACCGTGACTTGCTCGGCCGCGACCCCGATCCAGGCGGCCTGGCACACTTCAGCTCACTCATCGATATGAATCAAGCGACCAATGCCCAGGTGGCCGAGAAGATCCAGACCAGCCAGGAAGCGCGAACACGCCAAGTGCAGAACTTGTTCCAACAGTTTCTCGGCCGGCAGGCAGACCCGGTGGGGCTAGATCTCTCCACACGTTTCCTCGGCATGGGCGGATCGTTTTTCCAGCTCGAATCCGCCATCGTCGGCTCCCCGGAATACTTCCAGCGCGCCGGCGGCACAAACAACGGCTTCTTGACGGCGGTGTACCGCGATGCTCTGAACCGGGCCGTGGATCCGGTTGGTCAATCGCTTGGCAGCCAGGCCCTCGCCTCGGGCACAAGCATGGCCCATCTCGCGGAAGTCGTCTTCACGAGTCAGGAGGGGCTGCAAGACCAGGTGCAAAGCTTCTTCAATCAATTCCTGCATCGTGCTGCCGACAGCGCGGCCCTCGGTGCTTCCACCACGGCCTTGCAGCAGCGGATTCAGCAGCAGGAACAGCAAACGAACCTGACGCAAGATCAACAGGAAGAGCAAGCGGAGCACGGACCGCCCGCACCGGTGGGGGCGAGCGTTGATGACCTGGTGGGCGTCATCCTCGGCTCGACCGAATACTCCAGCCGTCTGTAAGCGTTGAAAACGCGGGCCTCGCCCCTTGGCTCCTCTCCAGTGGAGAGGTCAACGGGCGAGGCCACTTCGAAGAGGATTCCGAAACTTCTTTGACTCGATGCTTCGCTAGGGATTCTTCGTCTTGCCTGCCCCTTTTTCATCCCCACCTGCAATCTTACGGGCCATCTTGAGATGCTCGCGCAGGATCGGCAGGGTCTTCGAGGCAAACTCCTTCAACTCCGGATCTTGCCCATCTTTGGCTTCATGTTCGAAGAGGGTGATCGCCTCCTTGTGATCGCTGATCATATGGCTCATGAAGGCATGATCAAACTCGGCCCCTTTGAGCCCGGCCAACCGGTCCAGGACAGCACGATGTTTCTTATCCATCTCCGGGGCGGGAGGAATCCGTCTGGTATCGGCGATGCGGTTGAGATCTTTGTTGGCCTTGGTATGGTCATCGAAGATGCGGCGGGCATAGCTTCTCACGTCCTCACTGCTAGCCTGCTTCATCGCTATTCTGCCGAGATCGATCTCGGCCAGGTTGTCGGCAGAAGCTTTTTTCACAAACTGTTGGTCCGTGAGTGGCTGCCCGCTTTTCGTTTGCTGTGCCTCTGTCGGCCAACTGAGCCACAAGCAAGCGGCCAGCGCCAGCAGGCCAGCCAATCTGAAGCTTCGTCTCATAGTGATTCTCCTTTCGATAAGAAACTACGTTGAAACAACCGAGAACTGCGCCTGTAACGCCACCACACCAGAAGAGATTACGGAGAAGAAGGAGGTGCAAACGGCATGCCTGGATGGGGAGCAGGGGCGATCGATTCGCTTGCTGAGGCAAGTTTGAATGAGAGAACCCCATGAGCATGAGGTTGACGCATGGATCGGCCACCAGTCTGATCACCTCGCGCTCTTGGTAGCAAGCTGCTGTCCTTGAGCCGG
>Ga0070734_10004234_pt1 | contig 13878 bp, 10 predicted proteins | sample Coa_R1_8_FD_66444 | JGI IMG/M metagenome (GOLD analysis project Ga0070734, IMG submission 66444) | Surface soil microbial communities from Centralia Pennsylvania, which are recovering from an underground coalmine fire - Coalmine... | ecosystem: Environmental > Terrestrial > Soil > Unclassified ...
CCGCGGCTGCTGGCACGAAGTTAGCCGGAGCTTCTTCTACGGGTACCGTCATTATCGTCCCCGTCGAAAGAGTTTTACAACCCGAAGGCCTTCATCACTCACGCGGCATGGCTGGATCAGAGTTTCCTCCATTGTCCAAGATTCCCAACTGCTGCCTCCCGTAGGAGTCTGGGCCGTGTCTCAGTCCCAGTGTGGCTGATCGTCCTCTCAGACCAGCTATCGATCGTTGCCTTGGTGAGCCGTTACCTCACCAACGAGCTAATCGAACGCGGGCCGATCCTTTGGCGATAAATCTTTCCCCTTTCGGGCACATCCGGTATTAGCTCAAGTTTCCCTGAGTTGTTCCGAACCAAAGGGTACGTTCCCACGTGTTACGCACCCGTCCGCCGCTCCCATTGCTGGGCGCTCGACTTGCATGTTTGAGGCCTGCCGCCAGCGTTCGTTCTGAGCCAGGATCAAACTCTCAAGTTATGATCCTGAGCTGAACGCTGAATGCTCTTTCGCGTTAGTTCGCATGACATTTGACGAGGTCGATGCCCTTTGGTCCGTCAGGTCCAAAAGACATCTACTTCATGTCTTGTCTTGCAGAAGAACGCGAGCATTCAACATTGCTCGATCTGTTAAGCGAAGGAGGACATAGTCCTCTCCCGCCGTGGCAAGCCGAGCCGCCGCCCACGTTCCCCTTCCTCGAATCACAATGTCAAAGAGCGCCACCAAGGGCGAATTTTCATTCTGCTCTAGATGGAACGCCGCCCGCCAGAAAAGCCGGCGAAGCAGCGTGGGCGCGGGTTATATGTGGGCGGGGACCCCGAAGTCAAATCCCAAAAAGCAAATATTTTCAGGGACTGTGGATGGTTACGCATGCGCGATTCCCGCCTGTTTTTCGGTTGGTCCCGATAGCCCTCCGACCACAATCACTTGCGTGCAAGGCTCCAACCTGCACAAGGCGGAAGCGCGCCCTCAGCCAGAAGACGGGCGGAGGACCCCATAAATGAAGTGTCGCCGGTCACTTCCTGCCGATGCCCCGAGGCGCGGAGGGCACGGTTCATACTCAGTCAAAGAAGACGAACGCACGGATTTCGACGCTCTCCCTCGGAGAAGCGTCGGCCGGTGAGGTGGGATCGTCGAACGACGAGTGGGTACTGAAACGTGCGCGGCCGTCCTTTTCCGAGTCGTAGACCTTGAACACGAGCACCTCGTCGCGGCGCATCCGCGGGAAATAGTACCAGCGGTGTGCCGCGCTGAACGCCAACTGATAAATCTCGCCCACGCGGTCAGGAAAGCGCCGCTCTGCCGGAATGAAATCCCGAAAATCGATCGAGCGCGCGTCTGCAATCGCGAGCGGATCGCGCGCGATATCGCCACCGATCGCGCGCCAGGTCTGAACGATGGCAAAACGCTTTTTCAGGAGAGTCTCGGCTTCGCCCCCCAGTAGATCGCGTACGCGCTGCGGGCCGGACCATTCGGTGTAGTCGTTGTGCACCGCCTTAACGGGTTCCCGAATCTTGCGCACGGTGCGAGCGTCAGCATCGCCGGAACGCAGCGTGTGATCGAAGATCTCAACGCGCCTCGCTCCCGTCCGCGCCGCGATCAGCGATTGCATCTCCGGATAGTAGACGGTCTCCAGTTCGTGCCGGTCAAAGAAGCTTGCGACCCGGGTTTGCTGTCCAACGAGCTCAAAACCTTCCTTGTCCAGCGAGAGCGTATTCGTGATGGCGCGCGCGTCGGCAATGCGCACACGCCTGGGCTCGAACCTCCCCGTGTAGCGGCGCTCGAGTCCGTCTTTGCCGTAGGTTTCGCTGACGGGCTTTTCGCCGGTTGCAACCGCATAGTTGAGATCGGCCTCGACAAACGGAAGGCTCTGTTTTCGCGCCGCGCTGCTCATCGCCGATTTCCTTCTCAGAATCTTGATGCTAGCGCAGTGCCATCCCGATCACCATTTCCAACAAAAAGCGGCGCTCTGAGGCGCCGCTTTCCGGTCGTTCTGTTGGTGTGGCTAGTGCCGGGACAAGGGCACGGGGCGGACGCGCGCACCCGCATCGTTCCGTTCTGCATCGCCCCCGCCGGCAGCCGTGGCTTGCTGCAGCTGCTCGGGATCAAGATTCGTCAGCAACACTTTATCCGAAGGATTATAGCGCAAGGCGCCCTCCGCAACGCGGACATCGTGGCCATCATTGAGCTCGATCATGACTTCCGAGGGCGTCCCGTCGCGCGCGAGACTCACGTCGAACACCGTTCCGATCGCGATGCCGGACGCGTCTTCGACCGAGTCGCCTTTGAGCTTTTCCGGATCGACGGTCTTCAGGGCTATGAAATCATCCGGATTAAGGTTGGCGGCATTCGCACGGCGCGCCGCATTGATTTCACAGTCGCGCTCGGGCTGACCATAAGTGAGCGCGCCGACGGGCTGGCGCTGGTATTCGGGCACGCTCGGCCCGCCGCCATAGTTGATCGGGTGACAGCCATTCTCAGCGAGACGCAGGTCGCCTGCGTTGTCGTGCATCTCGCCATTGAGGGTTTCAGGCGACGCATAGGTGCCGGTGGACGCCGCCTCGTTGAGCGCCCGCGTCTGGTCGATCTCGGCAGGAGTGGACAGCATCTCGGCCAAAGCTGGAACCATGGAAATCACCAGTGCGGCTGCACCACAGAGAAGTATCGTGCTCTTCATCCTCGCCTCCGAACCCGTTGCCGCCGCACGCAAGAAATCGTGCGAAAGCTTCGACCCTGAAACGCGATCAGCGGGGGCGCTGTTCCGTGAATGAGGGAACATCGTGAGTTCCCGCGAGTTCCGACGGCGTAGGTCAGATCGCTTGGCGATAAGGCGTCATATCCCAACCCGGATAGCGAATGGCCGCGCGCCGGAGAGTCTCCTTTGTCCAGAACGGATGGCCGGGTGCCGGCACTCCGAAACAGGCGAGCTGTTCAGGGTTCGCGTTGGCAAAGATTCGTGCCCAGGGCTTTCGGTGATGAAACTGCCAGGCGTGATACCCGATCGCCTCATCGCCGGCGCGTTTGAAGCAGGACATGACCGCATAGCGGATGCCGCCAGGCGCAGTCATGTTTGTGCCGCGATGAAAGACATCGATCGCATACGGGACGATGGACCCGGCCGGCGCAGCGCTGGAACGCTCGTATGTTTTCAGGCGCGCCTGGAGTGCTGCGCTTTTCGCAGGATCGGTTTCGAGCGTCGCTTCGGGACCAGCCACCGAGGCGGCATCGCTGCGCCGCACGTAATGCATGGGGCCATGCGCTTCGCTGACGTCGGTGAAATAGCAGAGGATTGTCACCGAGTTCCGGGTCTCGTCCTCCGACGGTGCGGTCAGGGTGTGATTGGGAAAGTCGCAATGGAACGGCTGATCGTAATCGGCATCGCCGGTGAACTTCGCCCATGCCTGGCATTGATAGAGATGAAGCCGATCGGCATTCAACGCCGTCTTCGCGAAAGCCATGAGTTCAGGATGAACGCCGATCAGGTTGAGCGCTGGCGAACAGTCGAAGGGGATCGCTTCAAAGCCACGAAACTGCGCAGGATGAAACCGGCCGATCTCCCCGGCTGACTTCAGGTCCAACGGCTCAGCGGCAGGCGCAAATCCTGAAAACACTGCTTCGAAATCAGCGCGAACGGCCGCGACTTCCGTCGGGTTGAAAAACCGCTCGAGAAGAACACAACCGTCGCGGCGCCAGGTCTCGACATGTTCCGAGGTGAAGCGTGGCATGGCAGCCATCTCACCCGAAAGGTGAAAACACTTTCAAGCAGAAATCAGGCGTAGCAGGCCGTCGCCTGTAGCCAAATCAGCTCCGTGCGTGGCGGAGAATCGCCGACAGCACGTCGGAATAGTCGTCGGTCCAGAGACGGACCGCGGGATTGGGCGGCACAATACGCCAGCCGGTGCCCAGTTTCAGGCTTTTGAGGTCGGCCATCGATTTGACGACGACCGCCACCTCGGTTTGCAGCTTGAGCGTGTCCGGGGGCGGCCGCGCATCGGTTCTTGCGGCGACAATCATCCCGTTGGCGGCCGCCGACTGCGCAACGACGCTCGCAAGTTCCATGTTGTGATTGGAGATGTTGAAGGCGATCGCTCCATGCGGCGCGAGTTTGGAGCGGAAGAGTGCGAAGGCTTCCCTCGTCAGCATGTGCGTCGGCACGGCATCGGAAGCAAAGATGTCGAGGAGAAGGAGGTCGACCGTCGGACTTGCACGCAAGGTCAGGCGACCATCGCCGACGACAACCGGCATGCGGGTCCCGCAACTAGAAAGAGAACGGAAGAATTTGCGATCACCGGCAATCTTCACCATCAGTGGATCGAGTTCGTAGATCGTCCAATTCTCGCGAGGATGGGCGTAGCAGGTGAGCGCACCCAGTCCGAGGCCAACGAGGGCCACACGTTGAAAGTGGCCGCCATGGCTTGCGCGCGCAGCTTCGATCGCCTCGGCAAATGAACCTTCCCGGTAATAATAAGCGAGGGGCTCCGGTTTGGACGTCGCATTGATGGCTTCGGCACCATGCGCAGTCGTACCGTGGAAGAGAACTCTGAAGCGGCCATCCTCCGTCTCGACGATCTTGTAGACGCCATAAAACGAGCGCACTTCCTCGACCAGCCGGTGCGACGGGTCGAAGAGGCTGGTGGCGCCCAGAAGAATAAATGCGAGAATCGCCGCGCGCTGTGGCTGATCAACACTGAGGGCAAGAAAAACAGCAAGTGCCATCAGTGAGAGCAAAAAGGTGCCTGCTGTCGACGGCAGCACCGCACCGATTGCGATGAGAGCGATGCAGAGTGCCCCGACGATGGTCGCCCCGTTTCTCCAATCTTTTCCCGGTGAAGAAAGGATGTCCTCGCGAATTGCCAGAGTTGCGAAGGCAAGTAGGGGATATTCCAGCACGGATCGAAACAAGACGGGTGCAAGCAGGCCTGAGAAGATGCCCCCGAGGACACCACCCAGGGAGAGAAAGACATAGAATTCGGTCAGGTCGCTTGCCGCGGGACGCGAGCGATAGAGCCTCATCTGGCAAACGAGCGATACAACGAAGAATGCGGTGAGATTGCCCAGCAATGCCGCAGTCCAGGACATTCGCCCGGCCCAAAGAATGAGCATCGCAACCAAGGCAATCGCCGGCGCCTGCAGGAGAAGCGCCAACCTTTCAGGAATGAGCGGCCGCTCGGCGAAGGCGACGATGAATGTAAGCAGATAAAGTGCGAGCGGAAGGACCCAGAGGAATGGTGCCGATGCAACATCGGTCGCTATATGCGCTGTCACCGCAACAAGCAGACCAGACGGAATGAAACCGAGCGCGATCCAGAGGGTGCGGTGCCGCCATGAGACGGTTTTCTTTTGGGCGCGCGGAACAGGTGCCGTAACAGTGACCGCCGCCCGCGCCACCGCAAGTCCGCTTGCACAAACCATCGCGAGCAGGATCCAGTAAAGCCAACTCCACAATTGCGCTTGCGCGGCCAATCCGAGCGTCGGCTCAATCAGGAACGGATAGGCGAGCAGGACAGCAAACGATCCGGCATTGGAAGCGCCATAGAGCAGATAGGGATTAAAGGCGCGCGGGTGACCGCTGCGCGAGAACCAGGCCTGGAGCAGCGGTGCATTTGCCGAAAGCGCGAAACAGGGAAGCCCAATCGAGGCCACGAACAAGCCCACCAGCCAGAGAGAAACAGCATGGTCGGGCGGCGTACGAAATCCGCTCGCAATGGTTACGGGAAGCGAGAGCGTGGCGAGTGCCAGAACCAGCGCGTGCGCCAGAGTCGCAGTGCGCGGAGGCAGGAAGCGGGTCAGCGCCCAGGCATAGACATAACCCGCGAGCAACAGTGCCTGGAACACTACCATCGCAACGGACCACACCGATGCGGACCCGCCAAGCACTGGCAGAATCATTTTCGAGAACATCGGCTCGAGCGAGAAGAAAAGGGCGGCCGATAACAGCAGCGTCGCGCCGTAGAGCGCGTAGAGACCAGTCAAAGAACTTGGCCGCGCACCCGCTACGGGCGCATCGAGCGTGGTCATGGGGGTTCTTCGCAGCGGCGACTCTGAGCTTAGCGGCGGTCTCTTAATCCGCTCTTACCGTCGGGCTATCCCCGCGGATTCCGCCGAAAAGCCGGACAATGGCGCCGCGCCGGTGGGTGCGATAAGAGTTGAGACGCTGTCGCCTTCTTCCGGTACGGGCAGATGACATATCGGGGCCCTGTCGAAAGTATTCTGTTTGCGCTGGATGTTGCGGGCTTTCCGGCGCTCGCGCCGCTTTTCCCCAACAGCGATGCCGAGACGCTCCGGGCGGTGCTCGAAGCGGCATCGACATTCGCGGCAGATGTCCTTGCGCCGCTCAATCGTATTGGTGACCGGGAAGGGGCGCGGTTCGAGAACGGCAAGGTCCTGAGCCCGCCGGGTTTTGCGAAGGGCTATCGGCATTTCATCGAGGGCGGCTGGGGCGCACTGTCCGCCGAGAGTGCGTTCGGCGGACAAGAACTTCCAAAATCCGTCGAGCTTGCTGTTTTCGAGATGATTCACGCGGCGAACATGGCGTTCGGGCTGTGCCCAATGCTGACACGTGGCGCGATCGAGGCACTGAACGCCCACGGAACCGCCGTACAAAAGAGTCGCTACCTGCCGAAACTCGTGAGCGGCGCGTGGTCCGGAACGATGAACCTCACCGAAGCGCAGGCCGGCTCAGACCTCGGCGCGTTGCGTACACGCGCAGAGCCTGACGGCACGAATTACCGGATCACCGGCAGCAAGATCTTCATCACCTGGGGCGATCACGACATGGCCGATAATATCATCCATCTTGTGCTCGCGCGTCTTCCCGATGCCCCAGAGGCAAGCCGCGGGATATCGCTTTTCCTCGTGCCAAAATACCTCGTTGCAGAGGATGGATCACCGGGTCTGCAGAATGCTGTCTCCGCAACAGGAATAGAACACAAGCTCGGCATTCACGGCTCACCCACTTGCAGCATGTCCTTCGAAGGCGCGAAGGGCGAACTCATCGGCGCACCGCATCAGGGCCTTGCCCAGATGTTCACGATGATGAACGCCGCCCGTCTGCAGGTCGGCGTTGAGGGCGTGGCGATCGCCGAGCGCGCCTTTCAGACCGCGCTCGCCTATGCGCTCGAGCGCCGGCAAGGGCGCTCGGCGCTCACGGGAGAACATCCAGCGCCGATTTTCGATCACCCTGACATCCGCCGCACGCTGATGCTCATGAAAGCAAAAATCGAAGCCGCGCGCGCGATCTGTCTCGCGACGGCGGTCGCGGCTGATATCGGCCGCATGGAGGGAAATGAGAGCGCTCGCGAAGCGGCGCGCCTGCGCGAGGAATTTCTCACTCCGATTGCGAAAGCCTGGTCAACGGATGTGGGAGTCGAAGTCGCATCGATGGGCCTGCAGGTGCATGGCGGAGCAGGTTTCATCGAAGAAACGGGCGCGGCGCAGATTTACCGCGATGCGCGCATCGGACCCATCTACGAAGGCACAAATGGCATCCAGGCGATCGATCTGATGGGGCGGAAGCTCGGACTCAAAGGCGGCGCGGCAGTCGAAACCTTGCTAGGCGAAGTCGCGCATACAGCCGCCGAATTGCAGGTGCACTCTAACGAGTGGCTTCTCATGATAGGGGAGCGGCTCGAGGCAGCGCAACGAGCCGCCCGCGACGCTACCGCATGGATGATCGAGCGTCGCGGCCACGCTCAACCCGACGCACTTTCCGGGGCAAGTGCCTACCTTCAACTCATGGGCGATCTCATCGGCGGCTTTTTCCTGGCAAAAGGAGCCATCCTCGCTTCGGAGCGCGCGACGGAAGCGCACGATGATGACTTCCGGTTCCAGACACGGATCGGACTTGCGCGCATCTTTGCCGACAATGTCCTCGCACGGGCGCCGGGAATTGCAGCAGGAGTGATGGCAGGCGCAATCGATCTTATCCGGACATCGCCGGAGGGACTCGGCTCGAGTTGATCGAAAGACCGGCTTTTGACATGGCCTTTGTCGAGCTCGGAATGGCGGCAGATCGCGTCAACTGACGCGCCTACACGCGGCCACAAAGCAGAGGACACTTGAATGTATCATTCGGGCAGCCGCGAATTGCAGGACGCTTTCGGCTCGGCCGCACTCGCCGACCGCCTCGCAGAAAAGCTGGATCACAATCGCTTCACGGAATCGGACAAAGCCTTCATCGAGAGCAGCAAGTTCTTCTTTATTGCAACCGCAAGCGCAGAGGGCGCTCCCGACTGCTCCTTCAAGGCTGGTCCGGCGGGATTCGTCCGCATCGTCTCGCCAGACATACTGGTCTTTCCCGATTATGACGGCAACGGCATGTTCCGAAGCCTGGGCAACATAAGGATCAACCCGAATGTCGGCATGCTTTTCATCGCGTTCGATGCGATGCCGAAGCGGCTTCGGGTCAACGGGAAGGCGAGCGTTTCGCTCGATGATCCACTTCTCGCCACATTCGTCGGCGCGCAGGCCCTCGTGCGCGTCACTCCTGAGCACATTTTTCCGAACTGTCCGCGCTACATTCCAGATCTGTCGGCCGGCCGGGAGTCTGCCTACATTCCCGCGTCGGACACGCCGCCGCTCGAACCGGCGTGGAAAAGTTTCAGCGACTTCAACGATGTGGTGCCGCCGCGGCGACCGGTACGCAAATAGCCGCGGACGCTCTTCGAAATAATTTACGCAAGCACGGAACAAAATTCTGCACCGCACCGTTCTCCGCGTGAATTGGCGGGAGAGGGTTCCTCAAATGCATTCTTTGCGCGGGCGCCTCATGGCAGGCGCCCTTTCGGCATTTTTTTGCCTAATTTCGACCGGAGCGGCTGACGCTGCAACGACCTGGGCCAACACCAGCACGCAAGCCATTCCTCTGGTGCAAGCGACACCGCTCGGAGCGGTGGCTCCCGCGACCTCGATGCGCATCACCGTCGCACTCAAGATGCAGAACGCGCAGCGGCTCGCCAACCTCGTGGCACAGGAAAACACGATCGGCTCGCCCTACTACGGCACAGCGATCACGCCAGCGCAGTTCAACGCGACTTACGCTCCGAGTGCAGCGTCCGTTTCCCAGGTGGAAAATTACCTGACGCAGCAAGGCTTCTCGAACGTCTCCGTCACGCCCAACAACCTGTTCATCAGCGCGCAGGGCACGGCGGCACAGGTCGAAGCAGCCTTCAACACAAATCTCGGTTGGTTCTCGCAGAACGGAACGAAGGTCTTCGTCAATACCGCTGCCGCACAAGTGCCTTCGGCGCTGAGCGGAGTGGTGTTGTCCGTTCTCGGTCTCAACAACGTCTCGATGGCGATACCGAATGCCAAAAGGACCGCCGTCACGCCGTGCAACGTCTCGCAGGGCTCGACATGCCTGCGCTTCGAATACAATCCGTCGACCTACTGGAAGGCCTATGACGTCGGCCAGGTACCGTCGGCCATTTCGACGACGATTGCCGTCATGGCAGAGGGCGATGTCTCTGTTCCCCTCCAGGATCTGCGCACCTTCGAGAAGGCGAACGGACTTCCGGCTGTGCCGGTGAAAGTCGTGCAGGTCGGTCTCGCCAGTCCCGACACCGCCGGCGATACCGAATGGGACATCGACACGCAATATTCCACCGGCATGGCCGGCGCAGTGAAGACGCTGTACGTCTATACCACGACATCGCTGACCGACCAGGACACGGCGCTCGAGTTCAACAAGTGGACAACCGACAATCTGGCGAAAATCGCAAACGCCTCGTTCGGCATCTGCGAATTTTTCCCCTATCTTGATGGCACGATGGTCGCCGATGACCAGGTCTTCCTCGAGGCCGCTGCGCAGGGCCAGACGCTGTTCTCGTCGACCGGCGACACGGGTTCGTTCTGCACCGTTGCACCGACCAACGGCGTGCCAGCCGGGGCACCCTTCGTGGGTTTCCCCGCCACATCGCCCTATGTGGTGGCGGTGGGGGGCACCAGCCTGCTCACGAATGCCGATGGCAGCTATAACGGCGAGGTCGCCTGGTATGCGGGTGGCGGCGGAATCAGCCAGTTCGAGTATTCGCCCTACTGGCAGCAGAACATCATCCCGACAAACAACGCGAACAGCCCGGAGATCTTTCGCGGCATTCCCGACATCTCGATGGATGCCGATCCGAACACGGGCGCGATCATCTATATCGCGGGACAGACGTCGGTGTACGGTGGAACGAGCCTCGCCTCACCGATTGCGGCCGGCGTATATGCTCGGCTTCAGAGTGCTTATGGCAACAAGCTCGGCTTCGCGAGTCCGCGCCTCTACGCCAAATATCCGCAGACAGGCACAGCGCCAACTCCGCCAAGCGGGCTTACCGAACTCGTCGACGGCTTCAATGACGTCCTGACGGGCGCGAACGGTCTCTACACGTCCCTGCCCTACTATGATTACTCGACGGGTCTCGGGACGGTTGACGTCGCGCAAAAGAAGGCGGTGATTCCTCACTGAGTGAAGGGCGCGCTCGCGCGCCACCGTTCCTGAAACGAGAGAGGACGCGGAGAGCCTGTGCTCCGTGTCCTCTTTTTTTTCCGACCGGACCTTGCTTGCACAATCATGCATGACCTCCGAGGATCGGGCTTCGGAGGTCCATTCACATGAGCGAGTCCTTGTTCGGAGAGGTGACGTCCGCGCAGCGTTTCGACGAAGCCGCGCTCGCGCGCTACCTCGAAAACGTCATCCCCGATTTCGGCAACGGCGTGAAAGTGGCGCAGATCAAGGGCGGCGCCTCCAATCCCACCTTCCTGCTCACGACCACCGACGCCGGAACGGCAAAGCGCTACGTGCTGCGCAAGAAGCCCCCTGGCCAGCTCCTTCAAAGCGCCCACCAGGTCGATCGCGAATACCGCGTGATGAAGGCGCTCGAAGGAACAGGCGTTCCGGTGCCGCGGATGCGCCATCTCTGTAACGAAAACGAGCCCATCGGCACGCCTTTCTATGTGATGGATTATCTCGAGGGCCGCATTTTCCGCGACGCGACGCTGCCCGGGGTCTCGCCTGCAGAGCGTGCGGCAATCTACGACCAACTCAACGCCACCCTCGCGAAACTGCACCAGGTCGACTACGCCGCGCGCGGGCTGTCGGACTTCGGCCGTCCCGGGGGCTATTTCGAACGTCAGATTGCGCGCTGGACCAAGCAATATCGCGGGGCAGAGAGCGAACATATTCCGGCGATGGAAAAACTCATCGAGATCCTGCCGGGCATGATTCCGGACGATCAGTCGGTGTCGATCGCCCACGGCGATTATCGCCTCGAGAACACGATGTTTCATCCTGTTGAGCCGCGCCTCATTGCGGTGCTCGACTGGGAGCTTTCCACAATTGGCCATCCGCTCGCCGATCTCGGCTACAACGGTCTGCTCTGGCATTCGGACTCGCCCACCTGGGGAACGCTCGATGGTGTCGACTTTGCGACCAGCGGAATCCCCACAGAGTCTGAATACGTCGCCGCCTATTGCCGCCGCACTGGGCGCGACGGAGTCCCTCACTGGAACTTCTATGTTGCGTTCGGCGCCTTCAGGCTCGCCTCAATTTCACAAGGCGTCTACCGGCGTGTGCTGTCCGGCATCATCCCGACCGACCGGCCGGCCGTGAATGGCACGGCACATCTGGCCAAGCAGGCGCTGGAGATCCTCAGCCGGGACTGAACTCAGTCGACGATTGCGGAATAGACGATGCTCTTGAGCTGGCCGCGGAAATTGAACGAGCCGGACGGCATCAGCTGCGTCATGAACACGAGCACCAGGTCCTCCTTCTGGTCGACCCAGAAAATGGTCGAAGCGGCACCACCCCAATAGAAGTCGTGCGCCACGATCGAGCCGGAGGTCACGGGATCGAGCACGGTCGCGAAGCCGAGGCCGAAGCCAACGCCCTCATTGGCGGTTTCCGAGAACGCCGCGATGGCAAGCGAGGTCAGATCCTTTCCATCCTTGAGATGGTTGAGATGCATGAGCTCCACGGTGCGCGGGCCCAGAATGCGAGCGCCATCGAGTTCGCCGCCGCGCCTCAGCATCTCGCAAAAGCGCCAGTAGTCCACAGTGGTGCCCGTAAGCCCGCCGCCGCCGGAGAAGAACGTCGATGGTTCCCGATAGGTGCTCTTTTCAGGATCGTCGATGAGCTCGAGCTTCTTGTCTGGTCCGCGTCGATAGTTGGCGGCAAAGCGTGGAAGTTTCGAGGCTTCGACCGAGAAGGCCGTGTCCTTCATCTTGAGCGGGGAGAAGATCTCCTCGTCCAGGAATCGATCGAAGCGCTTACCGGAAATGATTTCGACCAGTGCGCCGCAGACATCCGTCGAAAGCGAATACATCCAGCGTTCGCCCGGCTGGTAGCGGAGAGGCACGCGGCCGAGCTTCCGCACGAACTGGTCCAGCGTCTCGCCGCGATCCCGGCGCACACCGAGCTCGGCGTAGACCTTGTCGACAGGATGGCGGCTCGCCGGCGCGCCCAATGCTTCCAGAGCAGCGCCGTAGGTGAGCCCACCGGTATGGCAAAGCATGTCACGCATCGACGGCGGACGTTCCGGCCGGGCGGTTTCCATGGCAGGCCCCTCACCTGAGACCCACACGCGCTGGTCACGCCATTCCGGCACGAACTTGTAAACAGGATCATTGAGCTGGAAATAGCCGCGCTCGTAGAGCGTCATCAGCGCCACGGACGTGATCGGCTTCGTCATGGAGTAGAGGCGGAAGATCGTGTCTTCCTTCACCGGCTTGCCGCGCTCCCTGTCCATTTGGCCGAGCGAGCGGAAATAGGCGGGAATTCCATGTCTCGCCACCAGCACCTGGCAACCGGCGATTTTGCCGTTGTCGATGTAAGAGCGGTTCAGATGCTCGGTGATGCGCTCGAGGCGTTCGGGCGAGAAACCAGCCTTTGCGGGCGCGAGTTCCATGATGCTCTCCGTCGCTGGATTGGGGCGCGCGCATGCTGCGCCGCCGGCCGCTTTCCGGCAAGCGCTCACTCGCCGGGGATCGGCCGCACGTCCCGCGGACTGGGCTGCCGAAGTCTGAGCGAGTTGATGCCGGCCGCCACAAAGGCGAATGCGGCGGCCACGGCTTCGAGTCGGCCAGCCTAATTGCCGACCCAGCCATGGGCCAGGGCCGCATCGTGCCGCGCACGCTCGGGTGAACCGAGAACCTGCCGGTTGAACCCGATGCGCTTGAACCAGTAGTGCAGCCCGAGAAGATCCGTGAAACCCATGCCGCCATGCACTTCGGTCGCAGTGCGAGCGACGTGACGGCCGATCTCCGACGTGTGCGCCTTCGCATGTGCCGCCATCAGCCGTGCTTCCGCCGGAAATGAATCAAACGCGTGCGCAGCGTACCAGACCAGTGCGCGGCAGGGCTCCAGCCCCGCAGCCATCTCCGCGCACATGTGCTTGACCGCCTGGAACGAGCCGATGATGCGGCCAAACTGTTTTCTCTCCTTGGAATAGGCGACCGCCATCTCCAGCATGCGTTCGCCTGCACCGAGCGTATCGGCTGCGAGCACGACGCGCCCAGCATCTATCATGCGCTCGACCGTCGCCGCGGAATGGTCTTGGGCGAGCGGTTCGGCCTCGACATTGTCGAACGCAAGTTCACCCACGATTCGCGTGGCGTCGATCGTCGCCAGAGCTGTCTTCTCGAGGCCCTTGGCCCGGGAATCGACGAGGTGGAGATTGGCAAATTTGTCGGCAACCAGAAAAATGTCGGCGCCGGAGAAATCGACGACGAACAATGTGCGGCCCGAGAGCCTTCCAGCGCGGTAGGAAACCTGCGCCTTTTCCCGCGCACCGCTCGCATGTTCGGAAACGGCCACACCCGCAACGGTCTCGCCTTTCGCCAGTTTCGGCAGCCATTGGCTCTTCTGGCTTGTCGAGCCGGCGCCGAGCACCGCAAGCGGCGCCATGA
>Ga0070734_10004236_pt1 | contig 13868 bp, 11 predicted proteins | sample Coa_R1_8_FD_66444 | JGI IMG/M metagenome (GOLD analysis project Ga0070734, IMG submission 66444) | Surface soil microbial communities from Centralia Pennsylvania, which are recovering from an underground coalmine fire - Coalmine... | ecosystem: Environmental > Terrestrial > Soil > Unclassified ...
AGCCGCCGGGAAGTTAGCGCGCCTGATCGCCGTACAGCACGCCGCGTCCGTGGGTGCCGACGTACACCCGGCCGTACTTACGCGGGTCTCCGGCGACTTGAAGGATCAATCCCCACTGGTGAGCGTCGTCGTTGATTCGAGTCCACGTGCCCGCTTCGTCGTCGGAACGGAAGACGCCCCATACGCCGCGAACAGTGCCCACCAGGTACATCGCGGGAAACGCCCGGCGGGGGGGCGCTTTGCCGAAGCCCAGTGCCCAGAGTTGCTCGACTCCCTCCATCTTCGCGAACTGCCCGCCTGCGCCCGACCGGTGACAGAGCCCGTCGAAAGCGGCGATCCAGAGATCTCCCTCGATCCCCGGCGTGACGTAAAGCTGATCCTGGCCACCCCGGCCATCGCCTCGGTCCCGGCCGCGCGTAGGAAGCCCACCCGGCAGCGTGAAGTGGCTGAGAGTCCAGGTGGCGCCCGCGTTCGGGCTTTCGTACAAAACTCCTCGAGATAGGTCCAAGGCATAGAACCGGCCGGGGTTGACCCCGTCGGCCACGACCCTAAGCCCGGCCGGGAGCCCCTCGACCGCCTTCCAGGTCGCCCCTCGGTCGCGGCTGAGGAACTCGCCGCCACGACCCAGCGACCAAATCCAGGTCGAACCGTCTGCAGAGAGCGCTATCGATCCAGAATTGGCGCCGGCGGACGGCAACCCGCCGGTGGTCTGCCAGGTCCGGCCGCCATCCAGCGAGTAGCCGATATTGCCGCCTCCGCGGTTGCCGGACTGCCTGCCAACCCGAACCATCACGTCTGGATTCGCGCTCGCCACCGCCAGGCCCGTCGTGTTTCCGAAGTGCGGGTGGTCGAAGTTGCCGTCCGGCGCCGGCTTGTCGAGGTTCCAGTGGACGAAGCCGCCGTAATCCCCGATCGCCGACACAAGCGTTGCGCCCTTGCTGGGGCTCGCGAGCTGGAGCACGACCGTCTCCTCGATCCCCGTGCTCATCACGCTCCACGTCGTTGGCCGGCCGCGATCGACGTCGGTCAGGTCGAACGTCTCATAGCCGCCGTACCCCGTCGTGAAGAGGGCGTGGTCGGGGTTTGCCGGGTCGATCTCGACGTCGAAGAGCCAGTGAATCGGCGTCCGCGCCACATAGGGCGCCAGCCTGAAATCGAACTTGCCGCCTCCGGCATGGAACACCGGACGCCAGCTCGCGCCGCCGTCGGTGCTGCGGAAGATCTCCTCGCCTCCCGGGCGGAAGAAGGAGCTGACAAGGAGCGTGTTCGGATTCCGAGAGTCGACCGAGACGCCCGCATACCCAAACCCCTGCGGATTGGCTGCCCCGGGCTTCTCCGGGGTGATGTCGGTCCACGTTCCGGTTTGCGTATCGAGCTTCCAAACGCTCCCGTCCGTCATTCGGCTTGGGCCGGGGCTCGAGCCGTACGTGACGTAAAGCGTGTGGCCGGCCAGCTTCATCCTTGTGACTCGGTTGGTCGTCGGCTCGCCCGGAATCGGTTGCCAGGTGACGCCCGCATCGTCAGACCGGAAGAGGTTGCTCTGGCCGCGCACGGATACGCCGGCGTAGATCGTCGAACTCGGCTTGCCGCGCGACCCGCTTCTCGGATCGAAAGCCGTCACGACGATGCCCGCGGAACCTCCGAACCCACCCGTCGTGTCCTGGCTCGCCGGGAAATTCTCGACCTTCTGCCAGGTCTTCGCGCCGTCGTCGCTTCGCCATAGACCGTCGTGACGAGAGCCGAGGAAGAGGATTCGGCCGTCGTTCGGGTCCACTGAGAGACGCTCCCCGTTTCCGCGTCCATTTTCGTTTCCGCCCATCTTAAACGGCAATTCTGAACGCTCAAACGTCCTTCCTTGGTCCCTGGAGCGAAGTAGCGCGGCATTAGGCGAACTGGAATTCGTATACATTCCACAAGCCATGTAAAGCTTGTTGGGGTCCGTGGGATCGAGGGCGATGCTCTCGACCCCCATCAGGTTCACATCCTTCAGCGAGAGCCAATCCAGTAGGGGTTGCCACCTTTTAGCGTGCCCGTCCCACCGGTACGCGCCGCCAATATCGGTGCGCGCGTAGCAAACCCCGCGCGCAGTGGGATGGAAGACGATCCCGTCCACGAACCCGCCCCCGACCATCTGGACGCTCTTCCAGCGGTAGGCCTCGTGCGAGACGACCTGACCCGAGCACGTCAACATCGCGATCAGGGCTGTCAACAGAGCCATCTGGACACCTATACCTGCGGTCGCCGCCGAATTGCCTAAACGATAAATCAACAGCTCGCTGCAGCTTGGGAATTAGGTAGTAAGAAAGAAATGGACGCCCTTCGAGCCGAGCTTGTGAATTTGTTGCGCGGTGGCCAAGCTTACGATCCCTTCCAGAGCGTGGTCGCCGGGTTCAAGCCGGCTGAACGCGGCCTCGTGCCGCCCGGCGCCGAACGGAGCCCGTGGCAAATCGTGGACCACGTACGGCTCGCCCAGCGCGACATTCTCGATTACATTCAAAACGAGAACGGGACATACCGCCACAAGGCGTGGCCAGACGAGTATTGGGCCAAGGACGCCGAGCCGGAACCCGGTGCGTGGGAGCGCGCGGTAAAGGGCATTCAAGACGGCAATGCGGAGTTCGTGCGGCTGCTTGATGATCCCGGGCGCGACCTGTACGCCCAGTTCCCCTGGGGCGATGGGCAGAACTTACTGCGCGAGGTGCTGGTGGCCTCGGACCATCTCGCCTATCACACCGGCCAACTCGTCGAGCTCAAGCGCTGGATCGACTCGAAAAAATAATCGAAAACCCCTTGACTACACCTGTAGTCATTCGTCATGATGCTGACTACAGGTGTAGTCTGATGTCGAAACCACTACCTCTCGGCGAGCAGGAACTCGATGCACTGCGCTTCGCGGCGGAGCACGCCCCGATCAGCGTTGGTGAGATGGCCCGCGAATACGGCAGCCCCCGAGGCCTCGCCCGAACCACCGTCCTCACCGTCATGGAGCGGCTGAGAACCAAGGGCTACCTGAGCCGGCGGCAAGTGGAGGGCGTGTACAAGTACTCGCCCAGGCTGGACCAAGGCGACCTCATGGCGGGTCTCGTCGCCGACTTCGTGCAGCGCTCGCTGGGCGGCTCGGTCTCTCCCTTCGTCAGCTACCTCGCCGATACCGGAAAGCTCGGACCGAAGGAGGTCGCCGAGCTCCGCCGGATGGTGGAGAGCCTCGAGGCGCAGGAGGGCAAATCCGCATGAGCCCGATCTGGACGGCACTTCTCATCAACCTCTGGCGGGCATCGTGGCAGGGGGCCATCTTCATCCTGGCTGTCTTCACCGTTTGCCGTCTCTTCAAGCGCATCCCGGCGGGAGCCCGCTACTGGCTCTGGTGGCTCGCATGCCTTCAGCTCCCGATTCGTCTGCTCATCGCCGGCCCCGTCGCCCTCCCACTGCTGCCCCCGCAACCCGGACCCGCCCTGGTCGTTAGCTCATTCGAACCATCCGAAGAGCCCTCCTCGCCCAAACTGTCCAGCACGCCCAGTGCAGATGCTGGCGCGCCGAACCAGGCGGCGGTGGCGGAGAGCACCCTTGCCTCCCGCCCGGTGGCGGAGTCACCCGCTTTCCGCGACGTCGCTCCAAGGCGCGGCGCAGCGCCTCCGTGGCCCGCGATGATCGCGCTCGGCTGGGGTGCCGGCGTTGCGACGGTCCTCGTCCTCGCGACTCGGCGCCTCATCCGAACGCGCCGCCTCATTCGCTCCAGCCGTCTGGTCGAGGGCTCGCCGGAGGCGCTCCTAATCGATCTCAGCCGGCGGTTAGGCGTGCGTTCCCCCGCGCTGCTCGAGGCGCCCGGCGCCCCGTGCCCCCTCCTTGCCGGGTGGATCCACCCCGCCATCGTGCTCCCGGACGGGTTCGTGGAGGGACACACGGCGAGCGAGCTGCGGATGGCGATCGCCCACGAGCTCGTTCACTTCAAGAGACGGGACCTATGGCTTGCCGGCGTCCCCTTCGTAACTCAAGGGCTCTTCTTCTTCCACCCCCTCGCGTGGCTGGCGATACGTGAATCGGCGGCCGCCTGCGAGGAAGCGTGCGACTTCGACGCCATGCGGCTGAGCGGCGGGACGCCCTCGGCCTACGCCCGCATGCTTATCAGCTCGGCTCAATCCGAAAACCCCATCGCCGCGATGGGCGCCGCCTTCGGCTTTCGTTTGCTCCAGAGGAGAATCACCATGCTCAATCACTCAAACCCTCTCGCCCGACCCGGTCTTAGACGAAGCGTTACCGCGCTGATTGCGTTGGCCGTTGTCTTCTCGATTCCGTGGTCGGTGACCGCCCAAACCCCGGTCCCGCCCGCGCCGAACAAGACCGTCAAGAAGGTGACCCACAAGCACCACACGCTTCATCACCCGAAGGCCACTTCCAAGAACAAGATCGTGAGGACGCGGAAGGTCAAACTGCCCAACGGAAAAACCATCACCGTCACCACCGCCAACGCGGCTCCGTTCCCTCAGACCGGCATCATGCCCGTTCCGGCCGCACCCCGCGGAGGAGTGGTGGCGCCGTTTCCTCCGGCCCCGACCCGGCCGATGGCTGGCTCCGCACCTCGGGTTGCCGCACCTGCACCTCCGGGGGCGCTCCCAACCGGACCGTTCATAGGCGTGGCCGCCCCGCCTGCCCTCCCGAATGCGTTCCCGGCCGGCGCGGGCGTCAGGGCCGGACAGTTGCCGAAGCCACCGGCGCCGGCTGGTCGGGCGAACCTCCCGCCCGGCGGTGCCTCCGCTACTCCCGTTCCCGCGATCAACGGCCTGCGCGGGGCCGCTCCTTCGCCGGCCGTGGACCTGCCTGCGCCCATGGGGAACTCGGGGGTCCGAGTCGAGAACGGTCGCATCTTCGTCGACTTTCATCACGCCGAACTGGTCACCGCGATACGAAACGTGCTGAAGGCCGGGCACGTCAATTTCGTAATCAGGTCGAGCGTTCGCGAGGATGATGTGGTCACCTGCTCGCTAGAGGATGTTCCGCTCGAAGTTGCGCTGCAAACCCTTCTCGCCTCTGCGCGGCAACAGCTGACCTACCGCATCGAAGCCGGCGTCTACGTGATCTTGCCCAAGGAGTAGCCGGACTGCGGGGCGGGTGAGCTTGGGCGCCCGCCCCGTGTGCTTTTGGGAACTCGCCGGTCGCTGCCGCTGCTTACTAGACTTAGCAGGCATTGAGAGGACGGGTCAAAGCGAAACGGTCATGGCGGGCGCGGGTTCTCCGCGGCGCCGTGCTCGCGTGCTCGCTCCTCGTGACAGCTTGGATGCTCGTCGTCGCCGGCATTTGGTGGAACACTCGTTCGCGCGTCCAAGACCGGGCCCGGCAGGTCGCCGGCAAGCCGGTCGCGGTCGTGTTCGGCGCCGGACTGATCGCCGGCGGCAAGCCGTCGCTCATCCTGCAGAACCGGTTAGATGGCGCCATCGAACTCTTCCGGGAAGGAAAGGTCCCCAAGCTCCTCATGAGCGGTGACAACCGGGTGGCTTCGTACAACGAGCCCAAGGCGATGCGCGACTATGCGCTGGATCACGGGGTTCCTGCTCGCGCCATCGTCCTCGACTATGCGGGCCGCGACACCTATGACACCTGTTACCGCGCCAAGCACGTCTTCGGCGTGGACGAGGCCGTCTTCGTAACCCAGGGGTACCACGCGCCGCGAGCGCTCTACGTGGGGCGGGCGCTCGGCATCGACGCCGTGGCTTTGTCGGTGCCGTCGGTTCGCCATTCACCCGGCCTTCAGGCGAGCTACGTCGGTCGGGAGTGCGTCGCCGATCTCAAGGCGTGGTGGGATATTAACGTCTCCCACCGCCGACCGTATATCGACTCCAAGTAGCGTAGCGGTAAATTCTCGTCTGGCTCCCCATGGTTACCCTTCCGCAAATCGCCACCCTCCTATTCGCCGCGCTCGGCCCCCAAAACCAGGGCTACTACATGCAGCCGGCGATCGGCAAGACCCAGATCGTGTTCGTCTCCGAAGGCGACCTGTGGAGCGTGCCCCTCACCGGGGGACTGGCTCACGAGCTGACGAGTCACGTTGCTCCGGCGTCCCATCCGGCCATCTCTCCCGACGGCGCCATGGTCGCTTACACCGGTTCCTACGAAGGGCCGAGCGACGCCTACGTGATGCCGGTCGACGGGGGGCCACCCACCCGTTTGAGCTTCACCGGCGGCATGACGGTTGTCGGCTGGGCGCCTGATGGCCGGGTTCTCGCCTCGACCGGTAACCGTTCCGGCTTGCCCGGACCCGAACTGGTCGAGATCGATACCAAAACCCTCGAACAGACCGAGGTTCCGCTCGATAAGGCCAACGACGGCGAGTTCGATGCCACTGGACAGACCTTGTACTTCACTCGGTTTGCCTTCCAGGGGAGCCACACCAAGCGCTACAAGGGCGGCACGGCCCAGAGCATATGGAAGTACACGATGGGCGCGCCCGAGGCCGTCCCGCTCACCAAGAGCTTCCCCGGCACCAGCAAAGGCCCCATGTGCTGGAACGGGCGTGTCTATTTCATTTCCGACCGGGACGGCGTCATGAACGTCTGGTCGATGGATGAAAACGGGGGCGGCCTCAAGCAGCTCACGCATAGCAAGAGCTGGGATATTCAGAACGCGTCGCTTCGCGCCGGCAGAATCGCCTATCAACTCGGTGCAGACATCCACCTCCTGGACCTCGGCGACGGCTCGGACAAGACCCTTGATATCTCGCTCGCTTCCGACTTCGACCAAACCCGCGAGCACTTCATCACGAACCCCGCCAATTACGTGACCGCGCTGGCCGTTGCCACCGACGGCTCGAAGATTGTGCTCACCGCGCGGGGCCAGGTGTTTGTGGCTCCCGTCGAGCCGGGACGCCTCGTCTCCGTGACTCGCGACTCGAGTGCCCGATTCCGAGATGGCCTTTTCACTCCGGACGGTAAGTCGGTGCTTGCGATCTCTGACGCATCCGGCGAGAACGAATGGTGGATGCTTCCCGCAAATGGCGTCGGCGTCGCACACCAGGTAACCCGCGACTCTAAGGTTCTCGCTGTAAGCGGGTCCATCTCCCCGGATGGCAAGCACCTGGCCTTCGCCGATAAGAACCAGGAGCTCTGGGATCTCGAGCTGGCTACGAACAAGCTGACCAAGGTTCTGACCTCCCTCGATGGGACGCCGAGCGATCTGACGTGGTCGCCCGATAGCGCCTGGCTCGCCTTCCGGATGCCCACGTATACGTTCGACCGCATCGCCCTCTACACGGTCGCAACCGGCAAAGTCACGCCGGTCACCACCCCGCGAGCCGATAGCGCGAGCCCGGCATGGTCGACGGACGGAAAGTGGCTCTACTTCCTCTCCAACCGAACGTTCCAAAGCGTCGTCGGCGCGCCGTGGGGTCCGCGCCAACCCGAGCCGTTCTTCGACAAGCAGACCAAGCTCTATGCCATCGGGCTCGTGAAAGGGCTCCGTTCACCATTCCAACCCGCGGACGAGTTGAGCCCGGTTCTCCCTGGGAAGCCAAGCGCGGGCCCCGTGAAGGTTGAGGTGGATACCGACGGGATCCAGGGGCGCCTCTGGGAGCTTCCCGCACCGGCCGGCAATTACTCAGGTCTCGCCGCCACGGCGGATCGGCTCTACTTCCTGAACAGCCAGAGCCGGGGAACCTCGGACCTCGATTACCTCGAAATCACAAACAAAGATGCCGCCGTCAAGACGTTCGCGCCCGCAGTCCGCTCCTTTAGCCTCACCCGGGATACCAAGAAGCTTCTGATCGCGCGAGGCGCCGGCATCTACGTGGTCCCCGCCGCCGGCCCTATGGCTTCCCTCGAAAAGCCCGTCGACCTCAGCGCGTGGACCTTCCCCGTTCAGCCGCGCGAGGAGTGGCGCCAGATGTTCGTCGACGCCTGGCGGCTCGAGAGAGATTTCTTCTACGACCGGAACATGCACGGCGTGGACTGGCCGGCAATTCTTGCCAAGTACAAACCGCTTGTCGACCGGATCCGGGGCCGTGACGAGCTCAGCGATCTCCTCGCTCAGATGGTCGGCGAGCTCTCCGCCCTCCACACCTTTGTGTATGGCGGTGACCAACGGGGAAGTCTCGACCGGGTGGCGCCCGCATCCCTCGGCGCCCTCTTCTCGCGCGACGTTTCCGCCGGTGGCTTCCGGGTGGATCGAATCTACTCGGGCGACCCCGACTATCCGAATTCGATGGCACCCCTTGCCCGCCCGGAGGTTCATATCGGCGTCGGCGACGTGATCACGTCGATCGACGGTATCGCGACGCTCGGTGCGGCCTCACTCGACTCTCTCCTCCGAGCTAAGGCTGGGCGCCAGGTGTTGGTGAGCGTGAAGGATCACGGCGCCGGCGCTGAACGCCAGTGCATCGTCGTACCGATGGAGGCCGGCGCCGTCGGAAACCTGCGCTATACAGACTGGGAGGTTTCCCGCCGCGACAAAGTCGACACCGCGGGGGGCGGCTCCATAGGGTACGTCCACCTTCGGGCGATGGGTAGCGGCGATATCGCCCAGTGGGCGCGGGACTTCTACCCCGTTTTCGACCGTCCGGGCCTCATCATCGACGTCCGCCACAACAACGGTGGCAACATCGACAGCTGGATCATCGAAAAGCTCCTTCGCAAGGCTTGGATGTACTGGCAGGACCGTGTCGGCAACCCGACCTGGAACATGCAGTGGGCCTTCCGCGGCCATGTGGTCGTGCTTTGTGACGAGAACACCGCATCCGACGGGGAAGCGTTTTCTGAAGGGATCAAGCGGCTCGGCCTCGGCAAGGTCATCGGGTCTCGAACGTGGGGCGGCGAAATTTGGCTCAGCTCCGACAACGTGCTCGAGGACTTCGGGATCGCTACCGCCGCCGAAACCGGCGTCTACGGTCCCGAGGGCAAGTGGCTTATCGAGGGGCATGGCGTCGATCCGGATATCGTGGTCGACAACCTTCCCCACGCGACGTATCTGGGCCAGGACGCCCAGCTTCAAGCCGGAATCGACTACCTGCTCAAGGAGATCAAGGACCACCCGGTTCCGGTCCCGCCCTCGCCCAAGCACCCGGACAAGTCCTACCCACCCAGCCAGGGCCGAACCACCCAACCGTGAACAAAGCTGACATGTTCGCCATGTTTACAAACCGGCATCCTGCGGCGTCTGGTTTAGTAGTACGTGCCCGATGATCTAACCCCGCCGCCGGTCGTTCCGCCGCCGATCAGCCCTCCGCCCATTGAGCAGCCCGGCTGGAGCCAATCCCAGCCGCCCCCGAACGGCAAGGCGAACGCAGCCAAGAAGCTCGGGCCGTTCGCGCTTGCCGTGGCTGCGCTCCTGGCCAAGCTCAAGACGGTCGGGACGCTCCTGCTGACCCTGCTCAAATTCGCCAAACTGGGGAAGATCGCCCTGACCGCCGGCACGATGCTGCTGAGCATTTGGGTCTATGCGCAGATCTTCGGGACTTGGTTTGCCGTGGGCGTCGTGCTTCTCATCTTCGTCCATGAGATGGGTCACGTGATCGCCGCTTACCGTGAGGGAATACCCGTGTCCGCACCCATCTTCATTCCCTTCTTCGGCGCGCTGATCCTGACCCGAAAGTTAGGAAACAAGCTCATCACCCAAGACGCGATCATCGGCATCGGAGGTCCCTTGCTCGGCACGGTCGGCGCCGCCATATGCGTCGGCGTCTACGAACTGAACGGGTCCAAGTTCATGCTCGCGCTGGGCTTCTTCGGCTTCTTCATCAATCTCTTCAACCTGACCCCGGTCTTCCCGCTCGACGGCGGCTGGATCGTTAGAGCGGTATCGCCGATCCTCTGGCTGGTCGGCTTCATTATTTTCGCTACGTTGGTGATTACCCGTCAGGTCTACAACCCGCTCATCTTCATCCTGATCATTCTCGGCATCCCCACCATGTGGACCGAGCTTCGGGCTTACTTCAAGCGAATCCCAAGCCCGGTGCCGGCCGCCTTCCGGTGGAAGATGGGGGCCGCCTACTTGGGCCTGGCCGCGGTTTGTATGTTCGGGATGGCGGCATGCGACGCCGAGCTTGCCGGACTCCGGCAAGCTCGGCAACCGCCCCCGCCGCGCCCGCCCGCCGCCGACTCAGGCACCGTGGCGCTCAAATAACTAGAACCTAGAACCTAAAACCCAGAACCTGAAACCTAGAACCTAGATTCCCCGGCTGCTGGACCGAATGGGATCGTTGACGTGATCCCGATGTGGGTAACCAGATCGAATGTCGATCGACCGGTTCGGTCCGTCGAAGTTCACGCGCGCTCCGAGCGATTCGCTGAGGAATCGTAGCGGCACCAGCGTGCGACCGTCGATCAACTGGGCGGGAACATCCATCAGAACCGCGCGACCGTTAACGGTGGCGTTGTTACTCCCGATCATCAATTCGACCCTCGTATCGTTCCGATCTGCGAACACGGTCTGGCTGTCGTCATCCCATTCCACGTGGGCGCCCATCTTCTCAAATACGCCGCGCAGCGGAACGAGAACCCTGCCCATCTTTCGACGCGGCCCGGGCCCATCGAAGACGACGGACTTTCCGTCGACGGATATCGCGTAGTGTGAATCCTGGGCGATGGCGGCCAGGCTGCCAAACACGTAAGCCACGCACAGGGCGGCCTTTGTAAACATCATGTTGCTCTCCCTAAATCGGAGCCGCAATCCGCGGCTCATCAAAAGGTCCTACGCCGAAGCCGCTATCGTGTTCGTAGACCCTCAACTCAGAACCTAGAACCCAGCCCCTAGAACCTAGACACTCCCGTCGCCGGCGGTTCGGATCGGATCATCCGTGTGGTCCTTGTTGGGGTAGCCCGAGACGATGTTGATCGTGTTCTTGGCCCCGTCGAAATCCACCCGGGCGCCGAGCGACTCGCTCAGGAACCGGAGCGGCACGAACGTGCTCCCGGCGATCAGCTGGGCCGGCACGTCCATCAGCACCGCGCGACCGTTCACCGTCGCGTTGTTGCTGCCGATCGTGAGCTCGACCGTGGTGTCGTTTCGGTCGGCAAACACGGTTTGGCTGTCGTCGTCCCACTTAACGTGGGCGCCCATCTTCTCGAAGATCCCGCGAAGCGGGACCAGAACCCGCCCCAGCTTTCTGCGCGGTCCTGGTCCGTTGAAAGTGACCGGCTTGCCGTCGACCGAGATCGAAAGGCCGGCCTGAGCACTCGAAAGGAAGGCGCCTGTCAAGCACAGAACGGTCAGTAAGGGTTTGGATTGCAGCATGATTTCACTAATGATAGGCCTTTAGCGTTTCCTCCGCTTCCTTGTCAAGCTCCTCTTTCGTCAGCTCTGGAAGGCGTTGCTCCCCGGGAAACCGGAAGGCGTAGCCAAACGCGCCAAAGGATCGAAGCTCGCCCCCGTTTAGATTCAGTTCGACGCCTACGCAAGCCGGCCCCTCGCGAGACCTCATAAGCCAAATCCACCGAGGGTCTGAACCCCAAAAGTGATTTCCGTCGATCGACAGCCCGTTCACCCGGCTGTTCCATTCGTAGGGAAGCCGCTTCGCCTCTCCAAAGTCCAGTCGGAGGAAGTCTGCCCGATAGGCGGCAGCAAAGGCGTCCGGCTCTGGACGACCGTAGATCTCCGAACCGAAGCGGGTTGCCAGCTCCTCGGCGTTACTGATTCGCGGCAAGGCGTTCTCGTTTCTAGCCGTCGTGACGTACTCCTTCAGGACCAAGCGGAGAAACGTCTGGCGGGCGCGGTTCGTGGTGATCTCCAGTCCCTTGTACGGACGGGCCGGAATCAAAAGGATAGTCAACGCCACCGGCACGCCGACCGCGTGAGCGATCAGGGAGCGCCGGATCACGCACCAGTCCGTCACATTCGGTCGTCGAATTCTCCAGACCACCGATTCCAAGAACGCTGAGACGAGTCCGAAGCCGGTGAACAGAGCGATCGCGTTGAGAAATGGGTCGGGGTTGAGGCTCGAACCGACGATTGCCGAATGCATCGCGACTCCGAGGAGGCAATTGCTCCCGCAGCAGAACCCAGTCAGGCAGTTCGCAATGAGCGAGTAACCAAGCGCCTTCGGCCAGCCGTCACCCAGTTTCCGCCCGATCATCCATGCCTCGAGCACGACCATTACGGCAACGTAAGGCCACCAGTACTCGTAGCCGAACATTTCCAGCGCCAACCCCATGGCGCCGTTGGCCCGGGCCGCAGGAATTGCGCAAACCAGCAGAATCGCGATGAGCGTCCACCGCAGCCGCATGGCACCATCATAGCGGCACGTGCACCGAGAAGCCTAATGCCATATTTGCCCTGGATCGAGTCACGAATCACGACCGACGAGTCACGATTCACCAAGTTAAGCGACATACTGTCGTGTTAAGGCGTCCTTAGCCTGATTGTCGAAATGATCCAGGAGTGGAACGTAAAACCCCAGGCCGATAAGCCCGCCTACTTCACGGGCGCGTACCTGGACTACACCACCGACGACATCGAGTGGGTCGCCCGCCAGTTTCAGATTTCTGGCGCCGTCGTTGTCGCTCCGTTCCCCGGGCGCGGCAACATCAACCTCCACACCTATTCGGTGCTTGCCGGCGGCAAGGAGTACCTGCTCCAGAAGGTGAACTCCGAGGTCTTCACGATGCCCTACCGGGTGATGAAGACGATGATCGCCTCCATCAACGCCCAGAGGGCGGGAATGGAAGCAGGGAAGTGTGACGAGCTCTGGGACGCGATCGAGCTCATCCCGACCAGGGACGGGCAGCCATTCCTTGACCTCACCGACGAACACGGCTGGTCGGTTTGGCGGCTGATGGTTCTCATTCCCGGCTCGGCATCGTTTAAGAGCCTCGCCGACGTTGGCGACCGAGAGGATCAGCTCGAGCTGGCGGTTCAGGTTGGACGCGGCCTCGCCACCTACGCCGACCTGACGTCGACGATCGATCCCGTCGGGCTCGCCGGCTCGCTGCCCGGCTACCGGGACACCGCCCACTACTACCGGATGTTCCACTCGGTCACCGCCGGGTGTCGCACCCGCGACGAGGCGGACCGGTTCATGCCCGACGACGACGAACTTCGAACCAGCACCGGCAAGCTGTTTCTCGTTCATACCGACGAGCATGAGTTCCAGTCTCGTCTGAACGACCCCGAGCTCGCACCGTACGTCGAATTAGTTCGTCGCGACGAGGCAGGAGCCATGGCCCTGTGGGACGCCGTTCGCGCCGGACGAATCCGGCAGAGCGTGATCCACGGCGATCCGAAGATCGAGAACTTCCTCTTCTGCGCCCGAACCCTCCGGGTCAAAGCGCTGGTCGATCTCGACACGATCATGCCTTTCACCTGGCTTGCCGACTACGGCGACATGATCCGCTCCTTGGTCAACGTCGCCGGCGAGAAGGAGCGCGACCTCTCTAAGGTGACGATCGATCGCCAGGTTTTCGAGGCCGTTAGCAAGGGCTTCCTCGCCACCACCAAGTCGATGACGGATGCCGAGGCCGAGCTGCTCGTCCCCGCGGTCCTGATCCTCACCCTCGAACTCGGTATTCGCTTCCTGACCGACTACCTTCGCGGCGACGTCTACTTCCGCCTCACCCCTGCTGATCCGCCCGACCTCAATCGCGTTCGCGCGCTGGTCCAGCTCGTGCTCTACGAGCGCTTCCTCGAGTTCGCCCCCGAGGCCGAAGCGATCCTCGCCCGCCTCCGGGCGTAGGGTGGAAACCGGCTTCGATCCCGTATCCTATCTGCTGGAGCGCCCGGCGTCGCGCTTCCTTCTCGGCATAACCGGACCGCCCGGGGCGGGGAAGAGCACCTACGCGGCTCGGCTCGTCTCCCGTTTGGCTGACCAAGCCATCGTCTTGCCGATGGACGGCTTTCACATGAAGAACGCGGAACTCGACATGCGCGGGCTTCGCGACCGAAAGGGCGCTCCG
>Ga0070734_10004239_pt1 | contig 13867 bp, 12 predicted proteins | sample Coa_R1_8_FD_66444 | JGI IMG/M metagenome (GOLD analysis project Ga0070734, IMG submission 66444) | Surface soil microbial communities from Centralia Pennsylvania, which are recovering from an underground coalmine fire - Coalmine... | ecosystem: Environmental > Terrestrial > Soil > Unclassified ...
GGGCAAGGGCGATCCGAACAAAGGCAAAATTGTTGTCCGGCAAGGTTTGCCTAGTTTGCCCGGCGGACCTGGTTACGGAAACGGTACCGGAGGCGACAAGGGTGTTCGTGGTACGGTCGCAAGTACGGGCTTCGGCAACGGCACTGCCGTACCTCCTCAAGGCAACGGCAAGAAGGGCAACATTCAGTCCACAGGTTTCGGCGACGCCACTGTCGCAGCAGAGGCGCCAAAGAAAAAAGCAAACAACGATGGCCCCGCGGATACACCGGTTACGATTTTGGACAAACCCAAACCGGAGTACACCGCAGAGGGGCGTAGTCTGAAGTTGGAAGGGGACGTCGTTCTCGATGTCGTCTTCCTTGCCAGCGGCAAAGTTGTCGTCAACAAAGTGATCAGCGGCCTGGGCCACGGCTTGGATGAAAACGCCTCCCGCGCCGCCGCACAAATCCACTTTAAACCGGCCCTACGCGAAGGCCAGCCGGTCGATTATCCGGCTCGCGTGCGGATTGAATTCCGCTTGGCATACTGAGGGAGAGAAGAAATGCGTAAGGCAGCTTTTGCAAGTTTGGCTCTACTCTTGAGTGGCGTTGCAGCGTTTGCTGCGCCGGACACTCCGAAGCCCGCCGATCAGGGGCCTCGCACGATGGACGAAGCGATCGATCGCGTCGTCACGAACGAGAATCGCCTTTACGGCCAGGTCAAGAATTACTCTCCGCTCGTCGAGACGTATATTCAGAATCTGAAGCCGGACAAAGATCTCGGCTACGTGCCGGCCGGCGACAAATATTTCCTCGGCCGCGCCGATTTTTCCAAGGGCGTTGCGCTCGTCTCTCTTTCCGACACCGAGGGCAAGGGCAAGAAGATTTTCAGCTCCATCGGAAACTTCTTCACCTTCGCGACGCAATTTCTGCCGGACGGCTTCCTGCAGATGATTTTTATCGACACCAACGGTTTCGATAAGCAGCACTACAAATTCGACTACGTGCAGCGCGAATTTCTCGGCGAAGTTCGCTGCCTCGTCTTCGACGTCACTCCTCTTCCCAAGAGCGGCAAGGGCCGCTTCGCCGGTCGCATCTGGGTCGAAGATCAGGGCTTCAACGTTGTGCGCTTCAACGGCTCCTACAGCGGAAGCGGTCACTCCAGCTGGTATTTCAATTTCGATAGCTGGCGCACCAACGTGCAGCCGGGATTGTGGCTGCCAACTTTTGTGTACAGCGAAGAAAAAGATCTTCACTACGCTCTGACCAAGAAACTCGATTTCAAAGCGCAGACCCGCATCTGGGGCTACAACCTTGGCCATTCCTCGCAGGAACAGGAACTCAGCAAAATCCTCGTCGAGAGCAACGTCAACGACCAGACCACCACAGCAAACGACCTGAGCCCGATTCAGGCGCAGCGTTCCTGGGACCGTCAAGCCGAAGACAACGTGATCGATCGCCTGCAGCGCATCGGCTTGATTGCTCCAAAGGGCGAAGTCGACAAAGTTCTTGAAACCGTCGTGAACAACCTCGAAGTCACGAACAACATCGACGTCGAGCCCGAAGTTCGTTGCCGCGTGATGACGACTTCCACGCTCGAGTCCTACACCGTCGGCCACACGATCGTGTTAAGCCGCGGCCTTGTGGACGTGCTTCCCGACGAAGCGAGCCTTGCCGCGATGCTGGCGCATGAACTCGGCCACGTCGTGCTCGGCCACAGACTCGATTCGCAGTACGCGTTCTTCAACGAACTGCTCGTCGAAGACAAGGACACGTTCCGCCATTTCGGTTTCGCGCGCACTCCCGACGAAGAAAAACAGGCGAACGACAAAGCGGTTCAGATCCTGAACAATTCGCCGTACAAGGCGCAGCTCGGAAACGCCGGCCTCTTCCTGCAGGCGTTGCAGAATCGCCAGAAAGAAATTCCAAACCTGATCAGCGGACACCTCGGCAATCGCGTTCCCACGATGCCGGACATGCAAGCTACGGCGCCGGTTGATCCGAAACAGAATCCGCAGAAGATTGCGGCGCTTCCCATCGGCGGCCGCGTCAAGATGGATCCCTGGACGGACAAGCTCGAACTCATCAAGAGCAAGCCCGTGGGCACCGTGGCAGAACGCGAGAAGATGCCGTTTGAAGTGACTCCGTTCATGCCGTACCTGATGCGCTACGGAACGGATGCGCCGACGAAGCCGATTGCGGCTGCAGCGGATGCAAAAGCTGGTTCCGAAGCTGCCAAGCCGTAATTAATTTTTTCCAATTCTTTTTTTCCGACGGCCCGGATTTTTCCGGGCCGTTTTTCTTTTAACTTCCCTTCTTTTCCTTCCGTTCCTACCGGCCATTTCTACCGGGGCAATTCGCTGGGAATGGAAAGCGCGCGGCTCAAAAATCCTCCCACGTAGGCGGTCGAGATAAATAGCAACGCGATTCCCATGCCGGGGTCGAGAAAAATCTGGCAAAGCATGGCGCCGATGGCTCCGATGCCAAAGACCCATCCGCGCATCAATGGCATTCCAAAGCCAGCGGGCATCTCAAAGCGGGCGTTCACAAACTTCGCGACTTCTTTCGGCCAGATAAAAACCCAAACCAGCCAGAAAAACGGAATGAAGTGAAATCCCACGGCCTTGGCCGGCGAGATCGGATGTTTGTAGTGCGGGATGGCGGCAAGAATTTTGTGGTAGCGATGGATGCAGACCATCCAAAAAACATACGAGACAAACAAAGGAAGAAACACTTCGAGCGGCGGAACGGAGAGAATGGCGTCCTTGGCGGAATCCGGCGCGTCGAGAAGCTCGGGATGGCGCGCGATGGCAATCATTTCTCCCGCGAATGTGGCGGCAGCAAGGGCGTAGCCGATCCAAAGTTTGGGCATTGGCAGGAGCGGCGCCGTGGGAAGCGCGGCGGGCGCAGGCGCAGCCGGCTGCTCGGCCGACGGATCTTCTCTAGACGGAACTTCTCCAGGCGGAACTTCTCCACGCGAATCGGGGCCCGGCGGGTCGGTAACAGGCGAATCGGCCGAATTGAACGGGTCGCCTCCGGATTTCAAGTTGGGATCATCAGTCACGAATCACACCGTATTTCTTGCGCAAGATGCTGTCGAGCATTTTGTCGCTCAGGACGCGCTTTCCGAATTTTACAAGAGTCGCGAGGGGCGTGACGCCGTAGCGCGGCTTCGGCGAAGAAGCTTCGATCGCTTGCAGCATGACGCGAGCGCAATCTTCCGGAGTTGTCTTGGAGCCGCCGCGGCCTTTGTCTGCGCCGCTCCAGGCGCCGGAATAAATCTTCGCGTACGGACTATTTTTCGCGGCATCGACATACGGCTTGGCGAGAGCCGTCGCCGTTTGCTGAAAATTCGTGACGATGTAGCCCGGCTCGATCAGCACGACTTCGATGCCGAAGGGATAGAGTTCGAGCCGCAAGGAATTACTAAGACCTTCGAGCGCGTGTTTGCTGCTGCTGTATGCGCCGTAGGTCGGCGGCGAGACAAGACCGGCGACGCTGCTGATCATGAGGATGCGGCCGCTGCGGCTTTCGCGCATGTGCGGCAGGACGGCTTGCGTGATGCGAAGGACGCCGAAGAGATTCGTTTCAAACTGCTGGCGCATGTCGTCCATTTTCAGTTCTTCGACGACGGCCATGTAGCCGAGACCGGCGTTGTTGATGAGGACGTCGATGGCGCCCGCTTCGGAGAGAACGCGGGCGACGGCGGTGCGGACGGAATCGTCGGAGCAGACATCGAGTTCGAGCGATCTGAGCGGAAGATTTTTCGATTGCGCGAGCTGGTCGAGCTGCGCGCGCTTTTCCGGCGAACGCCCCGCGGCGTAGACGCGATAGCCGCGTTCGGCGAGGAGAAGGGCGGCGGCTTTGCCGAGGCCATCGGTGGCGCCCGTGATGAGGACCACTTTGCCGCGGACGACGTTGCGGGAAGAAGAATTGGTCATGGGATGAAACTCCGATGCGCTCGGGGTTGAACAGGAAAGCCGCAGCACGCGCGAAGAGATGGTAGCGCGACCGTGGAGAGAAGGAAAACGGGCGTTGCCGTTCGAAAATTTTCGCGCCATGAGAAATCGGAAGTGGAAGAAAAGAAGGACGTTAGCGGAACGAAAAACGGCAGAGTACCCCCCACCCCGGTGTTTTGTGCAAAGAGTGCGCAAACGATTGAAAGGAAAGGAGATGACTTGCCGCACTCGGCAAAAGAGTGAAGCAAGAGTACGGAAGCCATTGAAACGAAAGAAGTTGAATGTGCTGATCGATTTTGAAAGAAACGGCGGAGGTTCTCGGAGAGCCCACTCGGGGAAAAGTGGGGTCGAAAGTTTCGAATGGAATTCGATTTACACTCGCCAGTGTATCAGAACTATTTTACTCTGTCAATAGATAAATATTAAGTATTCGAATGGCATGTGCGGACTATGACGAAGGAGAAAATCAACACCCGCACCCTAAGAAACGCAGGTGCGACACGGCCCCCGACCTCACCGTCGAATTCCGCAAGCCCATCCACTCCGCCATCGCCCAGGCCAAAGATTGGCAACCCGCCCTTCTTCGCATCCTCACCCGCCACACGAAGTAACAGCGAGGACACCTAACCAACTCCACATTCGCGCCGGAATCTGATAGAACTACCGTGAGGTTCCCTATGTCCGCAGAAGAAGCCCAGTCCCTATCTGACCTTAAGGCTCGCCTGAAGGAACTAAACAGCAAAGCCTACTACCTCCTAGTGGCACTAACAGTCATCTATCTAAAAGCACCACCCACCATTCTGCTAAAAACGGCCCTAATCTTTACCGTGATAGCCGCCGTTCCGCCGCTACAGGACTTCACGCAACCGAATTCCTACCGAGGTTTGAACTCGGTGCGCTGGTTCAAATTCGCCTTCCTCTGGCTAGCCTTCCTATGCACGCTCGGGTGGGCGGCATGTTCGCTCGCAATGACAACTACCGGTGCAGAAAACCAAGCGTCGACGACACCCGCGGCGGCACAACAAAACAAGCCAGCGCAGGCCCCGCCAGACACCGAAGCCCGGATAAAGGCAGTGGAAGACAAGGCCGACCACGGGCTCATGGAAAAGGAATACATCGAGCGCACACAGAAGGACACGAGAGACTTCTACCAAACAGCTTTCCTAGCAGAGCTCGGAATCTTCTCGATCCTCGCAATTATCATCGGCCTCGTCGGCAAGTTCGGGGTGGACCATATCGTCTCCGCGAGACTGTCAGAGGCGTCCACGACGCTCCGCACCGACCTCACCGACAAGTTCGCGCAAGAATTCCAGGCCCTCAAAAACTCAAACGCAGACGAACTCAAAAGGCTAGAAGCCGCACTCATCTCCCAGATCGCAAAGCAGGTTGGCGAGTCAGAGACACGGTCGGCCTACGCCTTCCTCTACGCACAAGGATTAAGCTACGGTGTCTCCGGCGACCACAAATCGGCACGAATGCGCTTTAGAGAGGCACTCGAAATATACACTCGGAGCCCAACGTGTTTTACCAGGCGCAACGTCGTACCAGGAGCCCTCGCCGACTTGTTTCGCGCGATAAAGTTTACGAATACGCAAGACTTTGTCGAAAATGCGAGAAAGGAACTCGAAGATCCCTGGTATAACAACATCGAAGACGACCTTCCGATTCTCGCAGTAACTTTTGAGGAACTTGCGCCCATACTGCGCGAGCGAAAGCCAACAAAACGCCCCCAAAAGGAGTAGGGAACCAGCAAGAACCGAAGAACTCTTAGCGTCATATCGGATATCTACTTCATTGGCGGCTTATTGAACATCAGCGAGCTTGGCGGGTGGCCCATCCTTGCGGTTTTGATGGCCTATAGTTCCATTGAACATTTGGCCAAGACACTCTTGCTTAGCAAATAGAAGCGGAGTGCATGGGGATTCGTGTCTTCAATCGAGCCTAGCGCTGCCTATTTCGACGAAAGCAGGGTGGACGGAAAATTTAGATTCCCAGTCGTTGCTGGGTTTTGGAGCCCAGTTGACCTTTGGATTCTGTGTGAACAGAACCTAAATCGCGCCCTGAGAGATAAGCCGGGTAATTTGAGGGCGAAAAAATATCTGCGTTCTCATGCGGCAAAGTTTGCAAAAAGAATTTCTTCATTCACTCTTTTGCCAGTTTTTGCAACGATGGAGGGAGAAGTATTTGCAAGGTCTCTTCGCTACGGAAGGTCAAAAATCTCCCTTTTTTGGCGAGCAAATATACGTTTTGCTCTTACGCACCCTGCGAAATGCTAGACCGCGAGGCTATGCGCTGGCGTTGGCACAAACCGATAAAAACAGTATTTGATGACGGATCGGCTTACAAATTTCATTTTGAAAAGGGGTATCGAAATTATTACGCTGAGAAGCGAAATTCGCTCCTGAGTAAGACCGTCGTCTTTCAAGACGAAGAGGAAAACCCTTTAATACTATGCGCCGATTTATACGCTTGGTATCGAAACGATTCAATGAAGAAATCGAAGAGAGCCAAGCAACCGAAGCATTAAGTATGTTTCATCACTACGCACCGGCATCTATTGAGCTGACGAAAGAGAAAATGCTGGAAATACAGAAAAAGATGATGAAAAAGCACGAATAAACAAGAAAAACGCTTGACAAAGCAAAAATCCGGTACACTATCTGTGTGCCCAGTAATTGAGGGTTCTCAATCCTTTAACGCGAGGGATTGTGTTATGCGAAGGTCCTGTCGAAATCCAGAAAACCAACCATTCCGCAGTTTGGGACTCGAATAATTCAGGGATTCTAGGGGAAACGCTTTTGGTGTCTTTATCCAATTTTGGGGTGGCCGCTGGGCGTCGAACCCAGATCAACGGGGTACTGGCCCGTTGCTCTAACCAATTAAGCTACGGCCACCGCAATTACCGTGTACGGGTCGCGCCGGACCAGACTCGAACTGGCGACCTACCCTTTGGAAGAGGGCCGCTCTTTCCATCTGAGCTACCGGCGCGGTCCGCACACGGGCAAACTTATAGCGCAGAATTTTCTTGACAAGTTTTTTGGTGGGAGTAATACTGCATTTGCCTAGAACGCAGTAACACTCGCAGTACAAAATTCTAAGACAAGAAAATCCAAAATCATCGCCCCCAATTGGGGCAATTCGTCGCGTACAGTTTCGGCGCGCTTGAATTGCCTGTCAAGAGAAAAACGCTAATTGTGGATGTCTTTTTTGTACTGCATCTACATGTAGTGGTCCGTTTTCTGAGGCGAAGAGGAGCAATTCCCATGGAGAAAAAGGAACTTAGGCCGAAGCGGGAAACAAAAGAAAAAATGCGGCCCATCACGCGAGATAATTTCTTGGCGGTCGTCAGTAAAGCGACTAAGACGCCTGCTGCGAAGCGCACTCCAAAATCCGCTTGAACCGCAAGTTCCCTTGATGGCGTCGGTTGTATCGGAAGCAGTATTCGTTCAGGTAGGTCTGCAAGTACTTCACGCTCACGTTGTGATAAACCCCACCGATTCCCCGCTTAACAGTGCTGAAGAACCCTTCGATAGTGTTGGTGTGAGCGTCGCCCGAGACATATATCCGCTCGCTGTGACGAATGCGCCGATGGTTATAGCCCAACTTCTCTAGGCCATCATAAGAAACGTAGTCGTCGGTGAATACGGTGCTCGCAGGAAGAATTTATTGCTTCACAAGGCCGTGGAGAGTTTCCTTCTTTGCGTTGGCCGCAACGCGTGCCACGACACGTCCGCCGCGCTCAACCATGCCAACCACAGGGACTCTGTGCGAGCCATACGATGGACGGCCATGTCCACCGCGCCTTTTTCCGCCGTGATACATCTCATCCATCTCCACCGTCGAGCCCTCCAGTTGCAGACCGTCCTCAGACAACAATTGTGAATCTGCTTGAACATGCGCCAGCGGTACATTGAGGCGGCGGAGGAGATGGGGTAAGGCAAGGCAAAAGCGAAGAGGAAAAAACTCAACACAGAGTGCACAGAGTTCGGAGCACAGAGGGCACGGAGAAGAAAGACGAGGAAAGACCCGCGCCTAGCAGGAGTTACTTTTTCTTTCTGACGCGTTTGGCAGAAGCTTTCGACGGAAGTTCGTCGCCAGCGACAGGACGATTGCCCTTTCCGACGCGCGCGAGAATCTCGTCGACCTTGCCTGAATTGGCGCGGCGCGCGCGCTCCTCAAAATAATCCTGGGCACGCATTGCAGAGACCTTTTCCGCGAGGGCGAGCGTGATGAGTTGATTGAGGGCGACGCCTTCGGATGCAGCGGCCTTTCGGGCTTCTACCAAAAGATTAGGCGGCACACGAAGGGCAAAATTGCTTCGTCTCATAGATTCTCTCCTTCGCCAACTACTAGGGCGTTGCCTTGGCAAGCCGACGGACAACCTCGCCGGGCCGTAGTACCGAACAGGCGAAGCGCGCCGCCGCAGTCATGAAATGCCGATCGTTGAACGTGATGATCGCATCGGCCTGACCGTTGATCGCAGTCTCCAGAACCATCTCGTCATCCGGATCGGGCAGAGAAGGCCTAGTTCGAATCACCAGCTCCACCGGAGTGCCGACGAATGCCAATTCATCCAGCACGGCTTCCACATCCTCCCTGGTTGCCGCGCAGGCCGCAAGATGCTCGGGCCGAGTCAACACCGATTCATATTCCAACATCAGAGGCACGGACAAGAGCAATTTGAAACGGCGAGCACGCGCGGCCTGAAGCACCTGACGGGAGGCACCAGCGGCGCTCCGGAAGGCCGCCACAAGAACATCCGTGTCGAGCACGTAGGCCGTCATGCCAAGACAGGATATTGCAGGCGATATTGCGTGTCAAGGTGCCAGCGCGTACTTACGCCAAAGCGAAGTTGAGGTTGTCGATGGCTTCGCCGATTTCGGAAGGGGCTTTGTAGCCGACGGTGACGCAATCGACGCCGGCGTTGCGGAAGGCGAAACGCATGGCGGCTTTGCGGTCTTCGCGATCGAAGGTGCCTTCGCCGCAGAGCTTCATGCTGATGACGCCCATGCCGTGCTGGCGGACCTGCTGAACGTGAGAGACGACCTGGGGAACATCGCCGGGGCCGCCGGTGTTGTAGTCCTCGGCGTCCATGCTCTTCCCTTTGTGATTCATGCGAATCATGGCGACCTGAAGAAATTCGTTTGCGGGCATCTGGCGCAGGGCGGGAAGGCCATGAACGGAAGCGCCGCGGCCGAGGATGATTTTTTTCGACTGGGCTTCGAGGATGCCTTCCTGCCAGCGGGCAGAGTCCGAAGGCCAGGTGGCGGAGTGCTGCCAGTGGAGAAGCATGATGTCGAAATAATCCGTGTTGGCGAGCTTGCGGAGTTCATCGAATTTTTCGGCTGGATTGCCGTCATGGTAGGTGGTGACCTTGGACATGATGCGATAGGTGTCGCGCGGAATGCCTTTGAGGGCGATGCCCAACATGCGGTGCATTTCGCCGTAGGATTCGGCGGTTTCGAAAAAGCGAATGCCGCGGTCGTAGGCATAGCGGATGAGGCGGGTGAATCCGTCCTGGCCGAGATCGCGCTGAACTCTCCCGCTGAACGAACCGGTGCCAAAGGCGAGGCGAGTGACTTTTACATTGGACTTGCCGAGAGTGATCCAATCGGTGGCGGATTGTTTGCCGTCGGGAAGAGGAAGGCGGCCCGTGGCGGCGACAACGCCGGCGGCGAGTCCGGACTGCAGGAGTCTGCGTCTGGTGAAATGGGGCATGCGAACCTCCGGGAGCAGGGAGAGGGAACATCTTAATATGGCGCGTGCGGCGATTCCATTGGGATTCTCCGCGCGCGGCGGAGAGGAATTAACACAGAGATCACAGAGGCAAGAGCACAGAGGTCACAGAGAAGACCACAAACAATTTGAGAAGGCGCGTGCGGCGATTCCATTGCGATTCTCCGACCGCGGCGGAGAAGACTTAACACAGAGACTACTTCGGGTCCGCAGCGCAGGAAAAGTTTGCGGCGTCGTTGGGATCGCCGGAGCCTTTGTATTTGGCGACCTGGGGATAGGGGCAGATGGGGCGAGAGAGTTTCGCGCCTTTTGCGGGGTCGTCGGAAACATATTTGGTGGCGATGATGGCCGATGGCGCGGTGCCTTTCTCGACCCAGGTTTCGAGGGCGGTGACGACATTGTGCTGCGCGTCGCGCGGGCCGGGCCCATCGAGCGAGGACGTGAGATCGGGACCAACACCACCGCTGCAATGCTGGACGCCGGGGAGCATATAGAGGCGCGCAAAGGAATCGGTTGGCGCGGCGCCGAGCCTGGCGCGGACAGCTTCCCAATAGTCGATCGTATTTAACGCCGAGATCGCGGGGTCATTCCAGCCGTGATAGAGGATGAGTTTTCCGCCGTTCGATTTGAAGGGCGCGAGATCGGGGTCGGTGGCATTGAGTATTTTGGAAGTTTTTTCGTCGGCGAGTTTTACGGATTCGGGGAGATCGGCGGATTTGAAAGACCAATCTGGTTTTTCATAAACGATGTTCGCGTAGTAGCCGTAGGTGAAAGCGGCGATGAGGCTCTTGCCCGGCGCGGCGCCGACAATCCAGGTGGACCAGCCGCCGGGGCCTTCTTCCGCACCGGGAAGAAAACCCGGGAAGATTTTCCCGGCGGCGTTGTGCGGACCTTCATAAATTTTTTTCAGCGCGGCGATTTGCGGCTGGGTGAGGCAATCGGCCGCATCGCCGTTTTTGCAAAGCATGCTTTCGGGCTTGAACGCGCACTTGCGCGGATCGTTGAGGATGCCGTCGGTGACGCCGTCTTGCGCGTCGCAGGCGGCATTCACTGCGTGCGCGATTGCGGGAAGTTTGTTTGCGGGGATGTAGCTGGCGTCTTCGGCCAAAAGCGCCTGCATGTCCCACAAACCGCTGGTGAGCAGATGCGACCAATAGTTGGCGGGCGCGCCGGCGAGGATGCCGTTGAAATCGCCGGGATAGCGCTGCGCTTCCATCAAGGCTTGGCGGCCGCCGTTGGAACAGCCGAGAAAATAGGAATAGCGAGCGTCTTTGCCGAAGCGGGCGCGAGTGATTTCTTTTGCGAGGACGGTCGTGACGTGAATGGCGCGATGGCCGAAGTCCGTGACTTTTTCGGGATGGCCGAGCGCCCAGTGAGCATCGACGGCGGTGCCGGTGTGGCCGGTGTCCGTGCTGGCCGCGGCGTAGCCGGAAAGAATCGAAGTGGCGAGATGAGGGAGATCGGCTTCACCGGCGAAGCCGCCGTTGCCATGGACTTGCAGTTTGCCGTTCCAGTTTTCGGCAGGAAGCCAGACTTCGATGCGAATGTCGCTGTCGGATGAGGGAGTGGCTTGAACGGCGACGCGACAAAAGGCAGGAAGGGATTTGTAAAGCTGCTCGATGCCGACCATCCAGGGCGGCGGAGGAACGGGAGATTTGAAGGCGCCGGCAGGAACGATTTCCGCTGCAAGGATTTTGGCTTGAGGAAGTTTGAGCTGTGCGAGCGATTCGCAGGATGGCGAAGGATTTGTTTGCGCGTGGACGGGAGCCGCGAAAAGCAGGAAAAGAAAAACCGGTGACAAACGCGTTTTCATTTTTTCGCTCCATGAACGGCAAGTGGAGCAAACCATAACACAGAGGGCAGGAAGTTAGGAGCGATGGGAGAAGAAGGGCCGCGCGGGAACACGGCCCTAGAAGAAAATCGGATTAAAGATTCCAGAAGGTGGCGTCGGGCTTGTCGAAGGCGAAGCCGACGTCCCAAGCTTCGTGGTCGCGCCAGACGACTTCCGCTTCAGCGGAGCGACCGGTTTTGGGATGAATCAGCTTGACGCGCTTGTGGAGCGGAAGCGGCGCACCGACAATGGCCATACAGCCGGAGTGCGAAACATCCACCGTGACGCCGTTGGCGCGCTGAGGCTCGGAGCCTTCGTCCCATTCGACCTGAAAACGCACCTGAGAAATGATGCGCTTGTGGGTGCGTATTTTGGCCCAGCGGTCTTCGGCGTCTTGTTTGATCGGTCCGGCGATGGTGTTTGTAGCCATGAACTACCTCGCAGCGAATAGAGGTTTACCGGGGAGGGGGCAACTTTCACGTTATGCCTGTGCGGGGACCGGGTCAATAGTACCTGGACGAAAAGGACACGTTGAGATGGCTCTGCTGACGGCGGCCCCGGGGGACGAGCCGCGAGCTTAGCGCGGCCAGAGCCAGCCGAAAGTGCCAGCGGTCAGCAACGCGTAGATCAAACCGTCGAACGTTTCAAAGAGAACCATTTTCCAGGGATAGCTCTTCCAGATGCCGTTGGCGAGCGTGCCGACGCCGTAGGCGAGAAACGCAGCGGAACCTACGACGCGGAAGACGTGGCGATACGGATCGCCCAAGTGAAGCGTGTGCGCCGCGAGATAGGCGACGAAAAATCCCACAATGACGCAATACGCAAACCACAGGCCGAGAAACTTTGGCATCACTACTGGGCCGTTCGGAAGAACGATCATGTGGCCCACCGGCCCTTCGACGAATTTGGCTTTGCCTTCGGGAGAATTCATCTCACTGGGCTTCACATAGGGAAAATGGTACAGGCCAGGCGTTAAATTCGCTGTGCGAAGCGTGGCGCGGAGTTTGTCTTCGTCGGGAAGCTGGCGATAGTTGGTTTTGTGGTAGGGCAAAATCATATGAATGACGGAACTCGCGACGAAGACGATAACGGCAGCGAGCAAGATGGGAAGCCAGAGCGCGGAAAGTGCGACCATAAAACCTCCAGAGTTGTGAGCGAGGAATCGGTTAGGCGAGAGGCTATCGCGGGAAGGAGGGGCGGTCAAGGACAACGAGAAGCATCAGGGCAGATTTGAGAAGAGAGTTTTGCCGCCACTTTCTGCGACGAGGTGCAGGTGGCCGGAATCGACGAGCGCGCGAAGATGCTTGATGCCGTCACTGTCGGAGAGGATGTAACAACGAGATGCGTCTGACCACCTGGCGAGGAACTGCTGGTCGTTGAGAAAAACGTTCGGACTTCCGGGCGCGTAGGAGCCGTACTCGAGATTGTTGACGCGGCCGTTCCAGAGGAGCGCGGTGCGGTTGGTGTAGAAAAAAACGGAGGAGAAGGCGTAATACTCGCCGTTCAGAATGAGCTGGCCGTCTGGCGCGCGCAGCAAAGCTTCGGCGAGAGGGCGCGAAGAAAGATACGGATCGAAGACGACGAGCGCGCTGCGGGCGGCGTGAAAGAAGAGAACCATCATGAGAGCGAACGCGAGATAAACGCGGCGCGAGCGGATGGCGAACGAGGCGACAGCTCCGACAAGAAAAGCGAACGCGGCGAGCAGGAGCGGCGCTTTGAGGTACGCGAAAGATTGCAGCGTGAGGTCGCCCATGTGGCCGAGCGAAAGTGTGTAGGCTTCGGGATGGGACTCGAGCGCGCGGGAGATGTCGCCGGGTGCGTCTTTATGCCAGACGAGAAAAAACAAGGTGGTAGCGGCAATGGCGCAAAGTGCGGAGACGACGCCGAGGACTTTTGTGCCGATGCGCGTCCAGGACGATTCGGAATCCATCGCGTAGCCTAGGAGCAGCGCGAAGGCGGGGTAGAGCGGCATCGAATAATATTCCTGCGTGGTGGAGAACGTGAAAAAGAGCAGGACGAAGCCGGCCCAGCAAAGTGCGAGAAGACGCGTACGGCTGGCGCGATCTTCAGCATGATTTTGGCCGCGGAAAAACGCGCGAAACGCCGCCGGGAAATAAACGCTCCATGGAAAGAGCCACAGAAGATGCAAGAGCCAGAAGGCGAGACGCGGGACGGTGTTGTAATCGCGCGGATAACGAAGATTCAAAAACCGCAGAACGTGCTCGTTGATGAAATAAAACCAGAAGAAGCCGTGATATTCGCCCGGGCCGCTATGCATCGTGAAATCGAAGAGCGGCGGCATGCGGCGCATCGCGAGAATGTGCCAAGGCGCGGCGATTAAGAACGCCAGCAGGACGGCGATG
>Ga0070734_10004240_pt1 | contig 13864 bp, 28 predicted proteins | sample Coa_R1_8_FD_66444 | JGI IMG/M metagenome (GOLD analysis project Ga0070734, IMG submission 66444) | Surface soil microbial communities from Centralia Pennsylvania, which are recovering from an underground coalmine fire - Coalmine... | ecosystem: Environmental > Terrestrial > Soil > Unclassified ...
TGCCGTTCTGACTGGCTTCGGTTGCCGGCGTCGCTCAGGGCTTCCCTGTGGCGTACCTGGCGCTCAGGGCAGGGCGCTTGCAGTCCTGAGCACCAGGCAGCTTTAGGCGCTGCCTTAGCCAGCCTGACCGCTTCCAGATTGATCACCGAGAGGACGCAGTAAATGACAGACATCGGACCCAGGGACGTGACCGCAGTAGTGCGGCAGTGGTGGTGGATGGCGCTGATAGCGCTGGCACTGCTGGCCGCGCTGATCCTCGGCGGGTGGCAGGCCGGGTGGTGGTTCCAGCAGCAGGACGTGAACCGCCAGACCCGGATCATCCAGAACTCGGACAGCAACCAGGTCACGCTCGTCCAGCAGCTCGACACCCAGATCGGCAACGTCGCGACCGCCACCGTCCAGATGGACGGCGTCGCGAAGGGCTCGCAGCAGTGGGAGGACCTGCACGCGCAGCGGCTCGGCTTCGCCCGGCTGGCCTGCATGGACGCGGGCCAGATCACCATCCACATCCCGGCCAGCCAGTCCGCGTGGGTCGCGCGCAACTGCCTCGCCGGGAACCTCAATCCCGCATCGCCCCTCTACAGGTAAAGGAAAATTTCAGTGAACTTCACGTTGAAGACCGCCGCCGCGATCACCGGAACGGCATTGCTCATGCTCGGCGCAGCCGCCTGCGGCCCGGGGGCGAATGCCAGCGGGCAGGCGCTCGAGAACCAGGACAGCCAGAACGTCGAGAAGACGTTCCTGCTCAACGAGCCGCCGCCGCACTTCACCTACTCGGCGATCCGCGCCACCGCGATCAGCATCGAGGCGATCCAGGCGCTCAACGAGCAGACCACGAGCTTCGGCTTCAACATGGGCGAGAAGAACCCGGTGTGGTCCTGCCCGTCCCTCGGCGAGCCCGTGGCCAGCACGACCGAGATCACGAACCCGCAGCAGGTGGCGACGACGACCGTTCCCTACCAGGGCGGCGCGGCTGTCCCGATCGGCAACATGGACCCGAACGGCGTCTACACGGGCGACTCCGCCGGCACCTACGTGCTGTGCGTCAACGCCACCGGAACCCCGTACGCCCAGTACTGGGAAGGCTTCGTCGACACCGTGAGCGGCCCCGCTACCTGGGACGCCAAGACAGGCCAGATCGTCGTCACCGGCCAGCCGACCATGCCCAAGTGCACCGTATCCGGCGCCGGGTCGAAGCAGGCCAAGACCACCTGCGTCAAGTAGCCCCCTGAATCGTGGCGGGGCCTGAAGCGCCGTACCTGCGCCTCACCTGGCAAAAAGTCGGGGCCGGGAGCAACGGCGTGAAACCGGCTGACACCCGGCAAGGACGGCCAGGCCCCGCCACCACTACCTGAACAGCTAGACCGCACCGAGAGAAGGAATCCCCGATGACCCGCAGTGAGCAGGCGTCGTGAAGCCGCCGTTCACCTACTTCGGCGGCAAGACCCGCATCGCCGACCGGATAGCGGCGCTGCTGCCCGAGCACGACCACTACGTCGAGCCGTTCGCGGGCTCGCTGGCCGTGCTGCTCGCCAAGCCCCGGTCGGCGATGGAAACCGTCAACGACCTGGACCGGTCGGTCATGAACTTCTGGCGGCTGCTGCGGGACCGGACGGACGACCTGATCCGCGTCTGCGCCCTGACGCCGCATTCCCGCGCCGAGCATCAGGCGGCCTACGAGCCGTGCGACGACGAGCTCGAGACCGCCCGCCGGCTGTGGGTGCGGCTGACGCAGGCACAGTCCAGCCAGCCGTTCAGGGGCACCGGCTGGCGCTACTACCAGGACCCGAAGGGCAGCAACTCGTCGATGCCTGACTACCTCGCCGCCTACGTGGCGCGGCTGGGGCCGGCTGCCGAGCGGATCGCCGGGGTGTCCCTGGAATGCCTGCCCGCGTCGGACATGATCGCGCGGTACGGCAAGCACCGGGACTGCCTGATCTACGCCGACCCGCCCTACCTGGAATCAGCGAGGCGGTCGGCCGGGCGCGGGCCCTCCTACGGCCACGAGCTTCGCACCGAGGACGAGCATCGCGAACTGGCCGAGTCGCTGGGCAGCGCCGCCGCGGCGGTGGTCCTGTCCGGCTACGCCTCGCCGCTGTACGCCGAGCTTTACGCCGGCTGGCACAGCGTCGAACTGCCCGGCTACACCGGCAACGCGGCGACTGGCGCAGCTGCCCGTACCGAGGTGCTGTGGTCTAACCGGCCGTTCCCTGCTGCCCAGTCCCGTCTGTTCGAGGTCGGTGAGGCGTCGTGAAACCTGAGCCGTACTGGAGCGCCGACGGCCTGACCCTGCTCTTGGGGGACTGCCGGGAGGTGATGGCCGGGCTCGAGCCGGAGAGCTTTGACGCGGTTGTCACCGATCCGCCGTACGACCTGACCAGCGGCAAGAAGGGCGGCACCGGGGAACGGTCACTGAACCTTGACTCGCCGTACGGCCGGGCGCGCATCGGGACCGGCGGGTTCATGGGCGCCACCTGGGACGCGACCGGCGTTGCCTTTGACCCGGAGACGTGGCGCGCTGTCTACCGGGTACTGAAGCCGGGCGGCTGGGTGCTGGCTTTCGGCGCTACGCGGACCTGGCACCGGCTGGTGTGCGCGATCGAGGACGCGGGCTTCGAGGTCCGCGACCAGGCAGCCGCGCTGACCGGCCAGGACGCGCCGGGCCTCATGTGGATGTACGGAAACGGCTTCCCGAAGTCGCTCGACGTAGCCAAGGCGATCGACAAGGCGGCAGGCGCCGAGCGCGAGGTCATAGCCACGGGCGAGCCGCTGCGGCGCATGATCCCAGGTGCGCGGCAGAACGCCACCGGCTCGTGGGTCAAGGACGACGGGCGCGAGTTCGTGCCGACGGTGACCGAGCCCGCGACGGCCGAGGCCGCCGAGTGGGACGGATGGGGAACCGCGCTCAAGCCCGCCTGGGAGCCAATTGCGGTAGCCCGCAAGCCACTGGCCGGAACGGTCGCTCAGAACGTACTGGCTTACGGCACCGGGGCACTGAACATAGACGGCTGCAGAGTGTCGGCCGTCACTGGTGACTACGCGCATCAGCCCAACGACCTCGGCAAGCGCGACGATGAAACCAACTGGCGGATCGAGGCGCGCAAGGTTCCGCCGCACGACGCCGGCCGCTGGCCGTCCAATGTGCTGTTCACCCACTCCGCGAACTGCGAGCCGGCCGGGACTGCCGTGATTCCCGGCAACATCCGGCTGAACCCGACGGTCGTGGCCGCACGGGAGAACATCGCCAAGGGGGCCGAGAAAGAGCGCCGGCGAGGCCAGCGAGGTCACGGCAACGCCGACGGCACCGAGACGATTGAGGTCTGGGACTGCGCTCCCGGCTGCCCCGTAGCCGAGCTAGACAGGCAGAGCGGGGTCCTGACCTCCGGCGCGAACCCGACGCGGCGCGGCAGCGACAAGTTCCGAGACGCCTACGGCGAGTTCGCCGGGCAGCGCGAATGCGAGGCGGCACGAGGCGCGGACTCTGGCGGCGCGTCGCGATTCTTCCCCGTCTTCAAATACGAGCCAAAAGCGCCGCAGGCCGAGCGGCCGAGGCTGCCCGACGGCACCGCGCACAACACCGTCAAGCCCCTCGATCTCATGTGCTGGCTGGTGCGCCTCGTCTCCCGCCGCGACGCCCTGATCCTCGATCCCTTCGCGGGATCGGGCACGACGGGCGAGGCCTGCGTGGTCGAGGGCCGCCGCTGCGTCCTGATCGAGCGTGACCCGAGGTTCGCCGAACTGGTCAAGGTCCGCCTGTCCAAGCCGATCCAGCCCGGCATGTTCGACCTGGAGGCATCGTGACCATCCCCTCCTCCCCCTCCGGGGGAGTACCCGGCAACTTCAAGGACCGCACCGAAGGAGACGAGATGGCCGAGCCACGCGACGACATGCCCCCGCGCGTAGCCGCGCTGAGCCAGGACAAGCACGGCTACCCGGTGCCGTGGTTCGTGGCGTGGATCGACGGCAAGCCCGACTTCCGGGTGATCGGCCACGACGCCATCCGGACGGCGACGATGCAGAAGCGCTGCTGGATCTGCGGGATGAACTTCGACGGCAGCGAGGACCGGGCGTTCGTCATCGGGCCGATGTGCGCCGTGAACCGGGTCACGGCCGAGCCGCCCGCGCACCGCGAGTGCGCGGTCTACAGCGCGACCCATTGCCCGTTCCTCATCACGCCGAACATGACGCGCCGCGACCGGCACAAGCCCGCCGGGACGAAGGTTCCGCCCGGGATCATGATCCCCCGGAATCCGGGCGTGGCGCTGGTCTGGATCGCGGCAGACCGGGCGTGGACGGCAGAGCGCCAGCCCCGCGAGTCCGGCGGCGGCGTCCTGTTCAGGCTGGGCGAGCCGTCCGAGTGCCTGTGGTTCGCCAGGGGCCGGACGGCGACCCGCGCCGAGGTGCTGGAGTCGATCGACTCGGGGCTGCCTCTCCTGCGGCAGATGGCCGAGGAAGATGGCGCGCTCGACGAGCTTGAGGCAAGCCACGAGCGGGCGCTGTCCTGGGTGCCCGCGCCATGACCCCCCCGACTAATGCCCAGGTAGTCACCGCCTGGGCAGCCTCCCTCACCACCTGGGACGACGACCGGATAGAGACCGAGTTCACTGACCCGGCTGACGGCCTGCTGTACGTGTTCACCATCACCCGGTCAGCGGCGAGGCCAGCCTGCACCGACGACAGGGACCGGCTGATGATCCGCGCCCGCGGCGAGGTGATGCGCGACCTGGCCAAGGCCCACGCGGCTGAGTTCGAGGCCCGGCTGGCGCTGAAGCTGGCCGAGCTCGGCGTGGGAACCCCGGAACTGGCGAGGCGGGCATGACTGCAGCCGAAGCCCGCGCGGCCCTTGCTTCCGCGCTAGCCCAGACGGCCCTGAGCGCCACGGAGAGAGCCCGGATTCTCGCCCTCGCCGATGAGTACGGAGCATCCCTGATCGAGGAGTGCGCACGGTCTCCGCATTCCCAGGGTGGTGCGGGGAGGGACGTGGCGTGACCTTGCGCATCGGCAGCCTTTGCAGCGGCTACGGCGGACTCGACCTGGCTGTCAGTTCCTTCATCGGCGGGGAGCTGGCATGGGTCGCGGAGAACGACCCGGCCGCATCGAAGGTGCTCGCGCACCGCTTCCCGGGAGTCCCGAACCTGGGTGATATCACCGCAGTGGACTGGTCGGCGGTCGAGCCGGTGGACGTGCTGTGCGCGGGCTTCCCCTGCCAGGACATCAGCTACGCCGGCCAGGGCGCCGGAATTCAGGAAGGGAACCGCAGTGGGCTCTGGTACGTCATCGCGGCCGCCATTGGCGTACTACGACCGCGGCTCGTGCTCCTGGAGAACGTGGCAGCCATCGTTGCTCGACGACCTGGGCTTGACGCCCTCCTTGCCTCCCTTGCCGAGCTCGGGTTCGATGCGGAATGGCTGTGTCTACGAGCGTCCGACATCGGAGCCTGCCACGGACGCAGCCGGTGGTTCTGCGCCGCCCGACCTGCTGAAAACGCCGACCGCTCAGCTAGCGGTCAATGGCGGATCGCAGCACCCGGACAAGCGGAGAGCAGGCGGTCACGGGCCGACTCTTGCCGACCAGGTAGAGCACCTGCTGCCGACCCCGAACGCCACGGACTGCGGCGGAGCGCGAGCGGTACCGGAGAAGCGGACGAGCAACGGCCCGGACTTCGGACCGCAGCTGAGGGACGTGGCGCCGACTCTGCTGCCGACGCCCACGTCGGGCGACGCGAAGATGGCCCGCAACTCGACGGCGAGGAGAAACCGGACGCCGCCGACCGGGGTGCACTCGGGGAATACCTTGACGGACGCGCTGATACCGACTGGGGAATCTACGAGGCCGCGATCCGGCGCCACGAAGCAGTCTTCGGACGGCCCGCTCCCGCGCCAACTGAGCCTGGACGAGGCGGGAAGCCAAGGCTGAGCCCGCGCCTGAACGAGTGGATGATGGGCCTGCCCGAAGGCTGGGTGACCGACGTGCCGGGGCTGAGCCGCAACGACATGCTCCGGATACTCGGCAACGGCGTGGTGCCCCGGTGCGCGGCGGATGCCTACTCGATGCTGCTCCCGGCCTGGCAGGAGGCGGTTGCAGCATGACCACCACCTTTCCCGTCTACGTAGCCCCGGCCACCGAGCCCCTGACTGTCCTGCACGTCAGGGACCCGCTAGCACAGAGCAAGGACCTCGCCAGCGACGGGGTAACGGCATGCGGACGGCTGATGCTGCACGCCGAGATCTGGCAAGCCGTGGAACTGAGGGACGGGGACCGTGTTCACCCTGCCTGTCTCGGGGAGACGGAGCCTGAGGCAGAGGGGCTGTTCTGATGCCCTCTTTGTCACCGGATAGGCGAGTGACCTGTTGTCAGGTGCGCTCTGCTAGCTGGCCGGTTTGCGGTGGTTTGCGATCTGACCACAGGTCAGGCAGCGGCGCGAGAACCGACCTGTTGTCAGATGGCGCCCCGTCCCAGCCTGCACCGCTTGACGGATACGCGATCTTGTGCGCATGTAATCGATCACGGGTGCAGGCCAGCGCGCCGCGCCCGGTACGCCTCGCGGCTGGTGATGCCGCTGAGTTCGGCCAGCGCTTCGAGCGCCCGGCCGCGCGGCAGTTCCTCGTAGGTCTCAAGGATCGCCGCGACCAGCAGCACCTTGCGCGCGGGCGTTTCCCTGCCCTCGATGACTGCCCGGATGGCGTCGAGGTCGGCGGCCAGGTCGGCCGCGGCCCGGATCAGGCAGACGGCGCGGATGCCGAGCATGATGAGCGCGTTGCGGGACCTGGCTGGCGGGCAGCCCGCGAAGCATTTCCACGTCACGCGCCCCATGAACACGTTCACCAGCAGGTCACCGCTGACGCTTTTGTCGTCGTGGCAGGTCGCGCGTGCCCGGTAACTGCCGTTGGGCTTGAGCGCCGGCTGCTTCAGGAACGGCCGGACATCGTCTTCAAGGCAGTCCTTCGGGGTGCGCGCACCGCACCGGAGTGGCGGCACGCTAAGGCAATCGCCGCCGTCCCGTGCCCGGACTGCCTTCGCTCACGCTTGCGCGTTACCCTCATCGTTGCACCGGTCCTTTCATGCAGGTCGGTGTGGCAAGAAGGCCGGGCGGTGTGCAACCACCGCCCGGCCCCTAAAGCTCGGTCACTCGTCTTGCCCGGCAGCCTTCTTCTGTGCTGTCTTCCAGGCCTTCACCCGGCGTTCCATGAGCGCGCGGATGTCCTTGGACCTGTCGGTTCCCAGCGCGGCACATGCCAGCCCGTAGTCACGCCAAAGCTCGGGATCGACGCGGATGGCTTCGCGTTTCGTGCCGCGCACGGGATTCACCGGCAAATCCTTTCGTCTAGACACATGTACTGTACAACAGCCTTGCGTTCGGGCGCTAGCGCAGGTATGTTGTGTCTAGACACAGCGTCAAGACACCCAGGAGTTCGGATGGCCGGGATCACAGTCACCAAGATCCTCCCCGCCAGCGATGACTACACCTGCCACGAGCTGAGCGACCCGCGCTTCGTCATCTGGGAGAAGCCGCGCGGACGGGACCGGTTCTCGGTCATGGAGCGCGGGACCGGACATCGCGGAATGGGCCGGACCCGAGGCAAGTGCCCGACGCTGGCCGCCGCGCTGGAACTGACCGCGACGCTCGCCCCGAGCACGACGGCCGAGATCCTGGCCGGCATCGAGGTCTACGGCGACTGGGACCGCGCGGCCAAGGCCAAGCTCATCGCGCTCGGCACGCCCGGAACGCCGCTGTTCGTGCTGGCGGACGGCGGAGGCTACGAGACCGTCAGCGAAGGCCTGGCCGTCAGCGCGGTTGAGGCGCTGTTCGGCGTCGACAATGAGCTTGACTGCTGGCTGGTCTCCTGGCGCGACCCTCAGGGCGAGCTGGTCAAGGGCATGTACTGCATGGCCCGCGACGATGCCGAGCGGGCTTGGTGGATTCTCCGCGACGGCAAGGTCGTCGCTGGGGGACCGAACATCTTCGACGAATCCCGCGCGCTTGAGCTGGCAGAGCAGTTCGGCGGCACCGCGGTCAAGGGCACCGGATGGTCCAGGCCCGACCCGGCCCCCGTCACCCGCTGCAAGCGCCCCGGATGCGGAAGGCCCCTGAGGTCAGCCGAGAGCATCTCTGACTCCTGCAGGGAGGCGGAGTAGATGGCGATTGACCCGACCCGCGCCGGCGGAATCTCCGGAGGCCAGTCCAACCGGATAGACCCGACGAGGGCGAGCGCTAACTTCCGTCACTGCCCGGCTTGCTGGAAGAACGGCTGCGACGTGAGCTACCTGGGCGTCACGGTCGTCCAGGTAGACGATCCTGCCGAATGCGACTGCCCGTTCTGCCATGACGGGGCGGTGGAGTAGATGCGCTGCGTTCGCTGCGACTCTCCGGTCTTCGATGACGACCAGGGCCTGTACAGCCAGGTCCCGGTGACCGACCCGGAGATGCCCGGCTTCACGTTCATGGACCGCGCCCACGAGTGCGGCGACCCGCCGAAGCCGCACCAGCGGCCGGTCAGCATCCCGGCGGTGCCCGACGCCCGGCCCTACGACGGCTACCGGCACTGCCTCTACTGCCGTGAGTCAGCGAAGTGGGACATAGCCGGCTTCCTGGCCTGCGACTACGGCGAGCACATCGGACGGGCGGCAGAAGCGCTGGCAGCGCGCCGCGAGCAGGAAGGCGGCGAGTGATGGCCCTCACCGAGACGGCATGCACGCGCTGCGGCGCTCCGCTCCAGTTCACCGGCACCCCGCCAGGCGAAGAGGCGCGGCTGCGGCGATCGAAGACACCCGTTGGCCACTGCGCGGCGTGCGCGATGACGAACTGGCTCAAGCACGACCACATGTCCGACTCGCTGCGGCACGTCATCGAGGCGAAGGGGCCGGCGATCCTGCTGGACCGCCGGTCGGTCGAGCAGATGGCGAACGTGCTGGCCGCCGGATGCGCCGACGCGAAGCCGCAGGAGATCGACTGGGTGAGCGTGGTCGTCAACTGGGACCTGCCGTTCGCGAAGGCGAGGTCATGATGCCCCTCACCGGCAACGCGATCCTCATGGACTCGAACCTGTTCCGCCTTCAATTTCCGAACTGGCCAGGACTGGCACCGAGGAACCCGGACTTCCGCGATTCCGATGAGCGGACCGACGACGAACCCGCCTACATCGGCGGGATGTCCGAGCGGCAAGAGCGGCTGTACAGCCGCAGTGACGACTAGGAAGGGCCTGAAATGGCTAAGCGGAACACTTCATCGGGGTGCGCCAAGGCGGTCGCCTCGATCGTCATGAGCGCAGTCTCGTGCCTGACAACCGGGTGGTACCTGATGCTGCTGGTCGGCATCCTGCACCACGACTGGCTGCGGCAGTTGCCGACGGTCAGCTACGGTCTCGCGCTCCTGATCGCGCTGCTCTTCAACTCGATCACGGACAGCGCTGCGGCCCGTGCCCGGTTCGACGCGAAGATGAGCGAGCGCTGACCGATGGCTACCGACGCTGCGAACCGGGTAACCGAGGAAGACCGCGAGCTGGCCGAACTGTGCGACAGCGCGGGCGCTGACGTTCTCCGCGAGGGTGACTTCACCGGAGCGGGCGACCTGTTCGACGCGGCCGACTTCTGGGAGCCGCCATCGACAGCGAGGCTGACCGCCCGGCTGATGCTCCTGAGCGCGGCCCTGGGAAGGCAGGAGAGCAAGCGATGAGCGACCAGCCGCCGCCGGCCAGCCATGTGCCTCACCGGGCCTACGCCTTCCGGGGAGTCCAGTGCAAGCACAGGGACTTCGCCAGCGAGGCGGAAGCAGTCGCGGCACTGGAAGCGGTCAGGGACCTCGGTGACGGGTGGGACGGCTGGACCGAGCCGGCACCCCTTGACGAGTTGCCTAAGCCGGAGCAGGAGGGCTGAACCGTGCCAGATCGGCCGATACTTGCCGTTGACGTGGACGGCGTGCTGAACGCGCTGAGCGGCGGCAGGCCGCCGACAGGGTGGCAGGACGCGAAGGTGATGGGGCTGCGCATCCGGCACAACCCGTCGCACGGCGCTCAGCTTCTCGCCGTCGCGTCTGAACGCGGTGCTGAGCTGACCTGGTGCACCACCTGGGAAGACCTGGCCGTCAGGCTCATCGCCCCGCTGGTGGGCCTGCCGGACCTGCCCTGGGTGCCGATGGAGCCGGGCCGGGCCGGGCTGAAGTTCGGCCAGCACCGGTCGATCGGGACAACCAAGGCGCAGGCGATGGCGGCCTACGCGGGAGACCGGCCGTTCTGCTGGCTGGACGACGAGCCGGACGCGGCGGCAGGACTGCGGTCTTGCAGGACGCCGCACAAGGTGATCCGGGTCGACGGGCGGGCCGGGCTGCAAGATCACCACCTGCGGCGCGCTGGCGAATGGCTGGCGTCCCTGATCACAGATCCGGGGGAGTGACCGACATGACAGACCCGGCCGCCCCAACTTGCCGCTGCGGAGCGCGCCTTAAGCCCGCAGATGACAAATGGCAGGCCCTTGACGGGGAGCGGCCCGGTGACTTCTGGTGCCCTGGCGGGTCACTGCACGAGCCAGTCCGCGAGCGCCGGGCGGCCCGCTTCATCGCTGCGTCGCTGATGCAGTTCGCCGGGGCGTTCTGCGCCGGCTTCGCCATCTCACTGGCGATGCATGGCTGGCCGGGGTGGCTGATCGCGATTCTCGCCGCAGCCGCAGCAGTCCTGGTCACCCCGTACGTCGTCATGCTCGTGCGAGCCGGCCGTGGCGGTGCCCGGTGACCGGCCCGGCGGACGAACTGCGGGCAGCGGCGAAGCTGCTGCGCGAGCGGGCGACCGCGGCGAGGGAACTGACGGAGGACGGAAACGGCCAGTGGCTCCCGTGGTCCGTAATCCGGGACACGAAGTGGGTCGAATGGCATGAGCCCCGCCTGGTGCCGGTTCCGTTCGCGTTCGACGGCAGCACCGAGATGGCGCACGGTGACTACGAGCCGACCGGGCAGGCGTTCGTCGCTCACGCCCGCTACGCCCATGACCAGCAGGAAGCCTGGCACGAGGCCGAGTTCGTCGGCGGGGCGATGCCAGAGCCGGTAGCGCGCTACATCGCGTCGGTGCATCCGGGCTTCGGCCTTGAGCTGGCCGACTGGCTTGACGCCGTAGCCGAGTGGTCGGAGCAGACCGGTAACTGGGAACTGCGCTCGCTGAGTCCCGGGCCGCTGAAGGTCGCCAGGGTTTACCTGGGCACTCAGGAGGGGCAGTGAGCGAGGAAACCATGCGCATCAGCGCGAGCTTGTCAGCGGACTGGTGGCAGCACGTCTGGAACCTGTCCCGGCCGGAATGGCGGATCAACGGCCAGGCGTACAAGCTCGCCGAACCGGAGCAGTACGAGGAGCTAGGCGAGGACCCTGACGCCGACGACCTTCCGGTGATCTTGTTCCGCCCGGCGGACGGCCGGTTCTTCGAGGTCGACTTCGAGGCGATCGTCCACGAGACCTCGGCTGAGTCGCGGAAGGCCCAGGCCGAGCGCCTGCGCCGAATGGGATCAGGCGTCAGGCGGGCAGATCTTGAGCCGTCCGGGCAGTCGGCGCTGCCGGGGGTGACCAGCCAGTGAGCGACTACCAGCCGGTCATCCCGGTCAAGGCACAAGAGGCGGTCGATCGCTTCAACCGCGATCACCCGGTCGGAACGCCGGTCACCTACTGGCCCGGTGCCCGCAGGATCACGCCGTGGCGTCCCGATGCGCGCTCGCGCGAGATCCCCGGCCGCGAGAGCAGGACCCGCACCCCGGCCTGGCTCGTCTGCGGCAAGCCCTGCGTGTCAGTCGAGGGCTACCCGGGCGGCATAGCGCTGACCCATGTCGAAGTGAGGGAGAACCCCGATGTCAGTTGACCTCCGCGTCTACGACAACGAGCACGGAGACCCGGTAGTGGTCATGGTCACCACGGGAACATTCGACGTGTCCCGGCTGGCCGGGCTGCTGAAGTCGGGTCGCTGCGAAGATCAGGCCCTTGCCGACGCGCTGGTAGCCGGGTGCAGGCGGCACAACGGCGGCCGGGCCGCGCTGAAGCTGCTCGCAGCCCACGGCGGCCCGGACCTGCTTGAGCGCGTCTCGGGTGCTGACACCGGGAAGCCTTGGGCCGTGGTCCTGTCAACAGGCCAGGTGAACACCTACGCCACGGAAGCCGACGCCCGCGACGTGGTCGACCTGGTGCGCGGCACCGACTCGCCTGAGTGCGAGCTACGGCACTTCGAGGACGGCCAGTGGGTCGTAGTCGACCCGATGGGAGAGGCAAGGTGACCGACAAGGCCGGAATCCGGGCCGTCCTGCTCCCTCTGATCCGGCAGGCGGTCGACGACCCCGGCGCGGTGCTGGCAGCCCTGGGCGTCGCAGACAGCGGCCCTGAGTCACTGCCGGGCTTGCGGGCAAACGCCGTGCTGGAAGTGGTCACGCCGTTCCTAGGGGAGCCTCAGCCGGTAGCGGTTCTCTCGGTGGTGAGGCCGTCCGGCGAGGTCCAGCGGTGGAATTCCGACAAGCCGCACCGCTGCCCGGAGTGCCACGCGGTGGCCGTCGACCTTGAGCGGCCTTCCCGGTGGAAGGTCTACGAGTGCTGCATGTGCCATGCCCTGTTCGCCCGCTGGCCGCTCCTGGCGAGGTTTCTGCCGAAGGCCGGCGTCCGGTGCTCGGAGCACCGCGTCTGCGAGGGCTGCGGGAAGGTGAGGAACGACCGGTGACTGACAAGCACGAGCGGAGAGCCCGGCTCGAAGCCGACCGGCAGCGAAGGGCGGCACTCCGGGCAGGTGACAAGAACGAGACAGCAAGCCAGGAACCTGACGCCGCAACTGCCCGTCCGTGGCTGGACGAACTGATAGCCCGCTACGGCGAGCCGAGAGTCCACGCAGGCCCGACACCTCTCGGCCGCATGGCCGACTCTGACGGGCGCTACCAGCGCGAGTGCTGGGTGTGGTTCCCGCCGCCTGATCTCCGCAACCACAACATGGCCCTGGACCAGTACGAAGGTCACTGGATGATCCGGGCGGACGGCTACCCGGGCTGCGGTCATCTCGGGCAGGCCCGTGTTCGCTGGCCGGGCGCCGATGAGCCGCCCGCCGGAGTCGTCCGCGCCGCGCTGGTGAGCGCCGGGCTGCTGCCGGCCGAGCATCTGTCACGGCAGGAGCGGGCCATCGGGGCCGTTCGCAAGCTCCACAAGGGCCGGATCAACGAGGACTACCCGCAGGAGAAGCCGATGTGCGCCGAGTGCGGAGAGTGGTCCCCGTGCCCGACTGAGCAGGCCATAGCCAAGGCCCTGGCCGGAGAAGAGGGCACCGATGGCTCCTGAGACGCGCACCTTCCATGCTGGCGACATCCTGTCGGTGCTGACTCCCTACACCTTGTCGCCGCGAGGCCTCGACGGCATCGGCGACCTGCTGTGCTTCATGGCAGGCGAGCCGCTGGACCCGTACCAGTGGGAGCGGGTAGCCGGCGAATGCGAGGCGTCACTGGCCGCGCAGCATCCCGACCTGGCAGCGCTGACGGTCCCGGCCGAAGTGCTGGCCGACCGCGATGCGGGCATGGCATGGCTGGCCGGGCTGCCGGACGCAGAGACGCGCCCGGTAGTGCCGCTTGATCCCGAGGATCACACCCGCATTGACCCGCTGGCCGAATCGGCGGCGAAGTACGGGCTGCCGATGCGGTCGGTGCTGCGAGGCGGCGAGCGGGATGCCTGACGACCTCTGGTACCCGGCTCGCCGCAAGCCCGGCCCCCGCAGCAACGCCGACATGGGAATCCCGACGCTGAAAACCTCCGTCCGGATCCTCGGCCAGGACCAGATAGACACCTGGAAGGCCATGTGCCTCCTGTCGGGCCGGAAGCCGTTCCAGATGGCCGCTGATGTAGTGCTGGCGGCGATCCGGGAAGGCCAGG
>Ga0070734_10004241_pt1 | contig 13860 bp, 11 predicted proteins | sample Coa_R1_8_FD_66444 | JGI IMG/M metagenome (GOLD analysis project Ga0070734, IMG submission 66444) | Surface soil microbial communities from Centralia Pennsylvania, which are recovering from an underground coalmine fire - Coalmine... | ecosystem: Environmental > Terrestrial > Soil > Unclassified ...
GAGCTTGGCCCCGGAATCAGATTGGCGGCCGCCAGCCGATCTACAAATTGCTCCCGCGTTAGCCACCGCTTGCGGCCCACGAACTCGTCTTCCATCATGGCAATGTGCGCGGCGGGTCCGCCGAATGCGATCGTCCCCAGCTTGAGAAATACCAGAGCTAATGTTCGCAGCGATACGGGTGCCTCAATCCGGTGTTCCTGCGATTGGGGGGAGTCAGGAGATTGGTTCGCGAGAAGCTGGTCGTCGATCATTCATTGAGTCCGGGTGGCGCGCTTTTTTCCGCCCCGCGGCCGCACACCGTTTTTCTGTGATGTCCTGACCGCTGAATCGTAAAAAATGACGGAATTGAATGGTGGATTTATCCGCCATGCCTCAAGCGTTGGAGGTGCGCTTGGTCCTAACGTGGAAAGGGGTAGGGTGATTGATGCGCTGGAGCTTGCAGATTTTGCCAGCCAAATGATGTTGGTGCAATGGTGGAAGAGCACGGCGTCAGCCCTGCGTAAAATTGCAATAAGGCTATCGCGCTTTAGCGCCTGTGGCACGCTTGGCGTGCCAATTCCCGCTTTGATTTTTCTGCGAGACCGTAGCCGTACGTTGATACGCTCTACCAAAAGCCCCGGTTTAGATGGAATGAGACAGCTGGTATCGCCGGTGGCATGCGCCGGAGGTGTGGCGTTAGTATCTTTGTCCAATACGCATTGTTGCATCGCAAAACCCTGAATCCGCTCGGAGCAGGATGGATTATAATCGAAAATCGATAACGAAAACCGATAAGATGAAGGTGTCAAAATCCTCCGCCGACCAAGCCCTCTATTCCGGTCTGATCCGATTGCATGTTCTTCACCATGCCTGCCAGGAGCCCATTTTTGGCTTGGGAATGATTCAGGAGCTCTCGCGTCATGGGTACCGCTTGAGTCCCGGCACGCTCTATCCGATCATGCACAGCCTCGAACGTAAGGGTTTGCTTGAGTCGCGCGAGGACCGGGTGGATGGCAAAGTTCGCCGCGTCTATTCCGCCACACCAGTTGGCCGCAAGGCCATGAAGGCAGCCAAACAGCGCGTCCGTGAACTGTTTGGCGAACTCTTCGAGGACGAAGAAAGAAAGCGGCATTCATAGCCGTAGAAATATAAGCCGTGAAAATCGAAAGCCGGCCAAGGCATGGTTGCCGCCTGGCGCGCGGGCGAAATCGCGAGCAGCGTAACCAGCCGCAAGCGGGAGAAACGAATCATGAAAGATTCTCTTGAATCGAGACGGAGTTTTCTCAAATCGGTCGGATTGGCAGCCGGGGCGATGCTGCTCGTGCCTCGCGAAGGCTCCGGCAAAATGCATGATCGGAACCAGACTGCTCCGTCTTTTGCGGGCAGCGATTCGGAGCCTGCGGACTACACCCTGCATATCCAATTCGCGCCGGTGGAAATCGCGAAAAATAAGTTCGTCTCTTTGACCACATACAACGGGAAGTTCCCTGGGCCGCTCCTTCGATTCAAGGAAGGACGGCAGGCCATCGTGGATGTATACAACGAGACCACGTGGCCCGAGCAGTTGCACTGGCACGGCCAAGCTCTTCCCGTGGAGACCGATGGGGCCGCCGAGGAAGGTACGCCCTCCATCCCGGCCGGTGAAAAGCGTCGAATTGTCTTTACACCGGGCCCATCCGGCTTTCGCTTCTATCACACACACACTCGGGCGGGGGCCGATCTGTCTGCGGGCCAATATGGCGGACAGGTAGGTATCGCTTATATCGAGCCGAAGAACGAACCCGGCAACTATGACCAGGAGATGTTTCTTGTCTTGAAGGAGTTCGAGCCTGGCTTCAGTCAAGGTGGCGATATGGCTATGGACTTTCTCAATCCGTCGGCCCACGTAAAGGAATTGGAAGAAAAAGGTGAATCGGCCATGAAAGCTTCATTGGCCAAAGGTGCGCCTCATGGATTCGAGGTCGGGTATGAATCGTTCACCATCAATGGCCGCCAGCTTCATCATGGCGCGCCAATACGGGTCAAACTGGGGCAGCGGATTTTGTTTCATGTGCTGAACGGCAGCGCCACCGAGATCCGCAGCCTGGCGCTGCCTGGACATTCCTTTCAGGTGGTCGCCCTGGATGGTAACCCGGTGCCCAATCCGGCGACCGTTCCGGTGCTCTGGCTAGGTACCGGGGAGCGCGTCTCCGCGATCGTGCAGATGAATCATCCTGGGGTATGGATCATGGGCGATACTGTGGACGACGACCGCCGCCACGGCATGGGAATCGTTATCGAATATGCCGGGCGCGCAGGCAAGGCGCTGTGGCTCGCTCCACCGCACTCTCGATGGGACTATACGCGCTTTGCAAAGCCCGGAACCGTCGCCGCCACTCCGGATGAAACCCTTGAAATGATCTTTGAGAAAGAAAATGCAGCCGAGCAGGGATTTAACCGCTGGACGATCAACGGCGCTGCCTTTCCCGCGAGCATGGCGTCGGCGATGCCATCAGCCTTGTTCCATCTCAAGCAAGGCAAGCGCTATCGCATTCACATGCGCAATGCCAGTGACGATATCCACCCCATTCACCTCCACCGTCACAGCTTCGAACTCACGAACCTCGCGGGGCGCGCAACGGCGGGAATTATCAAAGACGTATTGATGGTAGGCGGCTATCAGGAAGCTTCTGTGGATTTCGTCGCCAACAATCCCGGATTAACGCTGTTCCACTGCCACCAGCAGCTTCACATGGACTTTGGGTTCATGGCGCTTTTCGACTATGCGACCTAGCCAGACCCGCAGAAACGGTCCGAAATTCCGAACACCGCAAAGCGGCGAAGTGTTAAAATTACCGCCAATCAAGGGAAGATTACACGAAACCGTACTTGCTCCCTCTGTTGTTGGATAGTTCCAAGTGTCTTGGGCCTGAAGACATTGATATAAGGCGACAGGCACTCCAACAATAGAAATGGAGGGAATGTAGTTTCTGAGCGTGACGCGATCCCGTAACTTATCGGATACAGAGCTGTTTAGCGTTTCACATCATTCCGATTGATTTTTCGCAGCATTTTTTTTGACGGCCTGAAATCAATGCGAAATCAATCCTAAAACAACCTAAAAGAGTGGTCGCTACAGGAGCACGGCACCGATGAACCCATCGGGTACCGCTGCGAGAAAACTCTATCTCACGCGTTGAACTTCCGATCAGGCAGCACGGACATACATTTCCGGGACGTATACTGTTGACGCTCAAGGAGGCCCCATTGGTCCGAAGGAATCTTCCGACACTGCCAGCGTTAGCTATTCTTTTCTCCTGCCTCGGCGCGTCCGGGTCGGCGCAGACGCAAACAAGCCGCATTCAAGCAACCCAGATTCAGGCAAGCCAGATTCAAGCAAATCAGGTTCAAGTCACAATGCAAGCCCCGCTGACCATCACCTTTCAAGATGCGTTGGCTAAGGCGCGGGCTAACAGCGTCGATTTTCAAGCCGCATTGACCGACCAGGGGCTTGCCCATCAGGACAAAGTGCAATCGCGTGCGGCTCTGTTGCCCAGCGTGAACTACAACAACCAGGCGATCATTACTCAGCTAAACAACGGCGCAAACGCCGCGTTTATCGCGAACAATGGAGCCCATGAGTACATCAGCCAGGCCAACGTGCATGAGGTTTTGAGCCTGTCGGGATTTTCCGATTACAAGCGCACGGGAGCGCTGGAGTCCCTGGCCCGGCTCAAGGCGGAAATAGCAGCGCGCGGCCTGGTCGTGACCGTGGTGCAGGCTTATTACGGATTGATTGCCGCCCAGCGCAAGTATGCGAATGTGCAGCAGGCGGCCACCGAGGCGGAGCGATTTCTGAGCACCAGCCAGAAGCTCGAAAATGGCGGCGAGGTCGCGCACTCCGATGTGATCAAGGCCCAGATTCAGTTTCAGGATCGCCAACGCGATCTGCGCGAGGCGCGGTTAGGGATGGATAAGAGCCACCTCGATCTGGCTATCTTGCTGTTTCCAAATTTCAACGAAAACTTTGCTGTGGTCGACGATCTGGAGGTGGCCTCTCCTCTCGAGAGTTACGAAGAATTCGCCAAGTCGGCGGAGTTGCACAATCTTGACCTGCGCGCCTCAACCGCCTCCCTGCAAGCTGCGCAATTCGATCTGTCTTCGGCTCGTGCCGGATACCTTCCCGCAATTGGCTTTGACTATTTCTACGGTATTGATGCGCCTAATTTTGCAGTCCGCAGCACCGTGGGCGGCGTTCGCGTGGACAACCTTGCTTCGGCGGCAACTGTTACCGTGAACATCCCAATCTGGAATTGGGGAGCAACGCACAGCAAGGTAGTCCAAGCCGATTTGAAGAAACAACAGGCGCAGAGGGAGCTCTCGCTGACGCAGCGCAAGCTGCTGGCGAACATTCGCAACGCATACGCGGAGACTGAGGCGGCCAAGTCCGAGTTGGAATTGCTCAAGAGCTCCGCGGAACTTGCCGGCGAGAGCCTTCGGCTTACGACATTGCGCTACCAGGGCGGCGAGGCTACCGTGCTTGAGGTTGTTGACGCCCAGAACACTTCGACTCAGGCCAAAAACGGCTACGACGACGGCGTAGTGCGGTACCGCACGGCGCTCGCCAATCTACAAACCCTAACGGGTACAATGTAGCTGATTACGACCATGAAACTGACTCCCATTTTCACGATATGCCTGGGAACCGCGGTTGCCTGCTTCATGAACGCCTGCCATACAGAGGAGAAGCAGGAGGCGCCGGTTGTGTCGGTCCAGGCGGCTACGGCCCAAAAAACCGATATTTCCCGCACGGTTCATGCTGAAGCTTTGGTCTTCCCCATCGATCAGGCAATGATTACGCCGAAGATCAGCTCTCCGGTGAAAAAGTTCTATGTGAATCGCGGCCAGAAGGTTCGTAAGGGCGAGTTGCTGGCGGAACTTGAGAACCGCGACTTAGAAGCCGCCGCCATGGACAACAAAGGAGCGTTGGACGCAGCCGCGGCAACCTCTGAAACTACAGTTGGAGCGACCCTGCCGCAAGATATACAGAAGGCCGAGCAGGATGTAGAGACCACCAAGCAGTCTCTCGATGCGGAACAAACGCTCTTCCAGAGTCGTGAGAACCTTTTTAAAGAGGGCGCCCTTCCGCGCAAGGATCTGGACCAGGCCAGGGTCTCCCTGATCCAGGCTCGGACGCAATACGATGCCGCCAAGAAACACTTGGAACTCCTGAACGCCGTAGGGAAGCAACAGACCATCAAGTCCGCCACCGGGCAACGCGTGTCCGCGGAAGGCAAATACTTGGGTGCTCAAGCTCAGCTTGGCTACTCGCGCATTGTCAGCCCCATCGATGGCGTGATTACCGACCGACCTTTATTTGAAGGAGAAATGGCGTCTCCCTCCGCGCCTCTTCTCACGGTCATGGACATCTCGTCAATCAGGGCCAAGGCGCACATTCCGCAGTCCGATGCGGTTCTGATTCACAAGGGTGACAAGGCCGAGATCGAGGCTCCGGGCGTCGAGAAGGTTTCCGGCAAGGTGACGTTGATTAGTCCGGCGCTCGATCCGAACAGCACTACCGTCGAAATATGGGTGGAGGCGAAGAATGAGGGACAGCAGCTTCGCCCAGGTGTTTCGGCTCAGGTTTCGGTCACGGCGCAGACCGTGCATGATGCTTTAGTGGTTCCGGCCTCGGCGCTGCTCAATGCAACCGGCGGTCAGGCTCAGGTGATGGTGGTTAATTCGGATAGCGCCGCACAAAGCCGCGATGTCAAAACCGGAATCCAGACGCCTGAGCAGGTGCAGATACTCTCGGGGTTGAATCCTGGCGAGCAGGTGGTGAGTGAGGGCGCGTACGGGTTGCCGGACAAGACAAAAGTAAAAGTTGAAAAGCCAAGTCCATCCGGTGGAGAAGGTGAAGGTGAAAAGGGCGATGCCGCTAAAGGCGAAGGCGGGAAGAGCGAAAGCGGCAAAGGGGAAGCGAAGCCGGGCCAGGATAAGGACTGATCACGAATGGCGGAACATCAGGACGTTAAGAGCAGAACAGCGACAGCCGTCATGCCCAAGCGAAACGAGTGGTTTGCGCATAACTCCAAATCCGTAATCTTCGTGATCCTGGTGATCGCGCTGGTTGGCGCTTATCAGGCGATTACAATCCCGGTTTCCGTATTTCCTTCCACGGATTTTCCGCGCATCGTGATCGGCATCGACAACGGGGTAATGCCGATTGACCAGATGATGGTCACAATCACCAGGCCGGTCGAGCAGGCGGTCAATAGCGTTCAAGGCCTGGAGACGGTCCGCTCCATTACCAGCAGGGGATCGGCAGAGGTCGACCTTTTTTTTAACTGGCAAGTGGACATGTTCCAGACGCTTCAGCTTGTGGATGCGGCCCTTTCCAAAGTGGCTCCAGAACTTCCGCCCAGCGCCAGAATTCAGAGCCATCGGCTCACGTTCGCGTCGTTTCCCATTCTTGGCTACAGCCTCACTTCCGAGACCGTGCCGCCCAACCAGCTTTGGGAGATGGCGACATACGACCTCGCTCCACGTTTGAATCGTGTAAATGGTGTGGCTACAGTGGTTATCCAGGGAGGACAGGAGCCCGAGTTCCATATCATTCCCAATCCCGCCAAGCTGTTGCAGACTTCGATAACGGTCACGGATATCCTGAATGCCGTACGTCAGACGAACCTGATCGATTCGCCCGGATTATTCGATCGCAATCATCAGCTTGTTCTGGGCCTGGTTTCTGGGCAGGCCAAAAGCGAAGAAGATCTTGCGAAGATCGTCATTAAGAATACGCCCTCCGGCATCCCCGTCCATGTGGGCGACGTGGCCGAAGTGGAGCAGGCCGTCAAACCGGTTTATACGATTGTTCGGGCGGAGGGGAAACCCGCAGTCCTTTTGAACATCAACCGCCAGCCGGACAGTAATACGGTGATTGTCGCCAACGCTGTCCATGGTGAAATAGAGCAGCTTCGTAAATCCCTTCCTCCGGGCGTCCACATCACGCCTTTCTATGATCAATCCGGGCTCGTACAGGACTCCATCAAGAGCGTGCGCGATGCAATTCTTCTTGGCCTGGTTCTTTCAGCGATTGTCCTGATTGTCTTCCTCAGAGACTGGGGCACCTCTCTGGTGGCCGGGTTAGTGATTCCAGTTACTATCCTCGTGACCTTCATCGTGCTGAAGATGTTGGGTCAGAGTTTCAATCTCATGACTCTAGGCGGGCTGGCCGCCGCCGTAGGTCTGGTGATTGACGACGCGATTGTGGTGGTGGAAAACATTGTTCTGCACCGCGATGCTGGGGAAGGGAAGATCGAAGCGATCAGGAGCGCTCTTTCTGAAATCACCGCACCTCTAGTTGGCTCCACGCTTACGCCGATCGTCGTATTTCTGCCACTGATCTCGATGACGGGCGTCAACGGCACCTTCTTCCGGGCACTCGCCGTGACGATGTGCGCGGCCCTGCTTACATCGTTGGTACTGGCCCTCACTTGGACCCCCGTGCTCAGCCTCTATCTCATCCGCCGCAAAGAGGGCGAGGCTCCGGTCCTGGCCAGCGATGAGAGCGGCGATTTGGATCAAGAGATGCGCAGGCTTATGGCCGCCGAGGAATCCTCCATGAAGGGCTTCTTTGGGCGCATCATCTCATTCTATGAGCGGTGGCTGCGCAGGGCGTTGGAGCATCCACGCTCGCTTCTGGCTTGTGCTGCGATTCTCGTTGCCTCATCGATTGGATGTTACCTGTTGTTAGGTTCCGACCTTCTGCCTGAGATGGATGAAGGCGGGTTTATCGTGGACTACGTGATGCCTCCGGGAAGTTCACTGCAAGAAACCAACCGCGTGATTTCGCATATTGAGCGCATCCTTAAAGAGACCCAGGAGGTGGAGAGCACTTCCCGGCGCACGGGGTTACAACTCGGGTTGGCCGCAGTGACCGAAGCGAATACAGGAGACATCTCGGTCAAGCTGAAGGCGAAGCGCGATCGCGCGGTGGATGAGGTGATGGCTGATGTGCGGGCGGCCATTCGCAAAGAGGAGCCGTCGGTTGACGTGGATCTCAAACAACTCTTGCAGGATATGATTGGAGACCTTACCGGTGCTCCCGAGCCCGTGGTGATCAAGCTGTTTTCCACGGACGCAGCTCTGCTCAATGACGTTGCGCCGCGCGTTGCCGATGCCATTGAAAAAATCGGCGAACACAAAGTCAAAGATGTGGTTGTTCATGGTCCGGTGGTAGATCTGAAGAACGGTATCGAAAATACTACAAGCGGTCCGGCCACCGTATTCACGGTGAACCCGACCGTAGCCGCGCGCGCCGGCTTTACGACGGAAGAAGTATCGACCAACGCGACCGCGGTGCTCGAAGGCGTTCCCGCCGGCACTCCACTCATCGCGAACAATCGCGCGTATACGATTCGGGTGCGTTTTCCGGAACAAAATCGGGCTTCGCTGGAAGCCATGAGCAACACGTTGCTCACCAGTTCCACCGGCAAGACGGCCACGCTAGGCTCGCTTGCCCAGCTCACAGAGATGCCAGGGCAGACAGAGATCACGCGAGAGAACCTTCAGCGACTGGTTGAAGTAACAGCAAGATTCGAGGGAGAGAGCCTCGGAAGCGGCATGGCGAAGGTGCAAAAAACCGTTGCCGATCTGCACCTGCCCTCTTCCATACGCATTGTGTACGGTGGGCTTTATGAGCAGCAACAAAAGGACTTCCACGACATGGCGGTCGTTCTGGTGCTGGCGATCATCCTGGTGTTCACCGTGTTGTTGTTTGAATTTCGCAGCTTCTCCGCACCAATTGCTATTCTGAGCTCCGCTTTGCTCTCTATTTCGGGTGTCTTCATCGCGCTACTGATTACAAAAACAACTGTGAACCTGGCTTCGCTGATGGGCATGATCATGGTGATCGGCATCGTCGCGAAGAACGGAATCCTATTGCTCGATGCCCATCACAAATTTACCGGCGCGGGGTTTGAGCCGGAAGAAGCGATGATTCAGGCGGGGCGCAGGCGTCTGCGGCCCATCATCATGACTGCGCTGGCATCGGTGGCGGGTATGGTGCCCCTTGCGCTTGGCCTGGGGGCAGGCTCGGAAATGCTCAAGCCCTTGGCGATAGCCGTCATTGGCGGAATCCTCATCTCGATGATCTTGTCTTTGATTGTGACGCCCGCAGTCTACTTTTATATGGGCAAAAAGCGTGTACCCGCCAGTCTTCCGTCCGCATCCTGATTGTTTGCTGCGGGCTTGCAAGGGTTTAGCCAGCGCTCGCTTCCCCCTGCCACCATTTGGCTGCCAAAGCAAGGGGAATTTGCGCGGGCTGCACTATTTTTTTGCAATTGTGAGCTGTTATCTTTAGAATACCCAAATCACTCGCAGCCCCTTTGGGCCGAGCGGGTGGACCTAACTTCAAATATAAGAAGAATCACAAGGAGAACCAACATGAAGAAGATCTTTGCAACATTGATGATGGCCTGCCTGCTGTTCGGCACCGTGAGTGCTTTCGCTCAAGACGCGCCCAAGGACAAGGACGCAAAGGCCGACAAGAAGGAAAAGAAGGCCAAGAAAGCAAAGAAAGACAAAAAGGCTGACGAGAAGAAGGAAGACAAGAAGGGATAACTGGGCTTCCCCAGTTCCGTCCTTAGCGCCTCATGGTATCGAGGACGGCGAGTTAACCCTTCCAGTCGCGTTTTTTTCGACACCGATCCACACTCGATATGAAAACGACCTTTCTCGATGTTGAGTGTGGATACCCACCTGTTTTATTCGCACAACATGTGGCGCTTCTCAGCAATAGGCTTCAGCCTGTTGCCTGTACCAATCGGCAACAGGCTGGCAGCCCACTATGTTAACCCCGTCTTATTCAATGAACGAATCAGCGAAGAATTTGGATTGCTCTAAATTCGGACAATAAGCCTTTTTGTGCGGCCTATTTGGGTTTCCACAGCCCGATCGTGTTCTGTTCCGTATCCATGATCCAAGCAAATGTTCCGGGAGGAATCGTTACCGGGCCTACCAGTTTTTTCCCGCCCAACGATTCAGCCTTGGCTATGGCTGCGGCAACGTCGTCCACTTGCACATAGAAGATGGTGTAGTGTTGCGGTTCGTGACCGAGCGCTACAAGATGCCCGCTCAGCCCCGCATCGCCGATCTGAAAGCTTTCATCGATGGGCCAATCGAACATTTTTTGATAGAAAGTCTTGGTTGCCGCCAGATCGCGGCAGCCGATTTCAAAGTGAACCACAGGATGCTTCGGCATTGCTTCTCCCTTATTCTTCGACGGATCGCTCGATGGAGCGTTTGTTGGATCAGTTGCGGCCAAGATGGATGTTGCGGAGCCCGCAAGGCCGGCGAGTCCAACCACTTTAACAAAGTCGCGGCGGTTGAAAGCTTTGAAGTCCATGGCCGCAATACTATGTTCGGAGAATAGGTATGTCCACAGGGAATGCGCTTGATTTTGCGCACCTCTTCCTGAGGGGCAACTCCCTTTTCTTTCTTCTTTCTTATTGACTGCTAGGTATAGGATCGACAAGTGAAAACGTGGGTGGAGGCTATATGACCATTGACGATTTCCGGCGAATTGCCCTCTCTATGGACGGCGCGGAGGAAGGCTCGCACATGGGCAGCGCCGACTTTCGCGTTGGTGGCAGAATCTTTGCCACGCTTGCCTCTCAAGAACATGGTTATGGAAACCTGATGCTTACGCCAGAGCAGCAATCGGCTTTTGTTGAGGATTTGCCGGAGATCTTCCTGCCTGTTCATGGTGGATGGGGAAGGATGGGGGCGACTCACATCCGGCTGTCCGCAGCCAATGAAGACGTGTTGACCGGGGCGCTTCATACCGCTTGGAAGCGGCGGGTAGAAGCCAATAGCAAAGTTGGCAAGAAGGTCGGCGCCAAGGTTCCGGCAGCAAAATTAACCGTCGGCAAAGCTCGCAGTTCCAACGTTCGTACTGCGGTTTCGGCCCAAGGTTCACCACCCGCGGCAAAGAAATCTTCAAATCAGTCTACGCGCAAGAAACCTGCTAAAAAGAAGCCCGCAAAGAAAATATCTGCGAAGAAACCGCACTGAGACTTAAGAATCCCCGGACCGTTTTTGCTACGTGAAGTGTGACCTGTCTGCAAAGCAAATCATCACCGGTCTCGCGCGGCGGTGATTGCCTGCCGGAGGGCCGAGTCAACCGCGTGATCGTTGAACTGTATTGCACCGTCCCCTTTTACGCCTGCACCTAGTTTTTTCCATAACTCGTCGAGATCGACGGCGGCGGGCTTGTCGCGCATTTCGCGGTAAAGGCTCATGAGGACATCGGTTCCAGTGGCCTTGTCGCCTAAGGAAAGAGTTTTCTCGATCTCCCAATCTTCGGTGATGACTCCGCCATCTTTCCAGATGGCGCGCAAGGCATCCTGCAGTCCTTTGCGGTTCTTCGTGCGCTCACGGATGCGGACATCGGCCACCAGGCAAAACAATGCGCCGCCCCAGTAGGTGCGCCCCCAGGTTGGCGTGTAGTCAAGCCCCTGATCCCCGGGCTTGGGCTCTCCTTGGGGCATATCGCGGATAAAATCCCGCCATACTTCTTCTGGCGAAAGCCATCCAGCCTGCGCTCTGGCCACCGGTTCCACGTAGGTGGAGATGCCTTCCTCAATCCAATGATGATTGTCCGCCATGGAAGGGAACGCCAGATGGATCATCTCGTGAGTCAGCATCCAGTCGTTGTTTAGGTCTTCAACGCCTGCCTCTTGCCCAACCGTAATTACGATCAGGCCTCCATTGGCCGGATAGGTGACTCCGTGCCGCACAGAAGAACCTCGTCCCGAGCGGATTTTCAGAGTCAGATGATGAACGGGAAAGTGACCATAGTAGCGAGAGACAGCGTTGGCGCAGGTCTTGATCCAATGCTCTAGCTCTTGCTGGGAGAGCTTCATCTCTTCGTCGGGAAGCGAGACATCGATGACGCCTTCATCGACCTTTAAGAGTAGATTTGGCGACTTGGCAGGCCGGGCATGGAGAGGGTTGAGAAGTGCAACCGGCAGGGCCAGAATTGCAAGGATGAAGAGCGCGGCACATCGAATCGTGCTTGCCACGCTCCCACCATTAGATTTCAAGCCGCGGAGCGATCGAAGGAGGATGCTCGTCTTCTGCGAAACCATGCAATCAGGGTATCAAGGGAGAACCAGCCCGGTCCAAAAAATAGTATCAGCAATGAAGCGAATAAGAACGTGTAGGGAGCAGCCGCACGAAACTTCTCCGGATCGGAGAGGAACGAATGCAGAGCTTCATTGTCGGCGGTAACATACGCAACGATCATGTCGAAGGCCAACGGCAGGGCTACGAGCCGCGAGCCCAGGCCAAGAATCAGGAGGATACCTCCTCCGGCTTCCAGGAGAGAAACAAAGTGCGCATTCAAAGCGGGAGCTGGTACGCCAAGGCTGGTGAAGTACGCAACCACGTTGGAAATGTTGGAGAGCTTGGCACTGCCCGATTGCCAGAACTGCCAGCCCCAGTAGAGCCGAACCGCGAGCAGGAACGGCCCTTGCATCAGGCTCGCCATTTTGAGGAACCAGGAATAAGCCTGGTCCCCGATTCGCAGAATCGAGTTCATCAGTGATGCTTTATCCTTTTCTTATTCTTATCTTTTTCGTGCTCGCTCGAATTTGATTCGTTCCGTAAAGAACAACCTAGCGGGCCGGCAGCTTTCCGAACCATCCGAGGCTTGCCCAGTTGGCGAACCATCCGTGAAGCTGCTTGGTGATATGTTCGACGCTCCGATTCGTCCAATTGACAGATGCTTCAATCGCTTCGGAGAGAGTTTTGCCTTGCTGCAATGCCCGGACAAGCGCGAAAGCTTCCGGTTCCAGCACTTTGAAATAGATGGATTCATTCCGGCGGTAAACGGCGAGCCTGGTCTTCTTTGGTTTGGGCAGTGACGACCGCCTGATCCGCGACCGGTGTGAACGCTCCATCACAGCATTGCTGGCTACCTCTTTGTCCTGCTCTTTTTTCCGTACGCTCAACAGAAGATCGTCCACCGGGAAAGAGAGATCCAAGAGGCGCAGGTGAGGCTGTATGTGGAAAACCGGATCATCACCCAAGGTGGAGAGGTCTTCAGGTTTTAGTACAGGCAACTCAGGATCATCGAATGCTGCGATGTCGGCCCACTCCAGCCGAACCATGTCCATGGCAATGCGTTCTACACCAGTCACGAACTCAAGGTGCTCAAGCAGCCACGATTCAAGCTTGGAGCCCAGGTTGCGCATGGTGAAGGATTCCGACGGACACTCCGCCAGATAGGCCACCGACAGCTTCTCGAACTGCCGGTCTCCCAGAATTGCTCGAAGGCCGGGAAAATCGTCCGCCAGAGAGGAAAGGATTCGATACCAGTATTGCCGGTTATAAATTTCCAGGCGTTCAAACGACGTCAGCCGGTCGTTGGGCTTGATGATCTTATCGGCAACCGCTTGTGTCGGGGTGCCATCCGGCAGCGTTGGATTCATGTCTTCGGAGGCTGTGAGCGGCTGCCGGATCACCGAGAATACCTCGCGCTGGAGGTCTTCAAGATTCAGCCTGCTCGGCTGGTTCAGCCCACCCGGCATGCTCACTCCGCTCTGATTCACGACGCCACCGCCATCTGCGATGGAAGGTGCTGCTTGGCCTTGAGGGCCTCGTTGTGAACTTCGTCGAACGACGGAATGCGATCGTCCCATTCCAGCAGCGTTGCCGTTGGGCCCGCAAGCTCAATCGCCCTGGTGTACAGCTTCCACACGGGATCAATCACAGGATGATCGTGTGTATCGAGAATATATTTCGTGTATTTGGAGTGGCCTGCGATGTGGATCTGGGCGACGCGCTCATGTGGGATGCCGTTTACGTAGTCGAGGGGATTGAAGCTGTGATTCTGCG
>Ga0070734_10004242_pt1 | contig 13857 bp, 13 predicted proteins | sample Coa_R1_8_FD_66444 | JGI IMG/M metagenome (GOLD analysis project Ga0070734, IMG submission 66444) | Surface soil microbial communities from Centralia Pennsylvania, which are recovering from an underground coalmine fire - Coalmine... | ecosystem: Environmental > Terrestrial > Soil > Unclassified ...
GCGCATGCCAGGAGGAATGGTGGCAGCCAGCCCGCCGCCCGCGCCTTTGGCGGCCAACCGGGTTTCAAGAATCGGCTCGCCCTCGTAGATGGTGGCCACCACGCCGCGACCGAGGACCTCGGTATTGGCAGTGAGAGCGCCTTTCGGTTGGGGACCGTTCCAATCGACGAGCTTTAAATCGGATTCCTTCACGATGGTCCCGATTTCGAGGTTGCGGCTCGCCACCACCACCTGCGCGATGGCCGGTTTCGCGCTGGCGGCCAGCTTGGTTACGATCAGACGATAGAGAACCCAGCTTGCGACCGCAGAAATGACGAGCGCGAAAGCGAGCACCGACAAAAGACGCTTGTTCACTTGTTTAACTCCCCGAATTAGCCGCCGCCAACCGACTGTTCGCAACTGACCAGAGGCTGTTGATGTTCGCGCTCATTCCAATGAGCGCGGCAGCCCCCGCCAACGCAATGAACGCGATCAGCAGCGAATACTCGATCAAATCCTGGCCGGACTCGTCGCCGAGAAAACGACCCAATCCGATGGCTTTCATTAAAACTTCACCTCTTCACGAACGACACGTGTGACGAGCGAGAATAATCCCGTTCCGCTTTCGGCGCGCGAGTTATGGAGCAGAATTCGCTGCGTTCGCAGCCTTGTTCAGCTGGTTGTTGGCGATCTGCCAGATGGCGCTGATGCTGCCGCCGGCATTGATAAACAACGCAGCGGATGCCAACGCCACGAAAGCCAGGAGCAACGTATACTCGATCAGATCCTGGCCTTGCTCGTCTCTTAGAAACTGCTTCAGAATGGTCACGCTTACACTCCTTTTGGTTGTCTCACCGCAACTAATTTTGGATCGCGGTGTACTGCCTTCGTGATCCCTGGATCACGAACCTTCACGCCGGCTGCACCGGCGGAAACCTGCTGACTCTCCGCCGCCTGTTCCGGAACTGCCCGGAAAATGATGGCCACGGTGTCGTCATAAATTGCGCGCCAATGGCTGGATTGCTTGATCGCGCCAGCCAGCGCGGTGGTGGTTGGGAGAACGATGGTATCGACGTGATACTTGTCGAGCGTTTGCTCCCAGTCATATTTCACATTGATCACGTCCAGGTATTTCTGCTCAAATTCCTGTCCGTAGAAATCGTCGCGGCCGTCCACGAACACTTTGTGGCCGGGATAAAGATTGTAGAGCAGATAGTCGCCCCACTCGTCGTCCGAGAAAATCCTGGAGTTTGGGTCGGCGCGCAAGACGCTGAGCGCTTTCGCCGGATACCGTTGGGGATCGTACTCCGGTTTTAGCTTCCCGGTCGCGTTCGGGTTGACGATCAACAACGCCATTAGCAGGGCGGCCAAAACGCTCACGCCGTGCAGCCTCCAATGCCGGTCAATTTGCAAAAACTCCTCGCCGACATTCCGAAGCCCGCCCGCAGCGCGACGGAACCATTGAGCGACCGATGCAGACTCCAAACCCAGCAGCGCTCCAAAAACGGCTTGCGCAATGAAGGGTGCCGCGACGATCGCAAACAGCGGAATGTTTCGGGCTGCGAATAAAGAGAGATGCGCCCAACCCGCAATCAGAACTAGCGGCACGAAATCGCGACGCTTGATCACGAACCATGCGACGGCAAAGGCGCCGAACAGAAGGAGGGTCTCAAGGTAGAGCGCCGCAGGTGAATGGAAGCTGACGGACTGATATTCAGCAATATTTTGGACGTGGTATGGTTCGGAAAAAAACTGGTAGATGTGCGCGTGAAGATGATACCCGTACGGATTAACTAGAGTGACGGCGGCACAAGCAAGAGCGATCGCGGCATAGCGCACCCCGGACCGCAGTGCAGCGCGGCGTTCGCCGGAACTGGCGGCGAACAACGCTCCGGCAAATTCCCCTGCCATGAATCCACCCAGGATAATCAGCCCAACAAAGAATCCGCCATGCAAATTGGTCCAGAGAATGAAAAACAGCGGCAATGCCCAGAGCCAGCGAGTGCGGCGCGTGCGGTCGCTATCCAGCGCCATTAGCAGCAGCACCGTGAACAACATTGTGAACAGGTGCGGACGAGCCAGCCAGTGAATCGCCGAAGCAGCGCATGCCAAAAAAGTAAACGTGATGGCGACGAACGGATTTCCGCAATGCCGGCTCACCAGCCGGAACAACAGCGCAAACGTCAGGCACAGGACGAGGATGCTAGCGGCCACCACGATCCCCAAGCCCCCGCGATCATACAGCCAGGCGAAGGACGTGTCCCAGAGCCATTCCCAGGCGTACCATGGCTGCCCGGGCTTGGTGAACGAGAAAATATCCTGGTGAGGGACTTGGCCATGCGCCAGAATCCACTGGCCGGTTCGGATGTGCCAGCCGGTATCGCCATCCCCGAGCATGGTTTTGGCTCCGTCCAAGCGGGTGAAAAGGAAAAGGATGGGCATCAGGAACGCCAGGTCCGTCATGGACGGCAGCACCCGGACAATTGGGTTCGTTTTGTTAACCGTCACGTCACGGCTCATCCCATTACTTCCATCACATCACCGCGAGGGAATCCTCAGGCACCCGACCGGGCTTTACCGTGGCAAACTGTACACGCTCGAACTGCAACGCCACTACCCAGCCTTCCTGATCCTCGCTAATCCTTACCGCCACCGCCCTGGACGCCAAACAGCGCTGCTTGAACTGCCGGTGCGCCGGAAGCGGCACTTCCGCCCATAAGGTATCTCCCGGCCGGGGTACTAAGGCCGGATGACCGTTCGGAATCATCCGAATCAACGCCCCGGTACGGCTCAGGTTCAACGTCACACCTTCTATAAAGTGCTGACCACCAACGGGTTGCACACGGCATCTCAGACGGATATCGAACCTCGGATCGCGCCTTCGCTCCATTTTGGTACTGTAGTACCTGACTGTACCATCCCCACGTACCGAAAAAAGCTCAATTTGGATAACATGGTACTGTTTACGAACGATATGGGTCCGGGACGAACGCTCCCCGCGCTTGATTGCATGCTTTGTCCTGGGTAGAATACCTTAGAACAAGTGTAAGATCGAATGTTCGCGCGATCAAGTGAGATCCGGGACCCAAGAAGTTAGGTGGCGTGATTTGATTTCCCTCACCGTTTACACAAGTGAGCCTTTGCAGGCGATGGCGCTGGAGGTTTTGCTCCGGCCGGCGGAGGATATCTCGCTGTTGCCCGTCGTTTCCGACGTGGACTCCCTGCTTCAGCAGGTAAGATCTTCCAAACCACAGGTGCTTTTGCTAGCCGTCGACACTAGCGTCGATTGGGGGCTGCTCAATGAGCTGCGGCGCGAGAGTCCGGAAACGAAAGTAGTGATGTGGCTGCATGAGATTACGCCGGAGCTGGCGTATCAGGCCATCGAATGCGGCGTGCGTGGAATCCTGCGTAAGAGCCTGGCGCCGGACATGATCGCGAAATGCGTCCGCAAGGTGCACGAAGGCGAGCTGTGGTTCGAGAAATCGCTCACGCAGACGTTCCTGAGCGGGCGAACAGTGAAAGTTTCCAAGCGCGAGGGCGAACTGATCACGCTGGTGACGCAGGGGCTGAAGAATAAAGAGATCGCGAGCGTGATGGGGATCACCGAAGGCACCGTCAAAGTTTATCTTTCCCGGCTGTTCGGCAAGATTGGAGCCCGGGATCGTTTCGAGCTGGCGCTGATTGGGCTGCGCAACGCACCGAACGGAATGGATTTCTCGAGCGCGCCCATGCGCACCTTAACCGGGCTTCCGGCCGCGAGCCAGCCGGCTGTGCCTCCAACCGATGCGGCGCCTAAGAAGGGGCAGTCGCAATCCAACCGATATTTCTTCGCGCGCGCGGCGCATTAAGCGGTAACAGGAAGTGCGTGTCCGGCTCATATGGAACGACGGGCAGCCTGACGCGGATCTGCTGTTCCGGGGCATCCCGCAAAAGGCGCTGTGGGCGCCGTTCTCCTTCTCAGCGTGCATGCAGGCGCTGGTCGTCGGCCTGGGTGTTTCCTATTTACACTTCTTAGCAATGCTGCCACCGGATGCGGCGCTCGAAATTCGCCGCGATCGCGTGTTGGATCTGAGCAGCGATCCGACGGAGCCGCGTCCGCTGACTGCGCCGAATCTTGCCGCGGCTGTGGATCACGCGGCGCCTCAGCCGGCGCGCGCGCAAGCAGCGGTGGGTCCACGCGCGACGTTGACCGCTCCCGCGCTTCCAGCCCAGGAGTTCCGGCTGCCGCCGGTGCATGCTCCGAAGCCGGTGCAGCAGACTTTGGTGCAAATGGATTTGCCGCCGACGATGGATCTGCACCAGCAGCTTCGTGTTCCAACTATCGTGCTGTTGGCATCGACGCAGCGCAAAGTTGCGCGGCCGTTCGTCGCTCCGCCGCATCGCCAGAAAACGATGGAAGTTCCCAACCATGTGGCGCTGGAGATGCGGACACCGGTGCTGGATGTTCGCGCCGGATACGCGAAGACGCCGGAAGTTCTGAAGGATCTCACTCCTCGGCTGGCGGCGCCTGTGGGAGCGGTTGCGCCGGTGGCGAGTAATCGCGAGCCGGTGGAGCCGAAGCCGGCCGCGGCCACGGTTACCGGAAGCGGCGCGACGGAACCCTCGAACATTATTTCGCTGCCGGATCGGCCGATTCCGGCGGCATCCGCTATCGTATTGCCTCCGCTGAATCAAGTTTCGTCGCGCGAGGGCGCGGCCGCCGGCACCGGTGGATCGGGCGAAAGCGCGGCGCCGTCCAATGCGCAGAAGGCGGGAACGTCAGGCAATGGTGGGGTAGCGGCGACGACGGCGGCGAGCGGGCCATCCGGGGCGCACACTGCGGCGGCGACGGGCGCAGGCGCGGTGCCAGCGAATCGGGGACCGGCGGGCGGCGCTGTTGCATCGAACGGTACTGGAAACGCGGCCGTGCCGGAATCCGCCGCCGTGCCGCCAGGACCGACGCGGCTGATCCGACCAGCGACGGGAAGCTATGAAGTGGCGATCGTACAATCGTCCGGCGTGGTGCCGGGCTCGCGCGGATTACTGAAGGGGAAGCCGGTCTACAGCGTGTACATCCCAGTGGGGTCGGGCAAGGAGTGGATCCTGCAATATTGCCTGCCGGAGGACGACGCGCGTCCGGCGGCGCGTTCGCAGGTGGTGCAGCTCGGCGCGATCACGCCGATCACAGCGCCGTATGCTTTTTCGATCATCGGTCCTGCGATTCAGTTTCGCGAAGGCGCGCGCTACGCGTTCATCCACGGATTCGTGAATGCGTCGGGGCGGTTCGAACATCTGGAAGAAGCGAGCGACCGCGAGATCGAGAACATCGCGGCGGTGCTGGAGAGCCTGGGGCAATGGGAGTTCCGTCCGGCGACGAAGGACGGAGTGCCGGCGGTGGTGGAGATTCTGCTGTGCATCCCGAACGCAGCGTGAGAGGTTGGCGGTGAGCGCTATAATGACGGAAAGTATGGTGCCAGCAAGTCCCGCGAGAAGGCGCCGGTCGGGGAATTCGATCATTGAACTGACGTTCATGATGCCGTGGCTGCTGTTTTTGTTCGTGGGGGTTTTCGATTTTGGATTTTATGCGTATGCGTTGATCGCGACGCAGAACGCGGCGAGAGCGGCCGCCGTTCATAATTCGATGAGTAGTATGGCCGCCTCCGATCTAGACAATTCCGGTTGCCGCATCGTAGTCGCGGAATTGCAGTCCACATCTAACGGCAAAAATGTGCAATGTCCAGACTCTGGGCCTCTAAGCGGCCCACCAATTTGGATTAGATCAACTTTGGTGACGGGATCAGATAGCCCAGACGGCAATGACGCCGCACAGGTAGTCGTTACGTATCAACCGGATCTTCTGATTCCAATTCCAGGGGTGTTACAACTTCAGCCCACGATCACGAGAAAAGCCTGGATGCGGATCAACTCATCGGCCGATTTCCCATCGGGAGGCTCCGACTAAAATGTCCAATTTTCGTCGGCGTTCGCTTGGGAACGCCACGATTGAGTTTACCCTTGTCGGCATACCCCTCGTGTTCGTTCTAATTTCAACCATGGAGATGGCGCGAGGCATGTGGATTTATCACACCCTCGCACACGCAATCAAAGAAGGCACGCGTTACGCAGCCGCGCGTGGGGAGAACACCCTTACTCCGGCAAGTTTTCAAAACGTCTGTAAAGTAATTTCGGAAGCTGGCACTGGCTTGGTGCCCGATGATCTCACTCTCACGTTTTACTCGGCAGGCAACGTACCAGGCACAAGGATGAGCGCCACGGACTGCTTAGCGAACAGTACCAGGTGGCCGCCGGGATACAACGTCACCGACCCGTGGCCTCCGACGATTAATCCGGTGCCTGTAGACAATCAGCCGGGGCAGACCATAATGATATCGGGGTTATATCCGTTCGTTTCGGCGATCTCGATGTTTTGGCCAGGAGCGGGTGCCGGTACCACTTTCCAACCACTCAGTTGCAAGGGAGCTGGAACACTCTGCCTGCCGGCGTCCTCGCAAGACGTGATGCAATTTTGAGTGACCAATGAAGACTCTGAGCAACACGCGACGCGGCCAAGCGCTTTTGCTGGTGACTTTGTCTCTGTTCGCGATGTGTGGTTTGCTTGGGCTAGCAGTCGATCTCGGTTGGTCTTACTTCATAAAGAAGTCGGCACAAAATGCGGTTGATGCCGCAGCACTTGCCGCAGCATACCGAGCTGTGGAAGTTGTGGGTGAGACGGCTCCGTTCCCGTCGAGTTACAGCCATGCGCTCGCACCGTGTCCTCAGTCCGGTGTGGACGAACTGGCCAAGGGGTGTTTGTACGCAAATCAGAATGGACTTGGTTTCTCGGCAGGAGGCGACTCGGGACGGCAGAACGTAACAGTGGAGTCAGGCGCCAATTCCACACCCAACGACTGCACGCTGGCATTTCCGACCGCTCCTTGCCTTGTGTCGGATTATTGGGTGACGGTGAGAGCGGTGGAGTCCCTTCCACAGTTATTTTCTGCCGTGCTCGGAAATACAACGAGCCTTTCCAGCGCACGTGCAACCGCTGCGGCGATTCAGACGATCGTGAACGGATCGGTGATCACACTCAATCGCAAGTTCGACCCGGGACCCAATGGCACAACCGGTATTGACGTCGCCGCGACGGCAATTATTGCACCCACAGGGGTGGTCGTGGCATCGGACTTACCGGGCACGGTCCCCACTAGCGGTATAGCCGGATCGGTCATAGCACGAAAGCCGATTGCCAATCCAGGGCTAGGCGATGGGCCGCTGTTTCTTGACCCATTAAGAGGATTTGGACAACCTCCTCTGGCGCCAGCCGTTGGAGGCGCGCATGCTTGCAATTTGTCGGACTCGGGCCCGGAGTGCGTATATGCAGTAGGTTCTGGCGTTCTGAACGGGACGATCTGTTACGTTCAGGGCACGAATGCTGTTAGCTTGCTCAGCCTCGGTAGCGCGAATACAGTGCTTCCCCCCGGAAGTTACTTCAGAGTTGATGTGCTTAGCCCTCTTTGTAATGGCCCTGTCAGACCTCAGCTAGGCGGTCTTAGTATTGGGCCAGGGGCATCTGTGAGCTTCCAGTCAAGCTCGTTTGGAGGATTCTTTTTCTTTGGCGGGCTCAATGTCTTCGGGAAAATGAAAATGGATCCCAGTGAATACGTTATTGTCGGGGGAGATTCGCTACAGGTAAGCGGTGGCAACGCGGCCATTACGACCAACGGCGTTGCGGGCGCGGGACAGATGTTCGTTCTCACTGGTTCAAGCAGTAGCTTCTTATCAAATAGCGACGGGAGCCTTGTCACGGGAAACACAGACAACGACCTCTACCCAGGGCTTCTCAGTATCATTAACGGGCCCACCGGCACGAATCAGACATTAGTGGCACTTGCCCAACAAGGGGCATTCAAATTTGGGCCTGCGAACGTTCAGGTTAGTATGGGAACCGATTCGTCAGTTTATCCGACTGGCTTAAATTCAACTGCTCTCGGCACGCCTAATGGGACATTCCCGACGACGTTAGAGCCTTTTGGCGGAATCGTGGTTTGGCAAGATCAGGCAAATTCAACGGTTCAGTACACACCCAGCGGCAATATCTCGCTTTGTGGCGACATTGACCATGCTTGTTCAAAAAATTCTTATGTGCCTGGCTCAAACACACCCCAGTTAACCCTTCCAGGCGATGTTGCAGGTTTCACTGGGACGATTTACCAACCCCGTGGCGCGTGGCTTACGGTCACTGGAGGTGCTCCGCTCGTCGGATCGCTTCAGATCATCACCGGTGCAGTTGGAACCGGCTCAATCACAATTCAGAAGCCACCAGCCATCCCGCTCCGCCGCCGCGTCGTAGCCCTCATCGAATGACAAACGGATACAGCCAATCGCGGATTCCCGCGCAAATCTGTGGTACAGTACTCTCACGCAAAGGGATTATCTGACTTTTCTGAGGATTTATCGGATGCGATCTGCGCTTTCCATCGTATTGTCGTGCTCACTTTTCGCAATTGGACTCAGCGCCGCGACATTCGGAACTGTCGTCGTGATTGGTGGACACGCTTCCGATCTCGCATTGGATGAGAGCCGCGGCAAATTATACATCGCGAATTTCGGCGGACGCCGCGTCGATGTGATGTCCACGTCCACAAACGCATTGGGAACGGCAATTTCAGGACTGCCGGGTGAGCCGGCATCACTAGCTTTATCGCCAGATCATCGATATCTGCTGGTAACAAATTACGGAAATTGCCTGGCTGGCGCAACCGATTGCAATTTCCTCACACAACCTACGGCGATTCCGCAGCTCACCGTGATCGATCTGGTCGGCAACGTCCGTCAAACCGTAAACATTCCTCCCAGCGTGCCGGCGGCGTCATCGCCGCCATCCCCGAACATCCCACTCGCGATCGCTTTTGGAAATGGAAGCAAGGCGCTTTTGGTAACCAGCACTGCGATTTTTCTTGTGGATCCGACGACGAAGCCTCCTACATTCATACAACAGCCGCCTCCCGAGGTGTCCTTGGAGCCAGGTCCGCTTCCGGTCACTTTTGGAACATTTCCCCCACAGATTGTGCGTGCCTCGGCTGGCGTATCGGGGGACGGCCAAACCATCGCAGTGCTCGCCTCAGCCTCCACCGATGGTTCTTGTGGAAATTCGGGGCCATGTGTTCTTCTCAGGTACAACGTATCTTCCGGTTTGATTGCCGCAAGTACATACGTCACGAGTCCCAGCTTAGGGCCGAGAGTGGTTAGCGTTGACGCACACGGATCGAACATCCTGGCGGGTTGGGCGCTCTTAAATCAGAACAATGTTCTACTTGCGCAATTTCCGTACGCGACAGGGTCGCTCAGTATTGGCGGGCACGCATACGACTATCGACGAAATTTGATTTACGCTGACGTCCCCACCCTCACCGACGGAAGCCCGGTGCTTCATATCCTGGACAATGATAATCTCACAGTTCGTGAGCGCATCCGGTTGCCGGAAAACCTTGCCGGAAGATCGATGTTTTCCAGCGACATGAACATTCTTTACGCGATCTCGGACAGCGGAGTTACGGTACTGCCTGTAGGGTCGCTCGCAACTGCTCATCGCGTCGCTGCGCAGGAGGAACAATTATTCTTTCAGGCCAATAATTGCGGAAACACTCTGCTGACACAAACACTTCACGTGAATGATCTGGGTGGCGGACACGCCGACTTCAGTCTCTCGCTGCCGGCGAACACAAATGGGATTCAGATACACGCATCGTCGGGAACGACTCCTGCGCAAGTGACCATCCAGATTGATCCCAGCGCTTTTAGTGGCCGGACTGGAACCACCGTTATACCGCTGAACATTAGTTCCGATGCTTCCGTTGGAATTAGTCCGTCGATCCGGCTTCTGATCAACACCAAGGCGCCAAATCAACGAGGAATCGTTCACAGCCTCGCTGGAAAACTCGTGGATATCCTTAGTGACGCGGTTCGCCCTAGGTTGTACGTGCTCCGGCAGGATCGCAATCAGGTTCTCGTGCTGGACTCTGCGAAATTCACTCAGGTCGGCGTGCTGCGCACAGGGAATACTCCGACCAAGATGACCATCACACGGGATAACCGGTACATGATCGTTGGGAATGACAACTCGCAGATTGCAAGTGTGTTCGATTTAGATTCTCTCAGCACAAAGCCGTTTATCGTTTTCCCATTCGGGCACTATCCAAGGTCCATATCGGTGTCGGATTCTGCAATGTTCAGCGCAAGCCGCAATGCCGGAACGCCAACAGGACAAATTGATCTAATCGATTTCAGTAATCGCATCGCAACTGCGCCTTCATCGCTTGGAATTTTCGTGAATAGCGTAAATCCTGATTCTGTGATGACTAGCTCCCCAACAGGTCACTCGATCTTCACACCAATGGCGGACGGCACGGTGTTGCTTTACGACGATTCGTACTCCGCCTTCGAAGCCTCGCGCCATGACCTCACTGCTCTGGGCGGCTCTTATAACGCGATATCGGACAACATATTCATGGCCGGAGGGACTCTGTTCAATCGTTCCATGGTGCTTGATGGCGGCATCACCGGGGCATCGTTCACTTCAAGTATCTCGGTATCCGGCGATAAGGCGCTGGTGATTAATGGACCGTCGTCTTCATCGGCGGGTGCTGCGCAACGCAGCTCAATTTCAAGCGGTGTCGCCGGTGTGGCGACCCAAACTATAGAGGCACCCGTCACGCCAACGATATTAACCACACCGCCCGTAGGACAGATCGGTGAAACCATTTTGTCTTTTCTTCAAACCACTGCTTCCGTCAATGCCACGACGCTTTATCTATCAATCTCGGGATTCACCGAGCTTCCACCCACCTTCGATCAGCCGACGGCGTTTCCGGTAGTTTCGTCGCTGGTGAATATGGCGGATGGTGGTCAAGCGGCTCCCGGATCGTTAATCGTTATCTCTGGGACCGGTTTGGCGGCAAGTTCGGCGGCTGCCAACAGCCTGCCGCTGCCCACAAGTCTCGGCGAGACCTGCGCCGCGATTAATGATATTCCAGTCCCTCTGCTTCAGGTTTCGTCCACACACATCAACGCGCAATTGCCCTACGAGGTTTCAGGAAGCGCAACTTTAGTTATCACTTCGCCGGGTGGTCAGAGCGCGCCTTTCAACTTCAATGCCCCGGCAAACGCGCCTGCAGTATTTCGCACGGGCAAGGCGGGCAGCTTGACCGGCCTACCGCTGATTTACCGAGCCGCGAATAACCAACTGGTGGATATTTCAAATCCAGTGCATCCGGATGACATCCTGTTGATCGTAGCAACCGGACTTGGACAAACATCACCGCCTGCAACTGACGGAGCGGCGCCGCCATCTGATCCGTTGGAGAAAGCTGCGGCGCCTCCCACCGTGACATTGGAAGGTGTGAATCTTTCGGTAGAATTCGCCGGTCTGGTTCCGGGCGAGGTCGGAGTCTATCAAATCAACGCGGCTGTTCCGCACAAAATCAGTGCTGCATCCCAGGCGCCCTTGGTCATTCAGCAAGCTGGCATTTCGACCTCGTTCGTTGTTCGCGTGGTGAATCCATGAAATCGGAGGTTAGGGTGAAGAGGTTAACTCAACTGTTGATGTCAGCCGCAATGTTCGCATCCTTTGCGACGGCTCAGACCTGGGAGGCAGGGGTGCTGGGAGGCTTCGGCACTACACCAGACAAGTCGCTGACGGGGACTGCGGGATCAGCGTCCGTAGGATTCAAGGACGGCGGTACCTTCGGTATTTTTGGCGGAGCAAACGATTATTCACACATTGGCGGAGAAGCGAGCTATCTTTTTCGGCTGAGCGATTTGAAGCTAAGCAGCGGCGGTACTCAAGTGGATCTGAGCGGCCACACGCAGTTTCTCGATTTTCGTTTTCTGGTGCATTTCTCCGCGCGGGAGAAACGATTTCGGCCCTTCGTTGCAGTTGGCGGCGGCGTAGCCATCTATTCTGGCACTGGGGAGCCGAATGCCTCTCAACCGCTCAATAATATTGCGGCGCTCACGAACACGCGGGAAACGAAACCCATGGCGAGCGGTGCGGCAGGTATAAAGTATCGTCTCACTCAGCATCTCGGATTGCGTTTTGAATTTCGAGACTATGCGACCCCATTTCCAAACAGATTAATCGGCCCGGCGCCAGGTTCGTCGGTGAGCGGTTGGCTGCAAAATTTTGAGGCAGTCGGCGGAATCGCCGGAGTTTTTTAAACCACCCTTCTAAACCAACAGCTTCTTCACCACATTCCCCGACACATCGGTTAGCCGGAAATCGCGGCCCATATAGTGGTACGTCAGGCGCGTGTGGTCGAAGCCCAGGCATTGCAGAATGGTGGCCTGCAGATCGTGCACGTGGATTTTATCTTCCACCACGTTGAAGCCTAGCTCGTCGGTCTTGCCCACCACTTGACCGCCTTTGATGCCGCCGCCGGCCATCCACATGCTGTAGGCCAGCGGATGATGGTCGCGCCCTGCATTCTCCGGATCGGCGGTGTTGCGGATCTCCACCATCGGCGTGCGGCCGAATTCTCCGCCCCACACCACCAATGTCGAATCCAGCAATCCGCGCTGCTTCAGGTCTTTCAACAGCGCCGCGGTCGGCTGGTCCGTGATGTCGCAATTTTTCTTGAGATCGCGATTCAGGTTGGTATGCTGATCCCAACTCGCATGCATCAGCATCACGAAGCGGACGCCGTGCTCAAGCATGCGGCGCGCGAGCAAACAGTTGGTCGCGAACGGTCGCGTCGGCTCCTTGTTCACGCCGTACATTTCGAGGGTCGCGGCGGATTCCTTCGAAAAATCGAGCAGCTCGGGCGCCGCCATCTGCATGCGGAATGCTAATTCATACGACGCGATGCGCGACGCGATTTCGACGTCGCCGGTGCTCGCGAGATGCGCCTGGTTCAAATCGCGCAAAGCGTCTAATCCAGCGCGCTGCGTTTCGCGCGACACGCTCGATGGATTCGAGAGATACACAATCGGATCGGCCGCGCTGCGGAACTGCACGCCTTGATACGTGGACGGCAGAAAGCCGCTGGAAAAATTCGACTCGCCGCCGCTGGTGCCGACGCCAGAACTCAACACCACGAATCCCGGCAGATTTTCGGATTCGCTGCCGAGTCCGTAGAGGGTCCAGGCGCCGAGCGTCGGACGCCCGATCTGCGTGCTGCCGCTCATCAGCAGCAACTGGCCGGGATGGTGATTGAAAGCGTCGGTGGTCATCGAGCGGATCAGGCAGATGTCGTCGGCGCAGGACGCGGTGTGCTGGATGTAATCGGAATATTCGGCGCCGCACTGGCCGTAGGGTTTGAACTCGCGCGGACTCGCCAGACACGCGGCCGTGGGCTTGATGAAGGCGAGCTTGAGCTGGCTGGTCATCGAGGGCGGCAGCGGCTGGCCTTGCCATTTTTTGAGCGCGGGCTTGGGATCGAAGAGATCCATCTGGCTGGGCGCGCCTTCCATGAACATGAAGATGACGTTCTTGGCTTTGCCGGGAAGTGGTGGAAGTTTGGGCGCCAGCGGATCGGTGCGCTTCGCTGCGGCGAGCGCGTTTCCGTTGAGGAGATTCGCCAGCGCGATGGCGCCCAGCCCGCCCGCGGTATCGCGCAGGAACATCCGGCGGCTGTGAATTTGTTGGAACTCTCGGAACGTCATTTTATTCTCTCGTTATGAATTCATCCAGATTGAGCAGCACGCGGCTCACGCCCACCCAGGCGGCCGCGTCGAGCGGATCCACGCCTTGCAGATGGAACGGCTGCATGTTTTCGGCGGCTTTCGCGTCCTTCGCGAGCAACTGCTTTTGTTGATCGAAATATTCGGTCAACCTTTGGCGTTCGTGCTCCGTGGGCGGACGCGCCACCGCGAGTTGAAATGCATAATTCAGCCGCTCGTTCA
>Ga0070734_10004244_pt1 | contig 13852 bp, 11 predicted proteins | sample Coa_R1_8_FD_66444 | JGI IMG/M metagenome (GOLD analysis project Ga0070734, IMG submission 66444) | Surface soil microbial communities from Centralia Pennsylvania, which are recovering from an underground coalmine fire - Coalmine... | ecosystem: Environmental > Terrestrial > Soil > Unclassified ...
GCAGAAGAGCCGCGTGCCGCCATTCTTCGGCGGGCCAAAGTCGGCAAACTTCTGGCCGCCCATAAGAATAATGTGCGGAACGGATGCCAAAGTCTCGACGTTATTAATGACCGTCGGTCCACCCCAGAGTCCCACCACGGCAGGGAAGGGCGGACGGATACGCGGAATGCCGCGCTTTCCTTCCAGCGATTCCATCAGCGCGGATTCTTCTCCCACTTCATAAGCGCCTGCGCCGGTGTGCCAGCGGACGTCAAAGTCCTTGCCGCTGCCGAAAATGTTCTTGCCCAGATAGCCTTTGGCGTACGCGTCGGCAATGGCCTTGCGCATGATGTCGACCAGATAGCGATATTCGCCGCGAATATAAACGAACCCGACTTTTGCACCCACGGCCAAGCCAGCGATGATCACACCTTCAATCACGGCATGGGGATCGTGCTCCAGGATAGGACGGTCTTTGCAGGTGCCGGGCTCGCTCTCGTCGCCGTTGACCAGGATGTATTTGGCTTTATTGGTGTCCTTGGGGACAAAGCTCCACTTCATACCTGTGGGGAAGCCTGCGCCACCGCGCCCGCGCAGGTTCGAGGTCTTGACCTCATTAATGATGTCGTCGGGCGACATGGTCAGAGCTTTCTGCACGGCCTTATAGCCGTCAAGCTTCAAGTATTGCTCGATGTCCGCCGCACCCTTGCCAAAGCGCTTGGAGACAACTTTTACTTCATCGGGATGTGATGTCAGTTCGGCCATTCTTTTTAATTGCCAACAAATGCCAAAATTGCCAAAAAATCCAAATTGAAAATCATCTGCGTTTTGCCGTCTGCCGGGACGCATTGAAGATCGCAGTCAGCTCGCGGGCTTCCTGCAGCAACTCATGTAATTTTTCTTTTTTCACGATTCCTAAGTCAGATAAAAGCTCGATCCAGAAAACGCATTCATCAGCTTCTTCGGTGACAATGCCAACTTTGGAAATAAAATCAGCCCTGGATCGCGCATGACAGGCAGAACGGTAATTTGCTCCTACAGCAGTGCCACATCTCAACAATTGATTACCAATGACCTGCGCCTCCCTGTTTGAAGGGAGTGCCTGAAACAAATGTATTATTCGGATGGCGAATTCTTTTGTTCGCGCTCTCAGTTTTTCCGTTCTGCTATCCATTTAACTCCGCTTCAAAATTCCATGCCGCTGTTAAGTGCGCCAATTTGGATTCTTTGGCAATTTTGGCATTTCTGGCAATATTCATTGCTTTGGCCGCTTGCGATACTGATCGAGAACCGAATTCATTTTCTCGGGCGTTAAGTTTTCGTGAAAGTCGTAATTCACTTGCACCGCCGGGGCCCAACTGCAGGCGCCGATGCATTCCACTTCTTCCAAAGAAAATGTCCCGTCTGCCGTGGTCTGCTTGTGGCCAATTCCCAGCTTGCTCTTGCAATGCTCCAGAATCTCTTCACCGCCGCGCAGCATGCAGCTGATGTTGGTGCAAACCTGCACGTGATATTTGCCCATGGGCTTGGTGTGCAGCAGGGAGTAATAGCTGATCACATTGCGGACTTCGAGTTCTGTAAGCTCGGTCTTTTTCGCCAAGTGCGCAATCGCCTCGTCGCTCAAGTAGCCGAGTTCATCCTGCGTGTAGAGCAGCATGGGAACCAGGAACCCGCGCTTGGTCGGGTATTCCTTCATTTTCTCGGTGAAAAAAGAGTCGAGTTTTTCAGAGATGGGCGCCATTACCTGTCTATCTCTCCCAGCACAATATCAATGCTTCCAATGGCCGCCACCACGTCTGCAATCAGGCGGCCTTCGCACATCTGAGGCAAAGCTTGAAGGTTGGCATACGAAGGCGAACGCATGTGCACGCGCAGCGGTTTCGCGGTGCCGTCGCTTACGATGTAATAGCCCATTTCTCCGCGTGGAGATTCAATAGTGTGGTAGACCTCACCTGCCGGTACCGCAAAGCCTTCCGTAACAATCTTAAAGTGATAGATGAGGGCTTCCATCTGGGTCTTCATCTTCTCGCGGTCAGGCAGCACGATCTTTGGGGCTTCAGCCTTGGTCGGGCCGGAAGGCATGCCTTCCAGGGCCTGCTTGGCAATCTCGCGCGACTGGCGAAGCTCTTCCACTCGGCAGACATAACGCGCCCAGACGTCGCCATCCTGGCGGATCGGGACTTTGAATTTGAAATTCTCGTAGCCGCAATAAGGCATGTCGCGGCGGATGTCGAAGTCCACGCCGCTGGCGCGCAGAGACGGCCCGGTCAGGCCAATGGCAAGCGCATCTTCACCAGTGATTTTTGCCACATCCTTCAAGCGATCAATGAAGATACGGTTGCCTGTGAGCAGGTTCTCGTACTCGTCCACTTTCTCGGGGAAGCGGTCGAGGAACTTTTTTACTTTTTCAAAGAACCCCAAGGGAGGATCGAGCGCCAGTCCGCCGATGCGGAAGTAAGAAGTCATCATGCGCTGGCCGCTGACCATCTCATAAATACGCAGCAGGTCTTCGCGCTCGCGGAAACAATAGAGAAAGACCGACATCGCGCCTATGTCCATGGCGTGCGTGCCCAGCCAGACCAAATGCGAACTAATGCGTTGCAGCTCGGCCAGCATTACGCGCATCCATTGCGCGCGCGGAGGAATTTCCAGCCCCAGCAGCTTCTCCACGGCCATCACGTAGCACAAGTTGTTGACCATGGGGCATAGGTAGTCAATGCGGTCAGTGAGCGGGACGATCTGCTGATAAAACTTGGCTTCGCAGGTCTTCTCAATTCCGGTGTGGAGAAAGCCGATGTCCGGCATCATGCGGACAATCGTTTCACCGTCAATCTCCAGCAGCAAGCGCAACACGCCATGAGTGGATGGATGCTGCGGACCCATATTCAGGATCATTGTTTTGTCTTCAGTTGCGTCCAGCACCGGATTGGCGTTCAAGTGGCCCATTAACGATAGCCCTCCACCGGATAGTCCTTGCGCAGAGGATGGCCTTCCCAGTCTTCCGGCAACATGATGCGGCGCAGGTAAGGATGGCCCATAAAGCGGATGCCAAACAGATCGAAGAGCTCGCGCTCAAAGAAGTTGACTGAAGGCCAGACCGAGATGATGGATTCCACAGAAGGCTCGTCGCCGGACAGCCGCACTTTCAGTCGCACACGCTCTTTGCGTTTCATCGACAGAAGGTGGTAAGCCAGTTCAAAGCGCGGCTCGCGGGGATAAAAATCGGCGCAGGTCAGGTCAGAGAGGAAATCGGTCAAGCCCTGAGCTTTCAAGCGGGAACAGGCTTCACGGATGGCTTCGCGGGCAATGTAGATCGTAAGCTCATTGCGGTCAAAGCGAGCGCCTTCCACGGCGTCGGCACGCCAAGCCAGCAGATCGGCCACAGTGGCGCGGTCTTTCAGTTGTTCGATATCGGTAATGGCAGGGTCGAGTGGCATCAGTTACCACTCCTCTCAGAAGCGTTCCAGTCCAGAATGCCTTTCTTCCATATATAGAAGAAGCCAACGAGGACCAGGCCGATATAAATCATCATCTCCCAGAAGCCAAACATTTTGAGTTCGCGCGCGATGATGGCCCAGGGATAGAGGAAGACGGCTTCCACGTCGAACAGAATAAAGAGCATGCCGACCAGGTAGAACTTGACGCTGAAGCGCTGTTGAGCGTCGCCAGTGGGCTCAATGCCGCACTCATAGGCGGTGTTCTTGGCCCGCGACCACTTGTGCTTGCCCAGCAGATGAGAAAGAGTGACCATAACCGTGGCCAAGGCAATGGCAACGATCACCTGAAACAGCAACGGAATATAATGAGCGAAGTAACTGTTCTCCGGCATGAAAGGCCTGTACAGCAAAGAGCAACTACAACTGCCAAACATTCGAATGTAATTTCCATTCGCAACAGTGTCAAGGCCTTGACTTTGAATGGAGTTAGTGATTTTTAAATGGCGGCTGGCGGGCGCTGGAACTTGCTCGTGCAGTGGTGGTGTTTTCCGCGGGCTTTCTTCGATCATCTATGACGATTTTTGGGTTCAATACTGACGTAAAGCTGGCCGACGTGGTCTACCACGTTCAAAGTGAGGCTCGGCAAAACGACCTTTTGTTGCAAACCTTGGTATTTGTGAAAGGCCAGTGCATAGGCAAGCAGGCGTTTTCTTATGCGCATGAGATATCGCATCCGGGCTTCTCCACGGAAGCCATGCACGAATTGCTGAAAAGTCAGCACAAAGCCGTAATCGATGCCATCCAGCAAGGGCAGATGAATTCAGTTCTGGGCAGCGGAGCTGACGTGCAGGACGTTGGCGGCTCAGGGCTTTCTTTGCAGTGGAAGGCACAAGCTTCGGCTGGCGATGCTTCTAATTTGCCGGTAAGTTTCCAGGTGCTAGATTCAGGCAAGCCTGCCAGCGGAGCGGAGATCGTGGTGCGTGGCGTGGTTGCATCGGACGGGCTGGAGTTGGCGCGCGGTGTGGCCGATGCTACCGGCGCGGCTGCGCTTTCAATCGTCCTGACTGAAGACGTTCTGAATCGCGGCGCGGTGATGGTTCAGGCCACGCTCAATGGAAAATCGGTAACGCGGAAACTCAGGGTGAAGCGCTAGCCGAATTGGTAATTGAGTATTTGTTCCAAAATGAATCTGGTCAAGGACTTCTTGCGGGGCATTCGACGTGTTATCCCGCTCCAATGATTTATCCTAACCCTCGTGCCAGACAAACCAGCCAAGTTGGAAATTCCTGACTGTGACGCAATCGTTGTAGGCTCTGGACCAAACGGTCTTGCGGCGGCGATTCGCCTGTCCCAGCGCGGCAAGCGGGTAGTCGTGCTGGAAGGCGCTAGCACCCCCGGCGGAGGCGTCCGCTCAGCGGAACTGACGCTGCCCGGGTTTACCCACGATATTTGTTCTACGATTTACGCCATGGTTGCGTGCTCGCCTTTTCTGCGCGAGCTGCCACTGGATCAGCACGGACTGGATTGGGCATTCCCGCCCGCGTCTTTGGCTCATCCTTTGGATGATGGCTCGGCCGTGCTATTGCACAAGTCGGTGGACGAGACCGCGCGATCTCTGGGCGCGGATGGCGACGGCTATCGACGGCTCATGGATGATCTGGTGGCGCGCTGGCAGGACTTGTTGCAGGATGTGTTTGCGCCACCGGGAATTCCAAAGCACCCAGTTTTCTTCACGAAGTTTGGTCTGCGGGCGGGCCGTCCCGCAACGTCATTGGCGCGTGCTTATTTCAAAACCGAGCGAGGACGCGCGTTGTTCGCCGGCCTGGCGGCGCATTCCGTGCTGCCGCTGGAAAAACTCACCACGTCTGCGGTAGCTCTTGTGCTGTCCGTCGCTGGCCATGCCGCCGGATGGCCTTTTGCGCGCGGTGGTTCGCAGCAGCTTACGGCTGCGATGGTCAAATATCTGGAATCACTGGGCGGCCGCGTGATGACGAACTGCTACGTGGAATCGCTGGAGCAGTTGCCCACGGTGCGAGCCATCCTGCTGGATGTGACGCCCCGGCAACTGATCCGTATGGCCGGCGCCAAGCTGCCAGGGTCTTACTGCCGCAACCTGCAGAATTTTAAGTACGGTCCGGGCGTTTACAAGCTGGATTGGGCTTTGCACCAGCCCGTCCCATGGCGTGCGAAAGAATGCGCGCAAGCCGGTACTGTGCACCTTGGTGGAACGCTGGACGAGATTAGTGATTCGGAACGGCAGCCATGGCAGGGCAAGGTTTCTGACCGTCCTTATGTTCTCTTTACTCAAGCCAGCTTGTTTGATGGCTCCCGCGCGCCGGCAGGGAAGCACACGGCGTGGGGTTACTGCCATGTGCCCAACGGATTTACCGATAACGTGACCGCGGCGATTGAAAACCAGGTGGAACGTTTCGCTCCCGGCTTCAAGGATTGCATCGCCGCGCGGTCTGTTAGGGGACCGGCGGACATGGAACGGCATAATCCTAACCTGATCGGAGGAGACATCGGCGGCGGCGCGGTTTACCTGAGCCAGATTTTTTTACGTCCCACAGCCAGTCTATATCGCACGCCGCTGGACGGTGTTTTCCTCTGTTCTTCTTCCACGCCACCGGCGCCGGGCGTGCATGGCATGTGCGGGTACTTTGCTGCCGAAGCAGCGCTCAAACGCTTTGCTTAACACACTTTTGGGTGAGCACTTGATGCATTACTAAGGATGATTCCTGATTCGCTAAGTGATTGCCTTTTCAATGTGAATGAAGTACTTTTCCGATTGCGTAACCCCAAAAATACCAGTCAACACGGGCGGGAAGCCGAGCGAGGTGTGAATGTTTTGTTTTAAATGTGGGGCTTCCATGCCCGAAGATGCGACGGTTTGTCCGCAATGCGCGACGCCAGTGCAAGCGATGCCCACACCTCCGCCGCCGCAACAGCCAAGCACGCCCAACCCGGCTTCCACATCGGCCTGGCTGAATGTGCCTGCTGCTCCATTGCAACAGCCACAGCAATATCCGCCGCAAGGTCAGCCTTATCGGCCGTATCAGCCGCCAAAGACAGACGGAGGCGCCATTGCCAGCATGGTCCTGGGAATCGCTTCATTCGTGTTGTGTCTTTCATTCCTTGCGGGAATTCCCGCCATTATTCTGGGACATATTTCACGGTCGAAGATTAAGAAGAGCATGGGACGATTGCAGGGCGATGGCCTGGCTTTGACCGGATTGATTTTGGGTTATATCAGCCTTCTAGCCATCCCACTCATTGCTGCCATCGCCATTCCCAACCTGCTGCGCGCCAGAATTTCAGCCAATGAAGCCGCCGCCAGGAATACTGTGCGCACGATCAACACTTCCCAGATCACCTATTCAACCACGTATCCGGAGCAGGGCTATGCGCGCGATCTGGCAACACTTGGTCCGGGGTCGAGCAATGGGTGTAGCAGCAGCGGCGGCGGCACGGCGGAACACGCCTGTCTGGTGGATAGCCAACTGGGGCAGGCCAACTGCACGTCCGGCGTATGGTGCCAGAGAGGCCAATACAAATACACCGTCAGCTCAAGTTGCGCGCCAGCCCGTTTCGGTGAACAGCAGCAGAGTACGGATAATACCTGCGCGGAATATGTAATTACCGCCACGCCAATAAACTTTAATACCGGACGGCGCAACTATTGCTCGGTATCAGACGCGGTCATTCGATGGCGATTTGGCGGCCCTCTAAGCACACCACCCACAGCCGAAGAATGCCAGAGCTGGGAGCCAATCTGATCTAATACGGACAAGGCGCACCTTAGATTTACAGACCAAAAAGCAGTTCCATTTTGGGAAAATGCCCCGGAGGCGTAAATTTTCCCCTAACCTTCATTTACTAAGGCTTCCAACTAGCAGAGCTGCATCTGCTTCTAAGTGAATGGATCTAAAATGGAAGCCCTTCATCTGGCGCAGAAAACTGCGCCTGAAAATCCGAAATCTACTCTCTTTCATAAGGCTGCGCGTACTATGCCCGGAATCATCGCCGGGGCCGCAGACTTGGATCCCGCAGCGGTCCTGACGGCCACTGTGGCGGGCGCCAGTTTTGGAACATCACTGGGTTGGGTGGTCGTACTGTGCGTTCCCGTTCTTTTCAGCGTGTTCGCTGTCTCGTCGCGGATTGGCCAGGAAACCAAAAAAGGCCTGGTTGAGCTGATCCGAGAGCAATATGGACGCAAGATGGCCATGGTGATCGCTTTGCTGATTGTGGCGGTAAACCTGGCCATGATCGTGGGCGATATCGTTGCCGTGAGCGACAGCTGCTCTCTTCTGACAATGTCTCCGCGCCTGTTTTTCCTGGCCATTGTGGGATTCACTGTGTGGTATGTGTTGATCATTGGCGATTACCAGAAGACCACCAAAGTGCTGGGCGGGCTTACTCTGATCCTGATTGCTTATGTGCTGGCGGCGTATCGCGTTACCGACTCCTTCACCGCGCTGGCCAAAGACGTGTTGCTTCCGCGCATGCAGGTGAATTCCGGCTACATGATGGGAGTAGTGGCGGTTTTTGGATCACTACTTACTCCGGACGTTATCGTGTGGCAGACCAGTTCCAAGCGCGGATTGCCGGAAGGCCTGGCTAAGGCGCACGTAACAGAGTCGCACGCGGGAACGTTTGTCGCTTGCCTGATTTCACTGTCAGCCATGGTTGTTGCATCGCACATGCACGTGGCCGATCCCTCAAACATGACAACGCGCGTCGCGTCAGACGCGCTGGGATCTTTTGGATTTCTAGGGACAGTGCTGTTTGCGTTGGGAATTATCGCTTCCGGCATGATTGCCCTGCCGATTCTTGTGGCGTCTTTGTGCTTCAGCGTGGCGGAAGCCGCAGGCTGGCGCTCCGGCCTTTCCATGGAGCCATGGAATGCGCGGCTTTTCTTTGTAATGATCTCCGCGACGGTGTTTCTGGCCGTGGTGATCGACTTCTTCGGCGTAAATACGGTACACGTGCTGTATTGGTCGCAGGCGCTTGCGGGCGTGGTACTGGTGCCGATCTTTGCTTATATTCTGTTGCTCTCGAACAATTCCAAGGTCATGCGCACTATCAACAGTCGATTTGAAAACTTCTGGCTGGGCTGCGCCATGACGGGCATGTTGATTTCTAACCTGCTGTTTTTCTGGTTCTTGGCAAAGTAGCTCTCAGCATTCAGCCACAGAACATTGCCGCCCATTTCCGCTATGCAATCAGCCAAACAAAATCAGCCGCGAATCAACGCGAAAGACGCGAATCATATTTTTAATTTTTGATTCGTGTTTATTCGCGAAATTCGCGGCTAATTTCTTTCCTGTTCGTTGGCAAACCAAGAGCCAGCAGCCAAAAGCTAGGTGCCGGCAGCTAGAGCCAGGAGCTGTTTTATTTCACATCTATGAGTTCAACATCGAACACCAAAGTGGCGTTAGGCGGGATGGTAGAGCCAAACCCGCGCGCACCGTAGCCCAGCGCCGGTGGAATTTTCAGTTGGCGCTTGCCGCCGACCTTCATGCCCGCAATGCCTTCGTCCCAGCCTTTAATAACCTGGCCTGTACCCAGATTAAAATCAATGGGCTCGCCCCTGTCGCGTGAGCTATCAAATTCCTTGCCGTCGGTAAGCCAGCCGGTGTAATGCACGCTTACCTTTTTCCCTTTCTCTGCCAGTTTGCCCGCGCCTTTCTTGATGTCCCAGTATTCCAGTCCGCTTGGCGTGGTGGTGGGTTTGCCTGTAACGACCGTGGGACCGTCCTTCTTGGCAGCGTCGGTTTTGGCGGGCTTTTTGGTTTGGGCGAGCATGACAATCGACAGGGTTAGCAAAAGGATCAGGGTGGCTCTCTGCATGGTTTCTCCTCGGTAGAAAGGGAATGATACAGGAATTTGCGGTGCTTCGGGACGGACGAAGTTTTACTTTCGTTATTTATTCGCTATAATAAAAGAATCGCGCCATCGCAAGAAGACATACCACAAGGTCGAAAACCGATTTTCATAAGCTTGCGGGGGTCAAAGGCCTTGGATGACAAGGACACGAAGGAACACCAAGGAAACTAGCCAGGAGCCAATATCCAAGGCTAAAGAGTCAACAGCCGCTTTATGAAATATGTGGAACTACATACCCGCTCAGCCTTTTCATTTCTGGAGGGAGCGTCTGTTCCGGAGGAGCTGACGAGTATGGGCGCAGCCATGAATATGCCGGCCATGGCGCTGCTGGATCGCAATGGGTTTTACGGGTCGCCGCGATTTCATATGAGCGCGGAAAAACTTGGCATGAAAGCCCACATCGGGGTGGAAATTTCCATTAAGGATGAAAATCTCGTTCCTGCAGAACCCGGTTTCGCAGAATCAAGCTTCGCAGAATCAGATCTGGCGGAACGAAGAAAACAAAGCCAAGAGCCAAAGGCCAAAAGCCAAGAGCCAACAGAAATCAGACCTGTTTATTACCCGCTGCTGTGTGAATCGCGTACCGGCTACCAGAACCTTTGCCGCCTTCTGACTCGCACCAAGCTGCGTGTGCCCAAGCATGCCGAAACCTGGGCGACGCTGGAAGAACTGGAAGAGCATGCCGTGGGGACAATCTGCCTGACCGGCGATGAAGACGGCCCGCTGGCCCGGGCGCTGGAGCAAGGCGGAAAACAGGCTGGACGCAAGCTGCTGGAAAAGTTGACCGCGATCTTGGGACCAAAGAATGTTTATGTGGAGCTGCAGCGCCATCTGCAGCGCCATCAGGAAGCTCGCAACCATGCGGCGATAGAACTGGCGCGGGAATTGAAGCTGCCCATCGTGGCCACGAACGGCGTTTGCTATGCCACGGCGGCCGACCGCGAGATTCTGGACGTATTCACCTGCATCAAGAACAAACGGCAACTGGTGACGGCGGGGCGGCTGCTGTCCCGCAACGCGGAGCGCCGGCTGCGCACGCCGGAACAGATGGCGCGTCTGTTTGCCGATCTGCCTGAGGCCATTGCCAACACGGTTGAGCTTTCACAGCGGCTGGAGTTCTCATTGGAAAATCTTGGCTACCAGTTTCCCCAATATCCCGTGCCGGAAGGCGGACAGGAAATTGATTTTCTGTGTGCGCAGACCATGAAGGGTGCTGCCGATCGCTACAAGCCGATTACGGAACGCGTAAGCCGGCAGTTGGAGAAGGAACTGGCGCTGATCGGCAAGCTCAAGCTTGCGGGATATTTCCTGATTGTGTGGGACATTGTGCGCTTCTGCCGTGAGAATGGAATCCTGGTGCAGGGAAGAGGTTCGGCGGCGAACAGCGCAGTGTGTTATGCGCTGGGAATCACCGCCATCGATCCCATAGGGATGGACTTGCTGTTTGAGCGGTTCCTTTCAGAAGAGCGCGGCGAATGGCCGGACATTGACCTGGACCTGCCCAGCGGCGATGAGCGCGAGAAGGCGATCCAGTACGTTTACAAACGTTATGGCGAACTGGGCGCGGCGATGACGGCGAATGTCTGCACTTATAGAGGACGGCTGGCGGCGCGCGAGGTAGGAAAAGTTTTTGGTTTCGACACGGAGACCCTGAATAAACTCTCAGGCTTGGTGGGCGGCTGGGAGTGGCGCGGGCCGGAAGACACGTTTGATCGCCACTTCACTAATGCTGGGCTCGATCTGGCGCAGGACCGCATTTCCAAATATCTTGACCTGTGCGTGCGCGTGCAGGACCTGCCGCGGCATTTGAGCCAGCATTCCGGCGGAATGGTGGTTTGCCAGGGACAGCTTGATTCCGTGGTGCCGCTGGAACCGGCCACCATGCCGGGTCGCGTGGTGGTGCAGTGGGACAAGGATGATTGCGCCGATCTGGGGATTATCAAAGTAGACCTGCTGGGGCTGGGGATGATGGCGGTGTTGAAAGATTCGATCGGCTTGATTCAGGACCACTATCACGAAGAGGTGGACCTGGCGCATTTGCCGCAGGATTGTCCCGACATTTATGGCGTGATCCAGCGGGCGGACACGATTGGCATGTTCCAGATTGAAAGCCGCGCGCAGATGTCGTCACTGCCGCGGAATAATCCCAAAAAGTTTTATGACCTGGTAACGCAGGTGGCGCTGATTCGTCCGGGGCCGATCACCGGACAGATGACCAGCCCGTATCTGCGGCGCAGGCAAGGGAAGGAAGCAGTGAGCTATCCGCATCCGTCATTAGAGCCGGTGCTAAAGCGGACGCTGGGCGTGCCGCTGTTTCAGGAACAGCTTTTGAAGATGGCGATGATCTGCGCAAACTTTACCGGCGGTGAAGCGGAAGATCTGCGGCGAGCACTGGGACACAAACGGTCAGAAAAGAGGATGAAAGAAATTGAAGTAAAGCTGCGCGCAGGCATGACGCAGAACAGAGTCCCACCAAAAGCGCAGGACGATATTGTGAAGTTCATCAGCTCGTTTGCGCTGTATGGATTTCCGGAATCGCATTCTGCCAGCTTTGCGCTGATTGCCTATGCCAGTGCGTTTTTGAAAGTCCGCTATCTGGCGGCATTCACGGCGGCGCTCTTGAATAACCAGCCGATGGGATTCTACTCGCCTGCAACCCTGGTGAAAGACGCGCAGCGGCACGGGCTGAAAGTGAGGCCGATTGACGTGAACTGCTCAGAGTGGAATTGCACGTTGGAAAGTCTCGATGAAAGCGTCACGTCTTCAGGAGCCGAAGACATTGCTCTGCGGATCGGTCTGCGCTATGTGCGCGGGCTGCGACAAGCGGCGGCGGAAGCGCTGATCGAGGAACGCGGGCAAAGACCATTTACATCGACCGAAGACCTGGCGTTGCGTGTACCGCAACTGAGCCGCGCGAATCTGGCGATGCTGGCGAGGATCGGCGCGTTGAACCACATAAATCCCAATACAGAAATGCATCGGCGAGATGCGCTGTGGCAAATTGAAAAGGCCGCGCGTAAAGTGGGGCCGCTGCTGGAGAACGTGATCGAGCCCGACGCGGCATCACCTCTGCGTAAGATGGAAATTGAAGAACGGCTGGTTGCGGATTATCACGGAACCGGCATGACAGTGGGACCGCATCCCATGGCCTATCAGCGAAGCGCGTTGCGGCGCATGGGAATACTTTCCGCCGCCGAGCTGCGAGAAGAACCGCACGGAAAGCAGGCAGTGGTTGCAGGAAGCGTGATCACGCGGCAGCGACCCGGAACGGCGAAGGGGCTGATTTTTCTCACGCTGGAAGATGAAACTGGCAACGCCAACATTATTGTTATGCCGGATCTTTACAGCAGCGATCCGCTGGTGGTGCTGCATGAGCGCTTTCTTAAGGTGAAGGGCGTGGTGCAGAACCAGGATGGCATTGTGCATCTGAAAGCGCAGAAAATTATGCCGCTGAAGGTGACGGCGGCAGAGATGCAGTCGCACGATTTTCACTGAGCAACTGGCGTTCAATCAGCATGATCGTTTGCGGCAATCTCACATATACTTCTGTTAAACACTGTGCCCAAGAAAACCATCATCCTTGTCTCTGTGCTGGCGGTCTTGTTTGCCTCAATCGATTCCATTGGTCAGGAATCGACTGCGGCGCAGTTCAAGGCGCAGATCGACAAGGCCAAATCTCTGCGCGACGCCGGATCTTCTGACGAAGCGCGGAAAATCTATGAATCCGTGCTGCCGCCGCTGCGCGCACAAGCAGCAAGCCCTGAGCTGGTTGACACGCTCAATAATCTCAGTGACATAGCAACCATGGCTGGCGAATACTCCCGCGCCGTGCAGTTTTCCCGTGAGAGCGCTGCTGCCTGCCAGAAGATGCATGACAAAAACTGCGAAGCGCTGGCGCATGACGATGCTGGCCTGGCTCTCTCCAACGCGGGGAATTATCCGGAAGCCGCAGCGGAACTCGATCTGGGATTGAAGCTGACGGCTGAAACGGGGAACGCGCAAACAGCAGTGCTGATCCTGAACAATCTCGGCATCGTTTATTACTATCAGGCAAAATATTCTGAGGCCTTGCGCACATATGAATCTGCGCTGCAATACGTCGAGAAATCCCGCACCGAATCCTGGAGCGCAACATGGCGGCAGTTCACTCTGCTGAATCTGGCAACTCTTTACCAACGGCTGGGCAATGACCAGCGCGCCATCAACACTTATAACGATGTTCTGGCCCATCCGGAAGCTATTACGCCGCGCGATCTCGGCCATATTAATGCCAATATTGGAGCAGCTTACCGCCGTTTGGGCGATGGAAACCAAGCCCTCCAGTTCTACAGCTATGCCGATGAGTATTACGTGAAAGAAAAAGATGTCGATGGCGAACTGGGAGTGTTAATGAACAGCGGCATCGTTCTTGCGTTGCAGCTCGGACGATTGCCGGACGCGCTGAAGAAATTTGATCAAGTGCGCGCGCTGGCCGAAAAAACAAATAACAAGCGTGAAGCGATGCAGGCATTGCTTTATCGCGGCGAAACACTTTATCGCATGAATAAATT
>Ga0070734_10004246_pt1 | contig 13840 bp, 12 predicted proteins | sample Coa_R1_8_FD_66444 | JGI IMG/M metagenome (GOLD analysis project Ga0070734, IMG submission 66444) | Surface soil microbial communities from Centralia Pennsylvania, which are recovering from an underground coalmine fire - Coalmine... | ecosystem: Environmental > Terrestrial > Soil > Unclassified ...
AGCAGTTACGCCTTGGAGTTTACGCACCTCCAAGAGCTTTTGCTTTAGTTTACGAATCACAAACTCACCCTCAAGTTCGCCAGGGGGCAGTTCAAAATCCTGTGTCAGCTGCAAAAGCAAGTCGTCGTCCACCGATATGGTGGGAATATCGGGCACCCTGATCTGCTCACCGTGTGGCCCCACTTCGCGCCTCTCGGCTCCGGTGATCATGACGACTATAGCATCCTCAGGATTTTCTCTCGATGTCGAAATAGGCAATTGAACTGATGGATCCTGTACTGCTATCGGGCTTACAGCAAATGTCTTCACGAAGTAGACGAGAATAATCGTCACCACGTCCATCAAGGAGTTAAGTGAAGGCATGGCCGCACCCAGTAACTCGTGCCTCACTCGTCTTCTGCGACTGCGCGCCATGAAATTAATCTCCCAAAATCTCTGTCGTTAGCATAATTAGCCCACCAGCCCAGCGGCAAAGTTAATCTTAGGGAATAAGACGGTCTTGTCCTTCTGGAATCTAGCAGCGTCCATGGTTTCGATAATTACGTTGAAGATAATTCCTGGATCGGCCGTGATGGTCATCGCCTCTTCCTTCGGATCCAACGCTTTAAACTCAGAAAGCTTTTGCTGCAAACTCGCGTAGTCGAAGGCCATGGCGCCATTTGCTGCTTGGATCTTCGGGATAAGCGGCAACTTTCTTCCGGGGTGCTTGGGGTCCGGCTGACCCATCTTCACATCGCCGCGGATGGAAATATTAAAGCCGTCCTCTGTAATAAAGACTACTGGCGTCAGTGGCTTTTTGCCTTCTTCTTCCTTGGGAACTGGGATGCCTTTAGAAATTCTTTGCGTCTCCGACGACAACACGCCAAGAGGCAGCAGTGCTGCCATCGACACCATCGCCAAAATCAACATGAAAATGATGTTTAGAATCGGCAGCAAATCTGGCTCAGGAAATTTCTCTTCTGCCCTCTCCCCACGTGCCCGTGCCATAACTCTCTCCGTCGGAAGGATTTATCTTCTGCGCGAACGCAAGTCTTCTTCAAGCTTTAGGGAATATACATCGATGTCTTCAAGAATTTTCTTGGTGGTACCGGACAGCCATAAGTAAACTAACGTAGCAGGGATCGCTATCATCAAGCCAAAGGCTGTCGTATTCATGGCCACCGCGATCGCCTTGGTGAGCAATACTGACTTTTGATCAGCAGGCGCTTCAGCAACTACGCGGAAGGCTTCGATCAAGCCCATAACTGTACCGAGTAGGCCCAGCAAGGTAGCGATCGATGCAAGACCGCCCAAAGAGGCAGTTCGTTTAGTCACCTTGGGAGTAATTTCTAGCGTAGCCACTTCGATGGCTGTCCCTACTGATTCTTCACCTTGACCCGCATGAGCAACGCCTGCGCCAAGCACGTGGCCGATGGCTGTCTTCTTTGCTTTGTCGCAGACACTCTGTGCCTCAGCCTCGTTATGGTTACGCAGTGCAGCATGGACCTTCGAATAGAGCTTGGCCGCATCAGCGTTGTAAACAAAATAAAGGGCATAAATACGCTCAACGGCAACCGCCAAGGCAATGGCGGATATGAGCGCGATGGGGATCATCCATATGCCACCCTCAACGAAAAACTGCGCAAAACCACTCATGTTCTCTATCCCTCTCTAAATCCCAAAAGCTCATGGCTTTCCCCATGAACTTCTGACTCATCGAAACCTTTTCATGCTTATGATATCAAATATTACTTCCGAAGTTAGTTTTTTAATCATTATTTAATCTCACTGCATGACAATGGAAATACAATCATTGCCTTTAGTCCACACCTTGTACGCTAAAAATATCGTCGTGGACACTTTCAGCTATCTTCTGGGAAACATGCCATTTCGGAAGTATAACGTCATCTTCTAACGAAGCCCGGGAGATAAAAGTCATGGCCTCCGGCTGCTCTTTTTTGCCATAGACTGATGCTTCACCCAGCTCCAACACATCGGCCAAGCACGCAGTAGCTAACAAAACCATTATATATATCAGCGCACTAAAATGCACACATTTCCGTGACAACATTTACGCTTCCCCTAGCCGCACAAAGAACATATGTCAAGCGCCCTGGTTCCCTCACCCTTAATCCCTCTCCCAGAGGGAGAGGGAAGTTCTACTCCGTAGTCGGCGTTGTTTCGTTTTCCGAAGTACCTTCTTGTTTGGCCCGTTCTTCTTCTTTGGCTCGCTCCTCGGCGGCTTCCTTTTCGGCTTGCGCCGCGTATTCTTCAAGCTCGATCTTATTTTTGAGACTCGACAAGTAGCCTTCTACTTCCTTGACTCGTGCGCTACTTAACCCTGGGGTTTCAAGATACGTTCTAAAATAGCCTTCCGATGTCTTTAGTCGATCAATTTCTGGCACATCTTTAGGCTTTAAATTGAGAAATAGGATGCCCAAATTAAAGTATATATCTTTATCATCGGGGTTGAGCGCCAAAGCCTTAAAATAGGCCTCCCTGGCCTCGTCAAATAAATTATTGGCCAAATAGGCATTACCCAAGTGTAGGTAATTTCTTTCAATCTCGGGCCTAATTTCGACCAGACGTTTAAGAATGGGCAAAGCTTCCTTGGCTCTTCCTCGTCGCAATAACAATAGGCCATAGCTTTCCAAGGCCTCCTCAGTCGGTTGATATTTAACCGCATTGGCATAGGCATCGATGGCATCGTGCAACTGGTCGAGCGCTACATAAATGTGTCCGAGCAGCAGATACAAGCCGCCGTGTGAAGGAGCCAATTCCAGCGCATTCTTCACCACAAACTTAGCTGCATACCATTGCTTTTCTGCATAGAACACTCGAGCCATAACATAGAGAGCTTGAACATTTTCGGGATTTCGTTCGATGGCTTGTCGAGCCCATATCTCTGCTTGCTGATAATTCTTTTCAAAAAGTGCAAGCTCGGCGGCTGCAACATAAGCAAACGGCGCATCTTTGTATTCGTGCAAATATCTATCTGCGAGGTTTTTGGCCTTATCCATTTGATCAAGCTTAGCCATCACCAACAAAAGATTGCTAAGACAGCTGCCCTGATCTTTCTTAATGGCCAAACATGATTCGTAACGAGAAGCCGCCTCGTTCAATTTACCCATCGCTTCAAAGGCCACACCAGCATTATAGAAAGCGGCAAAGAATGATGGATCGATGTCGGCTGCGCGATCGAATTTTTCGCGAGCAGCCTCGTTGTTGACATATAAAAGCTCGGCGCCTTCCTTGAATTCTTTGAGCGCAGCTTCCCGAGTATCTTTGCTCGGCGCCTTGATCGCGCCCTTGGTGCCCGCACAACCAGGCACCAAAACCATCGCCATCGCTATCAAAGTTAAGACGCGAAAACTGTGAAAGAGTGATGTCATTACGGAATTTCCTTGGGCGAGGCCTCGACCGTCTTGTCTGGATCCGCTTCTCCTGGATGTAGATGGGAAGCCATCTCACCGGTGCTGAGCATCCTACCTTGACCATAGACATGACCGCTCACGGGCTTTTCGATCAAAGTCCCAACATGCTGATATTCGCCCGGCTTCATCCGGTTTAGCCCTGCCAAAATCTTGTCCACCAAATCTGCCGGCGCATCGTAGGCCGAGCTTGCAATTTCATAGGATTCCCTATAGGCAGCTGTCGCCTTCTCTTCGAGCACCAACGCTTTGTCCTCGAGCAATACCAGATATTCATCGCAAGCAAATTCATCGATGATGGCAACATCTTTAGGACATGGCGCCTTGACCATGGCTTTCGCCAAATGCTCATAAAGCGCGCCAATTCGGCGCAGCGCTTCAGCGTTTGAAACCGGCTGGGTGTACGTTCTTATAATCGCTTCGTTCTTATCTTTGAGTTCAGTGAGCTTCTTCAGCATCGAAGCCATTTGAGCCGCCTGTCCCTTGCCATTATTGGCAGTGATCTTCGTACTCTGGAAGGCTTTTTGCTCTGACTCTTCTAAATGAAGCCGCGCTTTCGCCGCAAAGAACGCAGCGGCCGGCGAGCCCAAACCAGGATGATATAGACCAACCGCCGACTTGTAGTTTTCATTTTGCAATTTATCGAACTGACTGATGTCTACCTTTGATTTGGCGTGCTTCGCCAAATCGCCATAGGTATCACCAATCTGAACGTAGGCTTCAATCACCGCAGGAACTTTGGACTCATCCGCTCGATAACGACGGACAAATTGATCGAGCATCGAGATTTGTAAAGTCGTTTTGCCCAACTTTTTATAGAGCGCGGCCGCCGCAAGCATCGCCTCAGGCGCTTCCTCCTGCTCTGGATAACTCTTGGCGAAATCCATATACGCTACTGCGGCCTCGGCAAAGTTACCGGCAGCTTCATAAAGCAGCGCTTTATTGAGCATAGCAAATGCAGCACTCTCGGACTTAGGATAAAGCTTGATAATTGCATCGTAGGCCTTGGCGGCGTCAGCAAATTTCAACATTTTCTCCAGCGTTAATGCCTCTTGGAAGCGAGCGGTTTTGGCATATTCGCTGTTGGGATATTTCGTGTAAAGCTCGCGATAGAGTGGCAGCGCCTCGAGCATGGTGCCCGATTCCAAAACTGCTCGCGCAATGTTGAACAACATAACGTCGGCATAGGGGCTATTAGGATTTTCCTTGAGTAACTCTGAAAAAAGCTTGGCGCTTTCTTTGTATTTGGCCCTGGCCAACCCAAGCTGATTTTCCTCTTTCAGTTTGGCCGCTTTTTGGAAAATATCACCGGCTATCTTAAAGCGTGCTTCACTTTCGATCCGAGCAAAATCGCCTGTTCCTTGATCGAGATTTTTGGCCTTGAAGCGATCGGCCAACTCAATCACCCGCTGCCAGTCCTTCTTGGCCACTGCGTCGTCGATGATCAGACGCGACGCCACTCGTGCAGCCTGACTGTCGGGATAGTTATCAACGATGTAGAAGAATCGCTTCATCGCTTCATCACCATGACCATACACATAAAATATGGCCGCCGCATGAAAGAGAAGCACCGGTACCCGCTCATCAGTGGGCGCCGTCTTCAAAAAATCGTCAATGGCAGCCAAATACTGTCGACCAAGTTCTGGGATCTCTTCAGGCTCGGTCCCCTTTGACTTGGCAGTTAAATGATCGAAGTCGATCTCTTTAAACTTGCCAACCTTTGCTTCGCTTTCGAGCACATGGCGGAAGGTAAAAACAATGTTGTAGACGGCATCACGGCGAAAATTATCCGGCATGGGCAGAGGGTAATTCTTAAGCAGCGAATAGGCGTCGAGAGCCGCGCGAAAATGATTCATCTCATAGGACGATTCGGCAAAATAGAAAATGGCTTTGTAAGTGTCATCGCGCTCGGGGAATTGCTCAATATAATCAAGATAGAGTTTAGCCGCTGCAGCAAAGTCTTGGTCTCCACCCTTAATATCGCCAGCCGCTTTCTTTTCCTTACCAGATTTATGGTATTGAACTGCGAGCGACAGCATCGCATCACGAACGGCCTCCCGTGCATGCTTGAGCGCGGTCGGATTGCCCTGCTGCGAAAGATACCACGGACTCGTCTTGCCGTACTGCTCAAGCAGCGCCCACGCCGCATTGCGTGCCTCATCCGGCCTGTCTGCCTCTTCGAGAGTGTCGACGATTTGACTGGCTATTCTTGGGTTTTCGGGCGACATGGGGTCAAGCTCGATGAGCTTTTTTAGAGCCAAAACCGCTCCGTCAATTTTGGATTGGTCGATCAGTTGAGACGCCGTCTCCAAAAGAATCTCGCGCACATAGGGTGGATTTCCCTTCTGCTTAAAATAGTTGCTAATTCGCTCCGTCAGTTGCACGCCTGCGCGTTCGGCAAAATCCTTCTCGGTCTTTGCTCCCATAACGCCTAATGCTTGCGGCTTTCTCGGTGGCGGCGCTCTGACAGCTAATTCTTCGGCGAAATTTTTGACCACATAGCGAATGGCTTCGGCCCGCATACCTGTGGCAGCCGCAACGTTGGTTTCACCCGCCGTGATCTCAATCACCTTAATGAAATATTCGGCCGACTTCATAAACTGGTCCATCTGATAATAGGACCAGGCTATTTTATAAATGGCCTTATCATAAAATGGCGACTTAGGATTGGCTGCTACTTTGTTATATCTTCGAATCGCTTCTTCATAATCATCCATATCATAAAAGAACTCTCCCAGCCTAAACCAGATCTCTTCTTCGAGGCGATTGTGAGGAAACTGCTTTAGCAGTTCTTCGAATTTACCGACGGCGTTATAAAACGCACCTTCGTACCACAGTGCCAAGCCCATGAGGTAATAGACCCATACCAGCTTGCCAAAATGAGGATGCTCCTTAAGGAGCTTTTCATATGTGTCAATCGTGCGGCTAAAGTTCTCTTCTGGATAAGGCTCCTCAATACCTTTTTCCCGGGCTTCGTTGTAGCGAGCAAGCTTTTCGAAGTAGTTCTTTTCGTCTTGCTCAAAATAATAGCGCCCCAGATTGTACAGGGCATGCGCGGAATAGCGTCGATCAGCGGGATAATCCTTTAGTGCGATCTCAAGTTGTGTGATGGCTTCGTCAACCAACCGGTCGAGCTTTTTATGAAGTGTATCGGATTTGTCTGCCGTAACTTGTGCAACTTCTTCACGAACCCTTGTGCCGAGAAGACTCTTTAATTTATCTGCTTCTTCGACCTTTTTATTGGTTTTGTCTTCCGCATCTTTAACCGCGGTCTGCAATTTGAAAAGCTCGGTTGCGCGTTCGTCTTTGGGCACAAAACCGGGCTCTATCTTTTGCATCGACTCTAGTTCTACCGACGAATCGGCCAAAGCAATGGCAGAAAAGCTCGCCATCAAGATGAAAACTGCCGCCTTATGGAGGTGTCTCATGGCGATTCACCCTCATCAACAGCTTTCAACTGCGCATCGAACAGATCGATGTTGTTGGTGGTAAAGTCCTGAATCACGTTAAGCTTACGCCTAACATCATTCATCTCGGCCGACACTAAATTGGCCCTGCGAAATTCTGCTTCCGACAAAATGCCGTCAATCGCCCGCACTGCTCGCGTGGCAATTTCTTGTTGCTTGGCAATGGCAAGCTCGCGATATATCTTCTCAAGATCGGTCTGTGTCGCTTTGGCTTCGGCGATAACGTTCGCATCCAACACATCACCCAAGAAACGCGACTGTTGCTCAAGCTGTCTTATGGTTTGGTAGCTTTCTTCGATGCGATCGCGCAGAGCAAGAACGTCATTCGTCGCGGAGCGCCCTAAAAGCAAGGCGTTAGGGACTCCGTTAAGCAAAGACGTCAATTGCATATTCTTGTTTCGATCATAGTTAATGGCGAAGAATGGCCAAATCTTATTTTGCTTTTCTGCCGTCTGTAACTCGCCGCGAATGGGACGATAGTGATTGATCAATTCATCATAGGCAAACCTAGCATCACCGTAGCGCCGCACCTTGGTCAAAAATAGGCCGATTAGCGATAGAAGCTTTGGGGTTTCCCAAGAGATTTTGTTCTCCTTTTGGAAGCGAGCAATGGCCTTGGTCGCCGACTTCTCCAGTTGCCTTCCAATTTCATGGCGCTGTCCCGTCGGCATATCTTTAAAGCGGTCGATGCCCATTTGTGCAAGTTCACTGTGATAGAGCAGCAGTCCAACGAGTTCGGTGCAGGCCGCCTCACCAAAGGCGCCCGTCACTGAGACTCGCGCATAGGCAGTCTCCGCCTGATCAATCTGGCCGGCATCCGCGTAAATTCTCGCCTGCGCTAGGATAGATAGATCGCGCACCCAATAGTCCTCGGTGGCAATAGGCTCATTTTTTTCAATTTGGTTAAAAGACTCGATGGACTCATCTTTGCTCACTTTGCCAAGATTGATAGCGACCATGATATAGCGAGCTCGCATGAAGTACTCGTCGCCACTTGCTACTTTCCTAAAGATGTCCTCACTTTGGGTAAGGTGGCCAGTATTATAAAGCAGCTTGCCCAAGGCATAGGCAAGTCGTCCCGGTGTCTTGTGAAATTCTCTTTCAAAACCGAGGAGGCGACTTTTTGCTGCATCGATGCGCCCCAAATAGATGTCAGTTTCGACAAGACGGCCTGCGGCCTTCTCTTTATCGATCATACCTTCGGCATTTTTATAGATTTCGCTATAAATTGACTTCGCTCCATCATAGAGACCCAAGCGAAAGAGCGACTCGGCCATAATCCATTTGGCATCCTGTCGCTTGGTGTCACCACCTAAGGCCAGCATAGCTTTTGCATATTCGTGCCGGCGAAAAAATGCTCGCGCGTGTAACACCTCGCTCGGTGCGTTTAACACAAAAACTTCTTCATCTTGGCCATGAGATATCAGCGTTGCCATTGGTCTTGCGGATGCAGGCATGAAAATAGACGCAACCAGTGCCACCACCCACACTAAACGCGCTGATAATCCTGCGATATCCATGGCAGAGCCTACCACAGCCTATCCTCCAGCCGGAGGTGGCGATTTAGAACTACTTTGCTCACTGTTTTTAAGCTTTTCCTTGGCGGCCTTGTCCTTAATTTCTTTGCACGTATCCTCGGGAAAGAAGTCAGGGTACTCGGTGGAGATAATCCGACTTTGAGCGCGTGCATAGCGCGATTCGCCCTCGGAGCTCCTAAAGCCATCGCTCGGCAGGCCGGTCAAATTAATGATGGTGGTCTGCCCACTAATTACATAGAACACTCGATCAAATTTAAGCCGCGATTTATAAACGGGCCCACCGGTTATCCACGTCTTTTCACCAAAAACTAGAACAACGCTTAACGTATGTCTTCCCGCTGCTAAAGGAGCATCATATAAAACTGATCGTTCTTTACCATCGTTGGGCTTCTCTTCCACAGGTTTTTGATCAATGCGTATGTGTTTTTCAGTCACCTGATATCGGTCGTCTTCTGTTAGATAATCTATGTGGACGCGCCCTTGGTTAAAGATTTCGTCAAGCGATACCAGAGGTGAGCCGGGCAAGAAGTTAGGACGGACGGATTTATTAAATCTAAACGAGGGGCCTCGGTATAGATTTAAGAAGGTATTGGGAACCTCTAGGCCTTCGATATCGATTTCTACGCGGTAGCCGTTTTTTGCAACAAAGGTCTGGCGACGTTCCACCTGCACAACGCGCTGACCTTGAAACGTTTCGAGAAAGGTATTTTTAAGGCGAGTATAGGTGGCTTTAATGGTAATCTCATGACAACCAGGCTGAATGGGCCTGAAAAAAGCCGTCTTGCGAGGCAATCCGTGATTACGCTTGCCACCACGTGCAAATCTCTTGCCGTCTATAAGTATCTCGGTGCTATCCAAACGGTATTCCTGCACAGGCGCAGAATTTCTGATGGATAACGATAGATAGGCGTTGCTATCGAAGAGCTTGTTTTCCTTTGCTTCTTCTTTCAGCAGGCGAAACTGTGCACTGGCCAGCGCCTTTTCCTGTTCCACCTGCCGCTCTCGCAAGGCCTTAAGTTTAGCTTCTATTAATTGATTGGTTGTAATCGAAAAGCTGCTTTCATCGGTATTTGTCTCCGCCCATAGACCAGAATGTGCGATACCGAAAACGAGCAAAGACATCTTAATGGTGCACCGCCAATTAGATAAGTGCCTCTTGCTACACATGCTCTGCCCCTTGCCACTGGATCAAGAATAAGTCCTTACTGATTTAATTTCATATAATTTGCTTCAGTAAATCACGACATGTCATAGAGCCCATTTCGTCATGGCGAGCCCGAAGGGCGTGGCCATCCAGACAACTTCGGTGCCAAGAGCTGGATTGCCACGCCCACCTTGTGGGCTCGCAATGACAATGGTCATCCTGTAGTCGAAATAAACAGACAATATAGGAGGGAATTCTAAGACCACAAGGGGCGCGCTTACTCTCATCAGTCGGCGATCTGCTGGCGCATCAGAAGGGCGCGTGACAGGCTTAGACGATCGGCAAACTGCAAATCGCCTCCCACAGGCACGCCGCTCGCAATGCGCGATATTTTTATCGGCTTTCCCTTGATTGCCTCACGAATGTAGAGCGCCGTCGCCTCTCCTTCTACAGTGGCTGGCGTTGCCAAAATGAGTTCAAGGATCTCTGTGTCGCAAGCTAGTCTCTTTTTCAAGGCGTCGATACGCAGCCGATCGGGACCTATGCCACTCAAAGGTTTTAGGACACCGTGTAGCACATGATAGCGCCCACGAAAGCTTAGAGAACTTTCAATGGCCATAAGATCTTGAATACAGGAAACCACCGTTACCACCGAAAAGTCACGGCCGGGCTTCTGGCAAATAGTACAAAGATCGGCAAATGCGGTTAAATTGCAGCAGACTACACATTCTCTAACGTTTGTTGCCACATCCACTAAGGACTCAGCCAAACTCATCACCTGCTCTCTTTTTTGCTCCAATAGATGCAGAGCCAGCCGCAGCGCTGTTCTTTCACCAATGCCTGGCAAGAGCGATAATTCATTAACCAAGCGCACGATAGGATCGGATGCCACCTAAAACCCCAATGCCCCTGTTAGCGATTTAAGATGGTCTGCCATATTATTTCTTAACTGGGCAGTGGCGTCGTTAACCGCAGCTTTAATCAATTCCTCGGCAAAGCCCTTATCTTCTTTAAGCAGGTTATCATCTAACGACAAACTCAAGACTTCAAAATGGCCATTCATAACCACTTTAACCATGCCTCCACCAGCCTCGCCAGAAGACTTCTGCTGCTTAAGCTTTTCCAGCATGGTTTTTTGCATTTCGCCAGCGTTTTTTAACATATCAAATAGCTTTCTTGGGTCTAACATTGCTTACTCCTTAAAAATATATACTCTGGGTTCTGCTGAGTTTTTGGATGGACCCTATCAAAATTTGGCGGATGGTCTGGTCTGCAGATTCGGCCGGCTGAAAATTGCAATTATATCTCCGGCCTAGGGCTTCGACCAGAGCATCCGCCAAATTTTGATAGGGTCCATCCAAAAACTCAACATCTCCTAGACAATTGCAGTTGATACACACAAGATAATCACCTATGGACCAGGGATTTCAAGACGTTTTCACCAAGATCAAAGGCATTACCACCGAGCCTGGCTGCTACATGATGAAGGATCATGGGGGCGAGATCTTTTATGTTGGCAAGGCCAAGAATCTACGTGCCCGATTAAAAAGCTATTTTTTAGGTGGTGATACCCGCATATTTGTCCAATACTTAGAACATATATTGGCCGATATTGAAGTGCTGGTGGTCCGTAATGATATTGAAGCCCTACTATTAGAGCGGGAGCTCATCCATAAATATCAGCCACGTTTTAATATTTCATTGCGGGATGACAAAAACTATATTCTGCTCAAACTCAAGCGCCCCGCTCCGCATGGCCGGAAAAAGGACGTTTATCCGCGCCTACAAATCGTCCGAAAAGCAAAAAAAGACGGCGCCCGTTATTTTGGACCCTACCCTTCAGCAAGTCGGCTGCGCACAACCGTAGATCTCATCCATAAGTATTTTATGCTGAGAACCTGCACTGACAATGTGATTGAAAATCGCGCACGTCCCTGCATTCAATACCAAATCGGCCGCTGCCCGGCCCCCTGCGTCTACAACATCCCAGACTATGCGGTGGAAGTAGAAAACACGGCCCTCTTTCTCAGCGGAAGTTTTAACGAAATCGAAAAGCGCTTGACCGCAAAAATGTGGGCATTGTCGGAGCAGGAGCAGTTTGAAGCGGCAGCAAAAGTGCGGGATCAGCTAGAAGCCATCAAAACCTCGCTTACTAGCCAAGTAGTAAGCGAGGTTAATCGGCAACGCGACCAAGATATCATTGGTATTCACCGAATCGGCCCCAACGTTGAGATTGTTCAAATTGAAATCCGACGCGGAAGCTGGCATCGAAGCCACAATTATGCCCTCGCCGATCAACCCTTTCCCACCGAAGAAATCTTGCGCTCTTTTATGCATCAGGCCTACGGAAGAAAAATGGCTGGCGAGATCCCACACGACATTCTTCTCCCCCTGCCCATTGTCGGCGAACTCGCTGGCCTACATGAGGAATTGGTTGGCCGTGCAGGCCGTAACGTGCACATAGTATGCCCGCAGAAGGGCAAGCAAAAGCGGCTTTTGGAGATTGCCCATAAAAACGCCAAGGTGGCGCTAGAAGAGCGAGAAAAGCAGCACAATGCCAGTGATCAATCCTTGCTTGCACTTAAAGACGTCCTTGGGCTAACCATGAAGCCTAAGCGCATCGAGTGCATCGATATCTCCTTGATCCAGGGTAGTGAACCATTTGGGTCGTTGGTGGTCTTTATCGATGGACAGCCTGACAAAAGCCGCTACCGCAAATATAAGATCAAGACCGTGCCCGGCATGGACGATTTCGCCATGATTCATGAAGTGGTTTCACGACGGATAAAGCAAGGCATCGCTGATGGCGACCTACCCGATGTTCTATTAATCGATGGCGGCAAAGGCCAGCTCAGCGCCGCATTGAAAGCAATTGACGAAGCCAACGTATTAGTTGGCCCCCAGAATCTATTCGTGGCCGGAATTGCCAAGGCGCGCGCACTTAAAGAAGCTAAGGAACTAGCCCAGGCATCGGTGGAACATTCAAGCGAGCGACTGTTCTTACCGTCTAGCAAGGAGCCACTGCTTCTATCACCCCATACCTATGAGCGTTATCTGATTGAGCGCATCCGCGATGAAGCCCACCGCTTTGCCATCACCGCGCATCGCCAGAGTCGCACGAAGCGCGTGATTAAGAGTGAGCTGTTATCTATTGAGGGCATCGGCAAGAAGCGCGCACTTTTGCTTTTGAAGCATTTTGGCAGCGTGAAGGCTATCAGGGAAGCAAGCCCTGAGGCTATCGCGCAGGTCATCAAAGTTCCGCTAAAAATGGCTCGGCATGTCGTCCAAAGCCTCGGAGGAATCTAGGCGAGCATTGGCTTGCGCATTGTCAAATGCGATGCAACTCGGGCAAAACTCGGCGTCTTGATAGCGCAGCGCGGTGTACATGAGATCGGCAAAATCATGGCACGTATTGCGACAAAGACTGCTTGTCTCATCATCACCCGCATAGCCATCGTTGCAGGCTTGCTGCCATCCCTGCAAGAGCGTATCGTCGCAGGAGTCTTTGGTGGCACCCAAGGTGGCATAGCATTGGTCATGGCTCAAGCAGGACTCTCCCAAATTGACCGGTGCATATTCTGTTTCGCATGTGGCGAGCACGTCAGCCCACGGTAGGAGAATAGAGATGCGCAAAAGAAACTGCTCGGGCGGAAAGTAGTCTGGAATCACGAATTCGCTGGCGATGGTGCCAATCAGGGTGCCACGAGTGCCGCAATGCTGACCCATAATCCCGATATCAGCATGCAGTGTGCCACATAGCAAAACAAATATGCTCAATAGTTTTTTCATGATGTCCCCCTAAGTTGTTCCGAGGCCAAAGCCTCAAAGAGACGATAAGGGCAAGCTAGGTTTAATTGCAATCTAATTTTTGCTTAAGGCGGTTTCCGCAATGTCACCCCGCGGCGGAGTCCGCGGGGTCCAGGTATTGGCACTGCGCTGGATCCCGCGGACTCGGCCGCGGGATGACTTTTGTGCGGTCGATGAATGCTCGCAAAATTCGATCGTATAAGCGCAAGTTTTGGCGGGTCTGTTCAATGTGACCGTGAACGCCAACGATAAAATGGTCTTGGTCGATCAGCTCGATAATCTCGATCACACCGTCTTCGGACCAAGCTGCCTTTTTGAGCGAGGCTCCCAGCTGATCGATGCATTGATGATGAAGCGACGGCATAGCGTAGCTAGTGGTCTCCATCAAAGAGAACACAAATGACTGCGGATCGATTTCAACCATGTGATGATGAATCCAGCCATCGCCACCACGATCGTGCTGAATCGTTGTCG
>Ga0070734_10004248_pt1 | contig 13831 bp, 11 predicted proteins | sample Coa_R1_8_FD_66444 | JGI IMG/M metagenome (GOLD analysis project Ga0070734, IMG submission 66444) | Surface soil microbial communities from Centralia Pennsylvania, which are recovering from an underground coalmine fire - Coalmine... | ecosystem: Environmental > Terrestrial > Soil > Unclassified ...
ATCAGCGGTATAGTCCGCTGGAGACTGGAAGGTTCCGTCACCGTTGCCCAGCAAGGTAGTCACCTTGGTGTTGGTGAAGTTGTAGTATCCGATGACCAGGTCCATTTTCCCGTCGCTGTTGAAGTCGGCCGGCACGGCCGCGATGGGGGTCGCATCCACCGGGTAAGCCGCGTTCATGTAGAACCCGCCCTGGCCGTCATTCAAGAGAATGGTCACATCGCTACTACCCATGCTGACGACCGCGAGATCCGGTGCCCCGTCGCCATTGAAGTCGGCGGCCGCGATGTCCGCCGTGCCGCTCCCTACGGATATGGAATAGTTGCTGGCCGGCTGAAACGTACCATCGCCGTTACCAAACAGGATGCTCACCGTGTTCGATCCACTGTTGGCCACGGCCAGGTCGGGGATGTGGTCGCCGTTGAAATCGGCGGCAATGACGGCGAGCGGGCTGTGGCCCACCGGGTAATTGACGGCCAGCTGGAACGTGCCATCGCCGTTGCCCATGAGGACGCTGATGCTATCGCTATTATTGTTGGAAGCCACGATGTCGAGGATGCCGTTGCCGGTGAGGTCTGCCGCGGTGATCCAAATTGGCTGATTGCCCACGGTGTAGTCCGTCGGTGCCTGGAACGTTCCGTCACCGTTCCCTAACAGGACGCTCACCGTATTGGCCGAGCCCTTGTAATGACCCACCGCCAAGTCGGGAATGTGGTCGCCGTTGAAATCGCCAATCGCCACGGTACTCGGATTCGTCCCGGCGACATAGCTTTGCGCGGGCTGAAAGGTCCCGTCGCCATTGCCCATGAGCACGCTCACCGTGCCGTCTCCATAATTTGCTGTCACGGCATCGAGCTTGCCGTCGCCATTCAAATCCGCCAGCACCACGCCCAGTGGGTTGGCGTCGACCGGAAAGTTGTTGGGAGGACCGAAGCTCAACAGGTTTCGGCTTTCCAGAAATTCGACTTGTGGCCGAAACGGAAGCCTTCTCGGAGGGAGTTGCATGCGTCTGCTCATGGATAGTCTCCAGTGGAAAGGGCGTAAATGTGCTACCGTGGCTCTATCTTTGTATCGCAGCAAGGCGGTTGCAAGTAAAATCTGAAAGAAGTCTGTGAAAGCCTCCAACCTCCTCCGTCTGATGGGGATCGTACTCCTGGCCGCGGCCATGGTGACGACGCTGTTCTTCCTGCCGGTACGAAGCTACCTCGACGCATTCCTGACGTGGGTCCGCGCGCTCGGAGTGTGGGGACCAGTGCTCGTGGGCGGTGTCTATATCCTGGCTGCCGTGCTCTTCGTGCCTGGCTCGCTTCTTACGCTCGGTGCCGGATTTGTCAATGGCGTCGTGATCGCGACGGTCACCGTCTCTCTGGCCAGCACGCTCGGGGCCGCGGCAGCGTTTCTTGTGGGACGCACCCTTCTGCGCACCTGGATCCAAGAACGCATCGCACCCAGCCCCAAGTTCCAGGCGCTCGACGAGGCGGTCCGACGGCAAGGGTTCTTGATTGTCCTGCTGGTTCGACTTTCTCCGGTCTTGCCCTACAGTGCGCTGAACTATGTGCTCGGCATCACCCAAATCTCATTCCGCGATTTCGTGCTGGCTACGTGGATCGGCATGCTGCCGGCCACCGTGGTGTACGCTTACCTGGGTTCGACGTTGGAGAGCCTGAGCGAGCTGGTCTCCGGCAAGCGGGAAGGGGGTGTGGCAGAGAAGGTGTTATTCGGGATCGGGCTGGCGGCAACCTTGACCGTTACGGTGTTTCTGACGCGGCTGGCGCGCACTGTCCTCAAAAAAGCGGTTGCGAAAGATCTTTCGCTTTGAACGAGATCGATTTCGGCCTGCGGTTTTTTGCTCGCTCCCTGGTTCTCTCGCTCCCAAACCGAGCTTGGGAACCAGGGAAAGATCTTGAAAGGGATTTATTTCGGCCGGCTCCGGCCCGCGGTTTTGTATTGTTGCAGCAACGCCGTCAGGCGGTTCACGACGTCCGGCTTGTGCAGCCAAAGGTTGCTCTTTTCCTCCGGATCCGCATCGAGGTTGTACAGTTGCCCCTGCGCTTCTCCCGGCTTGGGCGGGATATCCTTCGGAAGGCTGAAGCCATGCGAACCGAGGGCCATGGCCAGCTTCCAGGGGCCTTGCCGAACCCCGAAGGTACCATCGGAGGAGTGGTGCACGATCGCTTGGTGGATCGGCTTGTCATGGTTGGTGCCGAGGAACACCGGCGACATGTCGAAGCTGTCCTCGCCGGCATCGGCTGGAAGCTTCGCCCCGATGATGGCCGCGGTGGTGGCCAGAAAATCGGTCAGGCAGATCAGCTCGGGGCTGGTACTGCCGGCCTTGATCTTGCCCGGCCAGCGAACGAGGAACGGGACGCGGTGGCCTCCGTCCCAGATGTCGGCCTTTTGTCCCCGCCAACCATCATTGGCACGATGATTCCACTTGGCGATATCTTCGGGAAGCCAGTGGGCGCCATTGTCGCTGGTGAAGAAAAGAATGGTGTTGTCGGCCAAGTGGGCATCGGCCAGAGCTTGCACCACCCGGCCAACGACCGCATCCACCTGGGCAACAAAATCGCCGTAGTAGCCGGCTCCGCTTTTGCCGCGAAACTCTGGCGTCGGCATCCACGGCGTGTGCGGAGCGGTCAGTGCGAAATAGAGGAAGAATGGTTGATCGTTTGGCCGTTTCTGGATGAAGCGGACTGCTTCCTCGGAAAGCTTGGGCAGCACGTCGGCGTGTTGGAAGTGCGGGGCGATGGCGCCAGCGCGCCAGAATCCTTCCCCTCCCACGCGCCGCATCTTGCTAGCTCCAATCGTTGCCGTCGGCGCTTCGGTCACGCCGTCATTTTTCACAAACACGTAAGGCGGCATATCGAGCGAAGCGGGGATGCCAAAGAAGTAATCAAAGCCGACCGCATTTGGACCCGGCCGGAGCGGCTGCTGGAAGTCGGTCCGATTTGCCTTGCCGAGCCCCAGGTGCCATTTGCCGACACATGCCGTGGTATAGCCATGCTGCTTGAGCAAGGAAGCCAGCGTCACCCGGCCCGGTTCGATGAGCAAGGGCGCATAGCCATCCAGCACACCTTTTTTCAACGCGGATCGCCAGCAATAGCGCCCTGTCAAGACGCCGTAGCGAGTGGGGGTACAGACCGCGGACGGGGTATGGGCATCGGTGAACCGCATCCCCTGTTCGGCGAGTCGATCGATGTGTGGCGTCGGAATTCGCGAGGCTGGGTTATAGCAGCCGGGATCCCCGTAGCCCAGGTCGTCGGCAAGGATAAGGACGATGTTCGGCCGGACCGGAGTGCTTGGGGCAGCCCAAGCGGAGGCCGAAGCAGCGAACGCAGTTCCGATGCAAGCCATCAGAAGCAGGATGCGGTGCAGCGAAGTGCTTTTCATGGGGGGGCGTCCTCGTGGTTCCGGGTCATGGTTGGCCGCACATGGTTCTTCCCAAGCTCGGTGTTCATTTTTACCGGAAACGCCGTGGCTGTCTATGAGCTAGCGAGTGATTATCACATCACCGAGTTCGAGGAATTGCCCCGATCGGACTGTGAAATCCTTCTGGAACATTCCCTGCCCTGGCATCCCCTGGCCGGTGATTCAGTAGATCGTTCCTGGAATTAACGCCGGGAAGACACACCGCCCTTCCGCATCGGAGTGGAGGTCCCAGTAGTGCCTGGGATCTATGAATTGCAGGGATAGCTCCGGCGCGGCGAGACAAGTCAGAACTTTAACATCTGGGTCTACGGGGACCAATCCTTGGCACGCGGGAGTGGCTCGTTCGTAGGCGAAATGGCGTTGCTTGTCATCATCATTTTCTGCTTCCCCGCGACGGAGCAGATGTTCAGTTCTGCGCAGGCAATTACGAGCCAGAGGTGTACGCTGCGTTGGCCGGGAGTACTCAGACACTGAAACTGCTAACGCTTCAGCTAACCCTCCCTGATCACTTGGCCACGCAGTTCGCCAACCCCAGAGCTGACGCGAAGACAAGCCATAAGCTGTACCGATTGGGTTAGTCCGCAGCCATTTGCGTCATTTCTTCAGCTTCCTGCCACAGCAGTGGTAGTTTTGGCCGCTATTCTAGCGGTGCCAGATCCGGCTCGACCCAGTCCCGGCGAGACAGGACCGAAAATAACCGCTCCCGGCTGTAGTACTGTAAGGGAAGGTTCTTGTCCCCGTACCGCCGAATGAGTTCCTCCGCCAGGTGATCGATTCCCCGCGACCGATCGACCGATCGAAGGAATTGGCTGATCAGCCGCACATAGAAGCACGTGATCGTTTCATGGTAGCCCGATTGATCGGTGTTCGCCGTGCCGCACGATACATTGTAACGCTGGATCCGGTCACGCAGCAGGGCCAAGGCTTCTTCCGCGCTGTGCTCCAGCAGATGCCATAAACCCACGCGCAGATGGGCGTGGTGCGTCCATTCGTTCTTTGGAAGCGTGCAAGCGATGAACGCTCGGACGAGTTCTTCTGTACATAAAGCCATTTCCAGGAAACCTTTGCGCGTGGCCTCGCACCCAATTCTTCAGTCGCAGCGGAACGAATCTAGACTGCCGCGCAACTGACGGTGGCAGGGTAAGAAGCACCAACTTGACACACTCATCGGGGACAGGTTCAGGCCAGAGCAAGGAAGTGTCCAATTCGTTGAGGATGACTATACTGTACGAAATCAACCGCATCCTCTCGCCATTTCTCGTTTCCAGTAGCTCTTCGGACTTCTCCCAAAACCCGTCATTATGAACAAGATGGACAGAATTTATGGGTTTAGCGTTTTACGAGAATTATAACGTCTAGGAAAGATTTGTGGTTGCCGCCCGTAAAAGAGTTGCTAGAACACTCCCTTTGCCTAGAGCCCAACCATTCGGCATGGATATTTGTCTAGGTTCGCCTGACTCGCACAGGAGGAATGAAAGGGATGTTCACAACCACGTTACTCGTCGCCCTGGCTGGTTTCTTGGTTTCAACGGGGCCGCAGTCGCCGTCCTGGCACGCCGACTATGGAGCCGCCCAAGTGTTAGGGAAGGAGCGACACAAGCCGTTGGCGGTGTTCGTTGGCTCAGGGAAGCAAGGGTGGAATCAAATCACTCGCGATGGACAACTCGATAAGGACATCACTGAACTATTGGCGAAAACCTATATTTGTGTATATGTCGATACAGCCCAAGAAGCAGGTAAGGAACTGGCTTCCGAGCTTGCCATACCGCAAGGGCCTGGTTTGGTCGTGAGCGATCATACCGGCAAGTATCAGGCGTTTTATCATCAAGGCGACTTGGCCAGCGATCAATTGTTGCAGTACCTGCGCCGGTACGCGGACCCGGAACGCCTCGTGCGAATGACGGAGACTAATCCGTCAGAAAGGCCCAGGTATACGGGCTCCGCTCCATCATACTATCAGCCCATGCGCTATGCCCCGGCCTTCAGTGGAAGCTGTTGACGGTAAATGCATTCTCGGTACCGGTTCGGTACCGCTGCGCGCTGACTTGGCATGCCGAACGGACTGATCACCTTTACAGGTTCGATCAGACTCCAAGCCGAAGCGTCCTCCCGGATGCTTCGGCTTGGTTTGCGCTCGGCCATAAACTGGGCCGCGGACCTTCACAACGGCACGCCAGCGCAAGCTCTCTCCAGGCCGTGGCGTCCTGCTGCTTTATGGGCCATATTTGAGTTACCAGAGGCGGCGGGGACAAGTTCCGCCTCATTCTTCGAACGGGGGCTAACCAAAGACTTGCAATGTACACCCCTTCGATAATTCGGCCCGAGCGCCGGGTGCCCTCGCTTTTTAGCCGCGCTACCCGCTTCCTGATCCTGCTCCTGCCGGCATGTTTGCTGCTCCTCGGTGTGTCCCGGACCGATGGAGAAGCGCGGAACTTGCTGGCGATGGGTTGTCTCTTTCAAATTCTGATCTTCATCCTGAGCAGCTTCACTCCGCGCGGCTGGCGCGAAGGTGTGGGACCGTCAGCGATTGTGCTTTACCTGACTGCCCTGGGTTGGCTCTGGCTGGTGGGGCCCCATATTTCCGAAGATTGGTATCCGCATCTGGTCCAGGCGCTCTTGCTGATCGTGCCCCTGTTCGTCTTCGCGGTACAGACGTTGACCCATTCGGGTGCTGCAAGCCTGAGGCAAGGCCGTGTGCTCGCGCAACGCTTGGCCCAGCGCAAGGATTGGCCCGCAGAACTGTCCGCTTGCCGCGAACTGCCAGAGGTCAAGGCCTTTCGGGAAGCACTCCACGTCGATGCTACGCCTGCACTGAATCTTCTGCACCACCCCCGTCTCGCGGTCCGCTTGGCTGCCTTGGCTGCCCTGGAGTTCCGTCCGAGTTGGCGGAAGGGCCAAGTGAATCTTGTCCTTCAGGTGGCCCGAACCGCGGCCGAGCCGGCGATTCGGGCAGCCGCCATCAACGCCTTGGCCAATGTGAGCGACCGCCTACTCATCGAAGCCCTGGCGGAGTTCCTGCGCGATTCCTCCTGGGAAGTACGCCGAGCCGTCACAGAAGCGTTGCTCTGGGACAGTGAGCGCCGCTGGCCGTGGGTCCGGAACGCGATCCGGCAAAGTTTGGCCGACCCTGCTCATCAACAGGATGGGCCTCTCCGCCCTGCCGGGCAACTGCTCACCGCCGAGGCCGTCGCGGATTTGAACGCCTGGACCTCGGAAAAAGGAATCCTCGCCGTCCGAGCCGCCCAATCGCTGGGAGTCCACTACCTCACGGCTCTGAGCGAACAGGCGGATAGCTCCTTGTGCCTGGAACTGCAGCGTAAGTTAGCCGACCCTCATACCTCGCCGGTGTTGCGGCTGGAGTTGGCCGGCATCCTCAAAACCGTGGGCAACTGGGACAAAACCCTGTTGGAACAGTTGCTCGATCCGTCCAACCCAGCCTCCTTGCGCCTGATGGCCGCGGAGAGTCTGCTGCACGAAGGCATCCACGACCAGGCCTTGGCGACTCTCCATGCCATCGCACGCTTGCCGAACCGGGAGATTGCCTTGGCGACGGCTGATGTGGTACAGCGTCGCCTCGGCATCGATCTGGGCTTGCCACTCGGCCAGCCCTTGCCGCCCTTGCACAGCCGGCAAGCCGCCGAGGTCACGCGCCGTGTCATGATCTGGGCCGCCCAACAAGAGGGCGCGGTCGTGACAAGTCCACAGGATGCTACCAGCGACTGGTAAGACGGTAGCGGGTGGCAGAGCCCGTGGTTCTGCCCGCCACGCGATACCTGTCCTCTTTTCCTGCCACCCGCCGCCCTCTTACGCCGCCCGCCACCCTCATACAATGAGCTACGGACTACGGACCACGGACCACGATGCAAATCTGGATCGGCACTTCCGGTTATTCGTACCCAGATTGGGTGGGAGGTTTTTATCCTCCGGACATCCGATCTGGGAAGATGCTCGCTTATTACTGTCAGCACTTTCCTCTGGTCGAGCTGAATTTCACCTTTTATCGGCTGCCGACGGCGGCGATGCTGACTCGGCTGGCCGAGCAGACACCCGCTGGCTTCCAATTCCTCGTCAAGCTGCCGCGCACGCTCAGCCATGAAGCGAATGGAAGAGACATTGCCGGGTTTCGGCATGCGGTCCATTCGTTACAGGGACAGGGGCGATTGCTGGGATTGCTTTGTCAGCTTCCACAGGCCTGCCATGACCTTCCCAGGCATCGTGGCTGGCTGGAAACCTTGGCCCAAGAATTCGCGGATTACCATCTGGCGGTCGAATTTCGCCACTCCTCGTGGTTCCGTGCCGAGGTGACGGCCTGGTTGACCGAACACCATCTCGACCTCGTTTCGGTGGACGTTCCCAAATTGCCGGGTCTTTTCCCGCGCGGACTCATTCAATCCAGTCCTGTTGTCTATGTGCGTTTCCACTCGCGCAACGCCGAAAACTGGTATCGCTCCGACAAAGATCGGTACGATTTCGATTACGATGATCAGGCACTCGGAGAGTGGATCGAGGCCCTCCGTCGCAATGATCATCCCAGCAACCGGGTGCTCTTGTTGTTCAATAACTGCCAGCGCAGCCAGGCCGCGGCCAATGCCCAGCGGATGCGCGAGCTATTGTCCCGGATGGGTGCCGGAATGGAAATCGTGGCACCATTCGCCGCCCCCGCATCAGGGAGCCAGCAGCGCCTGCTGTTTGATTGAGGCACTTCGCCTCGAACGGTGGCTTACTTCCCGACACCGAGCCCGTCGGCGACGCGGTTAATGTAATTGAACCAGCTGGCGATGAGGTTGATCTGAAGAATGGCACGATCGTCGAAGCCGACCCGGCGTAATTGTTCGAGATCTGCTGGATGCACCTGTGCCGGGCTGGTCGTCAACTTGGCGGCGTAATCGAGCATGGCCCGCTCTTGTGCGGTGAGAGTTGCCTGACGGTAATCCCGCCGCAACGCGGCGGCAAGTTCCTCGTCCAGCGTGACGCAGCGGAGGAACTCGGCGTGGCTTTCGACTCAGTAAAAGCAGCGGTTGAGAGCAGAAACCACGGTGGCGATCATTTCATGGTCCCGCCGCCGCAGGGGAAGATCCGGAGCCAGGAGCACTCCGTATGTGGACAGAGCGTGCCGGAGGGCTTGAGGAATAAGGCTATGGCTGGCCACGATGCTGTCCGCGCTGCCATCTGCACGGCGCACCGCGACGACTTCTGTGCTGTATTCTGCGGGATACAGGGCGTAGACGGCATCATAGCAGCTCTTCAGCTCGGCATCGGCCTGGGCACAGGGAACGGTGTTAATCCAGGTCATGGGAGATTTCTCGGTCGGGGGACTGAGCGGCAAGCTCCAGGTAGTTCATGGGCGGCCGATTATTTGCAATGAGGAGCGATTGAAGACCGCGCCGCTGATCCGGTTCCATACCTTCCAGCTCAAACCACCGGAATTTCCACTCGCCTGTATTAGGCACGAACTGATCGAATGCGGACTGAACGCGCACGGTCTGCTCGGCACGGCGGTAGAGGTCGCGGGTCTCGCCGATATAGATCGGCTTCGCATCCTCACGAGATCGGGCGACAAGGTAGACGCCGGGCTTCGGTTGCACCTCCGTGAGGGCCTGTGCGTCCAGGCTGATCTTTCTCCAATCCTCCAGTTGCGCGGGGCAGTGGATCTGCGCGGAAGAACGCCTCCATAGCCGGGCGTCTTTACGGAGGCGCAGGGCGGCCCAGCGATATTCCAGGCCGCTAAAGCCCGGGGCAAGGCTGCGGGCAAGGGCATCGAATCGCAGCACGGCGATCGGATCACAGAAAACGTAGTCAAGGCTGGGATATCCCCAATCCAACATACGGCGGAGCGCGATTTCGCTGGCGAACTGGAATGGGTCCATCGCCTCCCAGGAGAGCTCGGTGCGCCTGGTGGTAAGCACTTCTTTCAATCGACCCGCTTTCCGCAAGCTCAACAGTGTCAGGTTCCAATCGCGGGGCCGACCGTGCAGGCCCCGCTTGCCACATTCATCGATGAACCCGGCATTCAATACCGGATCTGCGACAACCCGGTCGGCAGAATAGCCATCGGCAGATGCTTTGAAGGCATCGAGAATCCCGCGTTCATCGGTCGTTTCGTGTTTCGGCCCTCGGCCCAAAGGCGTAGCCGGGGCGCTTGTCAGTGCATCTTCGGGCCCTTCCACGGGGTCGCCGGCCTGCACGCCTGCGATCCGCGCGTTGGCATGGCGAACGTATTCGGGAGAAACTTCCACACCGATCCAGCGTCGACTCAGTTTTTTGGCGACGATCAGGGTGCTGCCGGAGCCGGCGAACGGATCCAGGACCACATCATCAGGGCCGGAACAGCACCGGATGATTCGCTCGAGGAGCCGTTCGGGCATCTGGCAGCTGTGAAACCCCGCCCGTTCCTTGAACGTCCCCGCAACGCGGGCGAAATACCAGGTGTCATGGTCCGGACCAAAGGCTCCTGCGGCATCCTGCGGGCGCAGGATCCAAGTATTATCCGGTACCCGTCCGCGCGGATCGGCCCGGCCATCGTTATAAACCATCTGCCGCGCTGATCGAACGCGGACGGCACCGTCGTTGAAGATGAAGTGTTTCGGGTCCTTGACGAAATACAGCAAATGGGTGTGCGATCGGCTGAATTTTCGCGTGCAGTGAACACCGAAGGTGTAATACCAAATCACCCAATTGCGCAAAGAAAGCCCCTGTTTTTCGGCAATCCTTTTTAGCTCGGCGACGTATTCATCGCCAATGGCGACCCACAAGGTTCCGGTCGGCTTCAGCATATGCTGAACCGCATCCAGCCAACGTTCCGTCCAGATTAGGTATGCTTGGTCGTCGAGATCATCTCTGTAGACGTCATAGGAATAGCCGATGTTATATGGCGGATCCGCGAAGGCGAGATCGACACGGGCACCTTCTGCAGCTAACTTTTTTAAGTTGTCAATGCAGTTGCCGAGGTAAAGCCGATTGCACCATTGCTCTGCCATATGCGGCTCCGGATGCCGGGACGCCTGGCTATCAAATGACCTTACCGGTTCCTACCGCATACAAGCCGGACGTGCGAGCGAAGGATCTTCCCTGGCGCGTCCGGCTTGTATGCGGTAGGATCATGCAATGCACAAGCGTCAACTAGATCCTAAGGGCTATGCGGTCGGTTTGCAAGGCGTGGCCTTGCCACAACCAACTCGATCTTAAACAGGTCAAAATCGAAAATCGAACTTGCTTTCTCGCTCCGGCTTGATACATTCACTGAAACACAGAGGTTCTGTAACGTTTAGACAGGTTAGGCAGGAGTAGGACGCGTCGGAGGTGTCGAGGATCGCAATGTCGATTACCAGGGACCGCAAGACAGAAATTATCGATCAATATCGCCGTGAAGCGGCGGATACGGGCTCTCCGGAGGTGCAGATCGCTCTCCTGACCGCCCGGATTTCGGAGCTGACCGAGCACCTGCGCACACACAAGAAAGACCATGCCAGCCGGCGTGGGCTGCTCATGATGGTCAGTAAGCGGTCCGGTTTGTTGACCTACCTTCGTAACAAGGATCACAACCGCTACCTCTCGCTCATCAATCGGTTGGGCCTCCGCAAGTAAGGAAAAAGGCCAAAGGAAAAAGGCAAGAGTGAACCAGCGGAGTTGAGTTTCTTCCTTTTGCCTTTTATCTTTTTCCTTCCACCTTCACCTCTCCTGCCGGTTTGTTGAGGATTGAGCCGTGCAGGCAAGTCATGTTCGACGTCCGTTTGGTGCCCAAGAAATTATCATTGAAACCGGAAAGCTGGCCAAGCAGGCGCACGGCGCCGTGGTGGTCCGCTATGGAGACACGGTCACCCTCGTGACCGCTGTCGAAGGCGAGGCCGACGAGGGCCGCGACTTCTTTCCGCTTGTGGTCGATTACCGAGAGAAGACGTACGCGGCGGGCAAATTCCCCGGCGGCTTTATCAAGCGCGAAGGCCGGCCCACGACCAAGGAAATCCTGACGTCGCGGCTGATAGACCGACCCATCCGGCCTTTGTTCCCGGCCGGGTACCACAATGAAGTGCAGATCATGGGGGCTGTCCTGTCGGCCGACAAGGAACACGACCCTGATGTGCTCTCCATGATCGGCTCCAGTGGCGCATTGCACATGTCGCAAATTCCTTTTCTGAAGCCGACCGGTGCGGTGCGCGTGGGCCGGATCAACAACGATTTTGTGCTCATGCCCACGCATTCCCAGCTGGAGGAAAGCGAGCTCGACCTGGTGGTTGCCGGCACGCGCGATGCCATCACCATGATCGAAGGGTTTGCTCGCGAGATGTCCGAAGAGAACATGCTGCAAGCGATTCTCTTCGCACATCAGCACATCGCCATCCTCGTGGATTTGATCGAAGAATTGCGCCGCCAGGCCGGGCTGGAACCGAAGCCGGTGGCGCCAGTGCCGCCGCCGAATCCGCTGATCGAGGTCTTCCGGCAGCGGTTCTATGATGAATTCCGCGAGCGCAAACAGACCCAGGGGAAGCAGAACCGCGCCGACAGTATCCGCGAGCTGCGCGACCGGATCTTCGATGAGTTCCTGCCCCAGGACGGTGAGCCGGCGCACGCTCCGGAACACGTTTCCGCGGCTTTCGAGGCCCTGCAAGAGCGGGTGGTGCGCGACTTGATCCTGGAGGGCAAGCGGATCGATGGCCGGTCGCTCCGCCAGCTTCGGCCCATTACCTGCGAGGTTGGCGTGCTGCCGCGCACGCACGGCTCAGCCATCTTCGCCCGCGGAGAGACCCAAGCATTGGTGACCACGACCCTGGGCACGGTCAGCGATGAACAGCGCGTCGACGGGCTGGTAGAAGAGTACAGCAAAAAGTTCATGCTCGATTATAATTTCCCGCCGTTCAGCGTCGGCGAATGCCGTCCGATCCGTGGGCCGGGCCGCCGCGAAATCGGCCACGGTGCCCTGGCCGAGCGTAGTCTCAAGGCGGTGATTCCTGGCCCAGACAAGTTCCCGTACACGATCCGGGTCGTCTCCGACATCCTCGAGTCCAATGGCTCCAGCAGCATGGCCAGCGTCTGCGGCGGGACTCTGTCGCTCATGGATGCGGGGGTCCCGATTTCCGATCCGGTGGCCGGCATCTCCATCGGTCTGGTCAAGGAACGGGATCGCTTCGCGCTCCTTACCGACATCATGGGCGATGAAGATCACTACGGCGACATGGATTTCAAAGTCGCCGGTACTGGCCGGGGAGTCACCGGCATCCAGCTCGACCTGAAAATCGACGGGATCAGCGAAGAAATCATCCGTGCCACGCTGGATCAAGCGCGCGAGGCCCGGCGCGAAATCCTGAAGACGATGCTCACGACCTTGCGTCAGCCGCGCTCGCAGATCAGCAGTTTTGCTCCGCGTCTGATCCAGATTCGCATCAACCCGGAAAAGATCGGCTTGCTGATCGGTCCGGGGGGCAAGACCATCAAGAGCATTCAGGAATCGACCGGGGCCAAGCTCGATGTCGATGATGACGGTACGGTGTACATCTCGCACATGGATGCCGCCCAGGCCGAGATGGCCCGGCAAAAGGTCGAGGCGCTGACGGAAGAAGTACGCGTCGGCAAAGTGTATGAGGGACGGGTCACGTCCATCAAGGACTTTGGCGCCTTCATCGAGATCTTGCCGGGCCGCGACGGACTGTGCCACATCAGCGAACTCGACGATAAGTACGTGGATAAGGTGGAAAACGTCTGCAAGGTCGGCGACCATCTTCAGGTCAAAGTGATTGCCATCGATGATCAGGACCGGGTCAAGCTCTCGCGCAAGGCCCTGCTGCGTGAGCAGGGTAAGCCTGCCCAGGGGGCTGGGGAGCCGCGGGGGGGGGAGCCGCCGCCTCCGCCACGGCGCCACGGTGACTCCGGACCGCGGCGGCGCTCCAACGGGGCGGGCGGAGACAATCCCGATGCCGGCCGGCGCTGAACCTGGTACTGAGCCCGATACCTACGCCGAGCTCGCGGAGCTGACCGGTGGCTTCGTCCACGAAATCAAAAACCACCTAAGCACGCTGGGACTCAATCTTCAGCTCCTTGCCGAAGATTTTCAAGATCCGCAATCGCAGCGGGAACGCCGCGCCGTGGAGCGGGTCCAGCGTCTTCAGGGCGAGTGCCAGCGCCTCGTGGACCTCTCGAACGATTTTCTCCGGTTTGCCCGTGTCAAAGACCTCGAGCTGACACCCAGCAACCTGGCGACAGTGGTCGAAGAGATGAGCGATTTCTTCGGCCCCATGGCCCGGCAAGCCAATATCGACATCAAGTGTTACCTTCCGGCCGATTTGCCCACCGTCCGGCTCAACTCCGACGTCTTCAAACAGGCCTTGTTGAATCTCCTGCTCAATGCTGCCCAGGCCATGCCGCAAGGCGGTGAATTAACCATCCAGGCAACCTATGAGCCCCCCCCAAGCGT